>OGCG01001744.1_pt1 | contig 10230 bp, 8 predicted proteins | sample 1570061 | NCBI WGS metagenome assembly OGCG01 (sample SAMN06268698, study PRJEB24515) | hot springs metagenome | isolation source: Joseph's Coat, Yellowstone National Park, Washington, USA | place: USA:Joseph's Coat, Yellowstone National Park, Washington, USA
ACTACCTTAGGAACGAAAGGATCTGAAGACCAACCTTCTCCAGGCGGTACAACGTCGAAATGTCCATTAAGCATTAAGGGTTTTCCTTTTCCGCTTGAGGAAATTACTACAGGGTACCCTTTAACGTATTCCTTAATTTCTGCCTTAAAACCTTGGTTTTCCAAATAATCCTTTATAAATAATGCGCACTCGTGAAGCTCGTTGTCATTATAAGTCTTGAAAGAAATTAGTTTCTTCGTCAGTTCTATTAGCATGAAAATAAAAAGTGCTTTCCTGTAATTATTGTTTTCTACTTCTTCTCTTCTTCTCTTGCGTTAAGAAAGGCTTTATTGCCTCAACTATTGCAGGGCACTCGTCTAGCTTTTTCTTAACTAAATTCAAAAAGCAGCATAATGAGGAAAATCTTTCAAAGTTTGTAAACTTTATTGAGTTTTGAGGCCTTTCTGTAGATATAGCTAGAAACTTTATTTGCCCAGCAAGAGCCTTTAGGCTTAGTTTTCCTACTGTAGCAAGTTCTGTTGTGTTCCACTTTCCTTCAACTGTTTCGGGGAACTTTATTTCGTTCCATTTTACTTTACTACAATCCGTATTAACTTCAAATTCTTCTTTTTGAGAAAATAAGTCAACTATTTCCGCCTCATTTGTCCTTTCATTAAGAAAATTCTTTGATGCTTCTCTTAATTGTTCATTAGTTGATACGCAACATGAAAGCGAGATTAAATCGTCTAAACTTTCAAAATCTCTTAAGTTAATATTATTAGTACCCCTAGCAGTAGCTACTGATATTAGCGTCACTGTGTTTGGTATGAAAAGTAATTCAAATCTAAAATAATTGCTTTCAGCTAATCTAAGAATATAAGTTTTACCAGAAGAATCGGAAAGGGATTTTATATCGCTTATCCTCTTATATAAATCGTCCTTATCGCAATTATTAACAAAAAATTGGAATCCACGCATTTCCTTAATCTCTTCAGTAGAACACTTCATATCATCAATTATATGAGGTGAGTATTTATTACTTTCTACCTTCTATGTAATAATTAAAAAGATATATAAAAAATTACTTCCTTCTTAATAGGATTATTGCAGCAGCTATTACAATAACTACTACAATGGCTATACCAACTACTAACGCAGTGTTAAGAGTTGGTGAAGTAACAGTAGTTGGAGGAGGTGTAGTGGTTATACTTGGGGTAGTCGTAGAAGTGGTTGAAGTTGTTGTAGTGCTAGTAGTAGTTATTTGCTTATACGTTATTGAAATCTTTACTGCCTGAGTTAGCGTCAGTGTTCCTTGTGTAACATTAGGCGAGTAACCATTAGTTGTAACAAATATTCTGTACTCATAAGTGCCATAAGGTAATGTTATATTTAGTGACGAGGATGTAGTTGTGTAATTCCTTCCGTCTATGCATACAGTCCATGTTGTACCGCTTGGTAGTCCTGTTTCCTCAAATGTTATGGTAAAGTTCTCAGGTACGAAAGTGAATTGTAATTCTGTATTCTTACTTAAGTTTACAGATTCTTCTTCTGTTATTGGCATATAATATTTAGAGTAAACTTTGACCATGTATTCTCCATAAGGTAGTGTTATATTAATCTCATTCATCGTAGTTGTATAGTTACTTCCGTTAATATTAACTGTCCATTCATATCCGCTAGGTAATCCGCTTTCAAATATTGTTAGAGTATAATTCATTACAGTAAACTTTATGTTAATTACTTCGTTCATTGTTAAGTTTATAGTACCTTGAGTAACGTTGGGCATATAATGTGAAGAGAATACTTTGTATTCATACACTCCCATAGGTAATGTTATTGTTATATAGCAAGCAGTAGTCGTATGATTTTCATTATCAATACAAACTGTCCATGATACTCCTTTTGGTAATCCTGTCTCTTTGAATGTTACATTATAGAGCATTGCATAAAACGCGACTTTTATAGTGGTATTGCTAGTTAAATCAATGTATCCCATTGTGGGCGTTACCTTATAGCCAGTCACATTAAGTACTTTATACTCATAATATCCGTAAGGTAATAAGAAGCAAATTCTAGAAGACGTTGAGGTAGAAACGGTGCCATTAACGCAGACAGCCCATTTTGTACCGCTTACTAATCCAGTTTCTTCAAAAGTCAAGTTAAACTTTACTGGAGTAAAGGAAATTTGAAGTGTAGCGTTAGAGCTTAAAGTTATGCTTCCTTGAGGTGGTGAAGGAATATAATATGCTGAATATACCTTATAGAAATACATTCCTGGAGGTAATATGAAAGTTATTTCATTTGATGTTGAGGTCTCGTTAGTTCCATTAACACATACGGTCCAAGATTTACCAACCGGCAAACCCGATTCTTTAAATGTTAAGTAGTATACTATCTTACAAACACTAATTTCAGTTACCTCATTGGATCCAGAGTCCGCGACATAAACCGCTGAAGGAGTTGCAAGTATAAATCTAGGAGAATTTCCTGTAGGTATTTGATATATTACTCTGGAGGAGTTAATTACGCTTAACGAGTTTGAACCTAAGTTTGCTACGTAAACTAAACCATTGTAGGAATCATAAGTTATGAATACTGGAGACTGCCCTACTGTTATGTTACCGACAACTTTAGTTCCACTAATCATGTAAACAGTATTATTACATAAACTGACTATATAAACGTAAGAAGAGCTGTAAGCTATAGCTACAGGGTATGGAACACTAATAGTGCAAATTACTGAAGTTCCATTTATTACGCTAGTTGAATTCGATTCTAGGTTTAATACGTAAACAAGACCGTTATAAGGATCATAAATAATCTGCCTTGGAGCTTGTCCTACTGATATTGTTGCAATAACCTTTTCACCTTTGATTACTGATACTGTAGCGAAACCGGTATCAGAAACATAAATATAGCCATTACTAGGATCGTAAACTAAACAAACTGGGTGGCACTCAACTTGAATATTACAAACTACTTTTGTACCATTAATTACGCTTACTATTCCTACTCCTGCTTTATAAGAGTTTAAATTAGCCACGTAAATTAAACCGTTTACACATAATAACGCAACTGGCGAATAACCTATTCCTCCTCCTACGGTAACAGTTGCTATTACTTCTGTTCCATTAATTATACTTATGGAATTCGATAAGGTATTAGCCACGTAAATTAAACCATTCTGTTTATCGTATACTATTGCAGTAGGATCAGAGCCTACGGATATTGTAGCTATAACAGTCGATGAGCTAATTACTGAAACTTGGCCAGATCCTGAATCAACAACATAAACATATCCGTTGTTAGAATCGTAAGCCATTGCTGTAGGAAAACTGCCAACGCTTATATTTGTGGTCTTAAACCCTTGCGTTGCACTAGTTATAGGAATTATGCTTATTATTGAAACTACATATAATAACACTAATGTGATAATAAGTATTTTATTCACAATAATCACTGTCTTATACAAAACGCCGTTGGTAATAAATTTTTATGTCCATAAAGTGCGCAAAATCGTATATAAGGCTTTAAAAATTAAGATCATAGATTAGCATAAGTTCGATTAGAGAAATTTTTGCCTTAGAATTATACCGAACATATTTTCGATAGTTAATCTTAAAAATAATCTATAAAATTTCATCTTATGCAATTCGTCAGAAACTCTTCTGGATTAGTTAAGAACGCCTCCTTGACAGACGCTATGATGCTAAATATTGCTAACATGGGAGCAGGGCTCGCAATATTCACTGGTATATCTCCTTATATAGTTAAGGGAGCAGTTTTATGGTTAGCTTCACTTATAACCTTCTTGATCACCTTACCTCTAGTTTTTCTATATACTTTCTTTATAATAGAAATTCACAGAACTGGTGGAGATTACGTTTGGCTAAGTAGGAAACTTAACGGCAAAATTGGATCCATAATGGGAATTGCTCTAGCCTTTAACATGCCGCCTTACTTTGCTCTTTCGGCTTTCTTTTCTGTTGCCGCAATAAATACTGTCCTTGAAGTAATAGGAACTTTAAACCACGAAAAAGCTCTCCTTAATTTAGCTAATACTGTATTCGTTAATCCTTATTGCTCCTCTATTACATTAACTCAAGAAATATTAATTTATATTCTTGCAGCAATAGCTTTTGCAATAATAATAGGAATAAATATCTTGAAGCCTAAGTGGGGGTTCTCTCTCGTAACTGCTTTGGGTACTTTAGCAATATTAGGTACTATAGTTTCAATGATAGTAGTGGGAATAAATGTTTCAGATTTCCACAGTAAAATTTCCACATTCTTAGCGGACTTTAATCTTACTCCCTCAACTTATACCGGACCTACTTTCAGTTTACCTGCAACAATTTACATGATACCTTACTTTGCTTCTTTTGCTTACATATGGCTTTACGCTGGACCTGCAGTTTCTGCTGAAATTAAAAGTGAGAGAGGAATAAAATATAACATAATTCTCGGTAGTTTATTAACTCTCTTCCTTATCACAGTACCTTTCTATTTACTCTGTATTGCTGGAGGTTACGGTTTTAATTTCAGCCTATTCCCTACTGCAACTTATAACTTCTGGAGCGTTGCAATTGCCTTAGCCGGAAACCAAGCTTTACAGTGGTTTATAGGAATTTCATTAATAAGTTGGGAATTCTTCGTAATGGCTTTCGGAGTTATAGTATTTGCAAGGTATGTATTTGCGTTCTCATTTGATAGACTATTTCCTGAGATATTCTCCAGGCTTAATAGGAGTAGCTCACCAGTTTACGCTCACTTGCTCGACTTTGCAGTTACTTTAGTTTTCTTAGCAGTGCCAATAATAAGTCCTGAGGGTGTACAAGCCTTATATTCTTACACTCCTCTAGCAATAGCTTACTTATTCCTAGTTTCATTAGCAGGAGCAAAATTCAGCTTAGAAGGTAAAAAGAGGATAGGAATGCTAATATCATCTATAATATCTGCGGCATTTATGATATTCATGGGCTATGAGGCTTTTACTAATCCTTACTTTGGAGTAATATCGAATGGACAACCTTTCTGGCCTGGCATTGCTTACGTTCTAAGTTTAATAGGCTTAGGAATAGTAATATACGTAGCATCAAAAGAGTATAATTTAAGGAAAGGGATAAACATAGACTTGAATTATAAGGAAATTCCTCCAGAGTAACTATTAGTTCCTTTTTTGTATTCTAGTAGAAAGAATTTTTTATCATTTCAATATATGCCGTGGTTACATTTATATCCTTCTTCCTTAACTTTAATTAAGTATAATAAATTTAAATTTTATATTTAGCTTTCGTCTCTATAAGATTACCTAAAAGGAGTCATAGATAAAAGTGAGATACATTATTAAAAGTTTAAAATGCCGTTTTAAACAGTTAAATGAACACCAGTAATGGTAGTAACACTATTTGCTATTGACAGGATACTAAAAGGTAGTTACTCCGGAGGATTAAAGTTTATATAAAGAAGAGATGATTTGTGCCACTTTTAATGGACATAAATTCTCACTCAACTTTATTAGATGAGTTGAAGGAGAGAAAGGGCCTATAAAGTTAGCAACTATTTGTATGTTCCAGAAATATATGTAGTTAGCTCCTCCAATCTGTACTATAACCATTAATACAATCTTTGAAAAATATGTTAGTAAATCATTGGAAAAAGACCAACTTACGTTGACTGTGTAAAAATTTGAATTAACAGTAAAATAATAGGATACGTTGTCTATTTTCGCATTACTTACTAAAGGTACAACATAGTATCCTGAATTGCACGAAAACACCAAAGATATATTACAAAATGCTAATTTGCCATTTATTTCTGAAATTTCGTATTCTATTGGAACAAAAATTATCTTAGCTCCCTTAGGAACGTATAAGTTAAACTGCGTAACTAGAATAGTATAGGCTGACAAGTTAAGAAGCTCGAGTTGAGTAATATCAACGCTGAGATTATTTGCACAATTAGCGGTTGAATCAGATATTATAAAATAGTCGCTTGTATTTATAAAATATGGAGGAAATTTTATTATTTTCGTGGTATAAAAATTAGACGAGCCATGATAATAATAGAGTGAATCAGAATAGACCAGATTAGACAATATGAGAAAAAGAATTAGCAAGGGTAGTATCGCTTTGCTCTCCATTAAGTCACTTTTGTTTCTCTGGGTATTTAAACTCATCCTATAAATTATTTTTATCCGCTCGATAAGCATACTTTTATGTTAGAGAAAATAACCGTCAAGTCCTTCTTGAAAAAGAAGGAAAGAAAAGAAAAAATAACAATGCTCACAGCTTATGATTACCCTACTGCAAAGATAATTTCCCTCACTGAGCTAGACGGCATCTTGGTAGGGGACTCCTTAGCAATGGTAGTCCTTGGACTGGAAAATACGCTTAAGGTAGGTATGAAAGAAATGTTACATCACTTAGACGCAGTAGTTAGGGCTAAGCCTAGGCAATTAATAGTTGCGGATATGCCTTTCCTATCTTACGAAACAGGAGATGCAGTAAAAAATGCTGGGTTATTTGCAAAGCACGGTGCAGATGCGGTAAAACTTGAAGGCGGGGAAGAGTTTTCAGACGTAGTAAAGAAAATTGTGAAGGCGGGAATTCCAGTCATGGGCCACATAGGATTAACTCCTCAAAGGTTCTTGAGATTAGGAGGGTATAGAACAATAGGAAAGACTGAAAGTGAAGAAGAACAACTTTTAAGAGATGCAAAGGCTCTAGAAGAAGCAGGCGTTTTCTCAGTAGTTATAGAGAACGTTTACTCATCAATTGCAAAGAGAATAACAGAGAGCTTATCGATACCAACTATATGCATAGGTGCAGGACCTTATTGTGACGGGCAAATTCTAGTTATTCATGATTTACTAGGGTTGTCTGACTTTAAGCCCTACTTTGCTAAGGCTTACGTTGATTTAAAGGAAATAATTAGCAAAGCTATCTCAGAATATGTAAGAGAAGTGAAGGAAGGAAAATTCCCATCTAAAGAGTATTATAAAGAGAAGTAACTTCATAATTAAGAAGGTCTTAGAAGCAGTTCTATAAATAACGTTAAGGCAAAGCTATAAGGCTAGTATCTTACACTCGATAAAGGAAGTGCTAAAATGGGGCTAATAGTAATTTTTAGCTTTACTATAAATTATTATCCTCATACTGTGCTTGGCTATTCTAAACGCTAAGGAGATTTTAATCTATTATATGTACCAACTGTAGTTAGTTTTTCTTACAAAGGACTAGTTCTTATGAAGTAGGGAGATGGCTTCAGTAGAGTTTGCTAATTACCGACGTATAAGAATATTTTCTTATGAGGTATATAAATATTTTAACATAGTATTAAGACGCTTTTTGTAAATTAACACCTTTATCTACAATAAGGTCTTACACCAAATTTCATATATTTCTTGTTAGATAAAATAGATTGCTTATTTTTAGTCTATTAAAAATGTTTAAAACTCTTAGTGCATGGTCTCTGGCTTTAGAGTTGCTATTTGAAATTCTTTGTAAATGTGCAATTACGCGTCTGTGCATTCTATCAAAATCTGTGTCATTAGTTATAAAAACTATTTGGTCGTATTCATTAAGTTTTAGTAGAAGATATAAAGTTTTATAAATTAATTGGTCGTATCTGCTAGGCTCTTTTCCAGCTACTTTAATGTAACTTGATATTCCTTCTTCTATCAATTGAAATTCCATATTTAGATCTTCTGTCATTAGAACTTTAGGAAAAGATACAACATTAAAAGTGTTAGTTAGAAGCCTTGTTATACCAGAGATATAATCAATTAAGTCGCTTGCAAAATTGTTTGTGAATCTATCTTTTAATTCCGATTGGTTCATTAAAACAATTCTCTGCTTATTCAAATTAAAGAACAATCTACTTATAAATTTTCTGATGTCGGAAGGATTTATGTTGTACTTGTTTACTACTTCTTCATAAATTTTATCAAAGTTATTATCTATTTCAGATAAAATTCTATTTCTTTCATATACTGAGTTAATACTCCATCTAGGTAATATCTTGTTTATTAATATATAGTAAAATATAATGTATGAATCTCCTATAATTTCGTATAGTTCCTCTAAGTTGTAAGTTAGTACATTTCTATTAATACGAGTAGAATTATCTAAAATTTCATTTAACCGTTTTGCCGAGTCAGAATTTTTCTCGTATAACCAAATAATAAGAATATTGGTATCAAAGAAATAGCTATATTCCTTGTTACTCGAATCAATCACCATGAAGCTCTGAAAACATATAATAACCCAAAGACCTAGTTGAAGGTCTAAGGCCATCTAATGATAACACATATAACAAGACCCCATTAAGATCAGATAAATAAGGAAAAATCTTTCCGTCAGTTACATACTCAATCAAAGGAACGCCTAGTAATGTAACAATAAAGTTGACAGTATGTAAATAATTCTTTTCTTTGGAATTTATGGTCTTAGCGTTGGGATTTTCCAATTTTATCTCGTTAACTTTTAAATAAACTTTAGAGAGATATTCTAAATAAAGGGAGTAATAAAGAAGAACTTTAAGGTTAAATTCTCCTTTTAATCCTTTTTCGTAGATTTCCTTTCTTACTTCATTTAACCCTTCAATTAACTTTATTAGCCCTTTTAGCGTCATCTTTTTATAATCTACTATCTTTGTATTATTTTCCAGAATTGAAGAGTATAAAGATAATTCTTCATGTAATTTACCATATTTCCTTTCTAATTGCATTATAGAATCTAGGTAATCCTTTTTATTAGGATCTAAGGAAATTGACAAGAGTAAATCATAAATTTGAACTAGCTCGTTAGCATAATTCTTAATTATATGCTCGTTCATCTTTTCAACTAAGGACGTAGGGAAATTCCTTAACCCTTCTCCGGCAAAGGAAGAAGAATATTCTGAGAATGATCTCAATATTACTTCTGACATTACTATCTACATATATTCCAAGATAAATATATAAACATTTTACCAGATATTTTGATCTACAAAAATTTCATAATTAGATTTTACTTCTATTAATATTATAATATCTTTTATGCTATCTAATTCCACTTGGAAATACTTGTCATGAATACAGGGAAATAGTGCAGTGACTGATTTGGACACATTTTCCTTGACCCAACTCTATCTCAATCACACGAAAATTAATAATATAAATATTTAAAGTCCTTAGAGTGAGAGAAACTTTTACTAAATAAAATATTCAGAAAAAATTCCAACAAAGGAGGAAGGATTTTAGTAAATTTGAGTATATAATTAAGAGGAGGGAAGATGTTGTTATTATGAAGAAATGAAACACAGTTACAGTAAGAACTACAACTACTAATTGCAATGATACTTCATTATAGACAACCGCATATTTATCTCAACTCATAGCTAAATTATTGTTAAACAATAAGCTCTGCACGCGATAAATGTTAAAGTTCATAAAAGGTATTTTAAGACTAAGGTATTAAAGAATATTATATTTAAGGAAGAAAGATCTTGAAAAATTGATCGCAATAAGTGAGAGGAAAACAACATATGGAATTATTTATATCTTGAGACATAAGAACTAAATTTATGGAAGAATTGCCTAAACCTTGGTTTAATATGCAAGATTATAAAAAAGCAAGATTACTAGAGGCAAAATATGAAGCAGAAATTGCAAGGAGGTTTCTTGAAGAAGGACTTTTACGTAATGCTGCAGGAAAAGTTTACCAGGCTTGGAAGGCTTTAGTTGCAGCATTTGCAACTGATTATAGAGATAAGCTAATGCAAAAATTCAAAGGAGAGGTTAAAATAAGAGGCAATAAGAAAGTGCAAAAAGCGGATTGGATTATTGCTATAATGCCGAGCAGTCTTATAAAAGCTGTAGCACAAACAATAGGTGGAGATATTGATACTTATACAAACATAGCTTTACTACTTCATCAGTACCAATACAACGGTCCCGATTCTCAAGCAATATTAAGTCAGTATATTAACGATGAATCCGCCAAAGAAGATATTCTAAAACTGCTAGGGGTTATAGATAATATACTGAGTAAGGTATTAAATTGATAACTACGAATTGAGATTCTCCGCCCGAACTATGCATTAGTTACTTTTAGCTCTTCTCCATTCGCCATTAAGCCAGGATTCTCCGACTTAAAGGTTCCTCCAGTCATCATTGATAATAACGCTTTAATCAGCTTTAGGAGAATAAGGCGATGATGGATAAATTCTTAGAATTCCTAGAAGCCTCAATTGAGGAATTTAATAAGG
>OGCG01001745.1_pt1 | contig 10230 bp, 8 predicted proteins | sample 1570061 | NCBI WGS metagenome assembly OGCG01 (sample SAMN06268698, study PRJEB24515) | hot springs metagenome | isolation source: Joseph's Coat, Yellowstone National Park, Washington, USA | place: USA:Joseph's Coat, Yellowstone National Park, Washington, USA
CCCCCCGGGGGCCGCCCGGTGAAAGAGGGCAAAGCTTCTTTGTCGCTTAGCTGGCCAGAATCGCCTTAATTTGCGACTCCGCGCTGTTCAAAGCCGACTGCACTGATTGAGTTCCCGAGATGGCGGCTTGGATCGCGGTCCAGACCACCTGAGAGACCTTCGGATACTTGACCCCTAGACCAAGCGTCCTCGGGTGAGCGTGGATGGTCTGGTCTACGTATACCTTCCATTCAGGACCGGCCTGCTTCAGGAAGGTCTGCGCCACCGCAATTTTTGCAGGAATGTAGCCGAAGCCCTTGGCCAGGGTGAGCTCCTCAGATGGCGTTTGCATACCCTCTATGTACTGCAGAGCAAGCTGCTCGGCCTGGCTACCGCCGGAGTTGCTAATCATCCAGTCCTCGCCACCAAGGGGCACGATCACGTTCTGTCCCGGCACACGCACAGGCACGGGCACGATGCCAAACTGCTTGCCGTAGTACATGTGGGCCTGGTTAAGCGCCGAGAAGTTCCACGGGCCGTTGACCATCATTGCGGCCTTGCCCGCTATGAATTGGCTAGACGCAGCTGGTGTCTGGCTCCAGTTGAGGCAGGCCTTGGAAGCCGATCCATCGGATACCAGCTCCTTCCACAGGCTGAGGGCCTGTACCCCCGGAGCGGAGGAGATGTTAGAGAAGTTGAAGGCTCCCCCGTTGCTCCAGAAGAATGGCTCCCACTGCCACGTAGTGTCCTCGGCGGCCTCGCAGGTGAGCGCGATCCCGTAGTGAGAAGACCTCGTCAGCTTCTTGGCATCCGTGACAAGCTGCGCCCATGTCGTAGGCGGCGTAACGTGAGCTGCTTTTAGCATCGCGATGTTGTACATGAGGGCAATAGAGTTCTCGCCCGCGACTGGAAGGGCGTAGTACTTGCCGTTGTAAAACCCCTCGTCAATCACTGCTGGGTAGTAACCAGCGGTGCTGAAGCCCTTCAGTCCACTGAGCGGCACAACCTCGCCCGTAGTGATCATCGTGGGTACAAAGGGGTTGTCCACCGCCAGCAAGTTCGGCAGGTTATGTCCGGCCGCCTGAGTCAAGAGCTTCGTGTCGAGGTCCGCAAACGGCACGTACTCCCTCTTTATCACCACCCCAGGATGAGCAGCCTCGAATTGGTTCGTGTAGGTAGCAAGCGCACTCAGCTGACCCGGAGTGTTGAAGTAGTCCTCCTCCGTCAGCGTGATCTTCGTTGTAGCCGCAGAACTCACCTGAGTCGTACCGAGCACTGAGAGTCCGGCCGCCACCACGGCAAGCGAGACCCTATACCGCCCTTTCACGCTAAATACCACCGTGTCTCTCTCCTTTCATTTTCTTTTCTTATCGTTGACCATTACCAAGCCTTTTCATTTCAATACCTAACCTTGGATGGACCTTTTCAGAACAGAGGAGCCAACCATTCGGCCCCCCTCTCCTTTCGCAACCAGAGCAGAATAAAACCTCTGTCCGGTGCCGATCATCCCAGTTATCCCTTTACTGAACCAGCAGTTAGACCACCTGCAATGTATCTCTGTGCCACTACGAGCATGATCGCTGCAGGAATTATTGCGATCGATGCAGCTGCAAGTACCGCCCCCCAGTTGGAGGAGTAGTTACCAAGATATGTATAGATTCCAAGAGTGATCGGCACAATTGTCGAACCATTCAAAACAGTCAGTGCAAAGATGAAGTCTCCCCATCCATTTAGGAACGCAAATACAGCAACGGTGATTATTGCAGAACGAGCCAGTGGAATCACTACGCGCCAGAAAGTCTGCCACTCGCTAGCTCCATCGATCCTCGCCGCAAACATAAGCTCGTTAGGTAGGCTAAACAGGAAGGCCCTCAATACCAGTATGGCAAAGGGGATTGCGTAGGTTCCATCAGCCAGAATTAGACCTGAATAAGAGTTGATCAAGTGAATCCAATGAAACACTATAAACAACGATGTCGCCAATACTATTGATGGCACAATTTGGCAGATCAGCAGTGCACCTACCACCAAGGCAGTCCAACGTAGCGGATACTTAGCCAAAGCATAAGCTGCCGGAACCGCCACGATCAAAGATAGTGCGGCTGTGCCCACTCCCACTATCAAGCTTGTGACTATGTTGCCAGATTGCTGGTCAAGCACCGTCCGGTAATTAGCAAGGGTGGCTCCGTGCGGCAATCAGTAGTAAGTACCGCTGAATAGTGTCTGGGTCGACTCGAAAGATCCAACAACAACTGCATATACCGGGAATAGCACTATAACCAACGCTACAGCCGCACCCAAGGTGCAAAGTAGGCGAAGTGCTAGCGACCTCTGCAGGCGACTCATCATCCCACCCCCGTGCTACGCCGCAATGAGTCCCGACTGAGCCAAATATAGAAAGGCGAACATATAATCGCTAACACCAACAATACATTGTTCAGAGCCGCGCCGGCTCCAAAGTCAAATGTCTGAAATGAAAGGTTGTATGACCAGGTCGTAATGAGTTGCGTAGCGTTGGCTGGTCCACCTCCCGTCAAGCCTATGACTAAGTCAAACACCTTCACTGTAAATACAAAACCCAGGAGAATGGTAACCTCTATGACCGGCAGGATGATTGGCAATATAACCATTCTTAGTCTCTGCCACGGTCCCGCCCCATCAATGAGGGCCGCCTCCTTCACCTCTGCTGGCACATCTTGTAGAGCGCTATAGAGCAAAAGTGTGAAGAAGGGTATTCCTAGCCAGACATTGGCAATCAAAAGCGTCCAAAAAGCCAGATGAGGATCGTCAAGCCAGTCCACCGGGTGATGTACTATGCCTATATCCAGTAGAAGTTGATTTATGGCCCCACCTTCCAACTGAAATAGGAACTTGAAGATGACTCCGGTGACAATCAACGGAAGCAACCAAGGAACAATTATCAGCGATCGGGCAATGTTGCGGCCTGGAAACCTGAGGCTGAACAACAGAGCCAACGCCAGTCCTATCACGAACTGACCAGCAAGCGACCCCACAGTAAAAATCAACGTGTGCCAGATGGCAGACTTGCTTACCGGGTCGTTCAGTATGTAGCGGTAGTTGCTAACTCCTGCGAAAGGGGCAGTGAACTGCGAGATGGTCGCGGGCGAGGTTTGCTCAAAGCTGAGCATTACGTTGTAGACCACTGGCAGTGCGTATGCGAAGAGCAGGTACGCAATCGCCGGCGTCAAGAAGAGCCAACCGGCTAGCCGCCGCCGATTGCGTGCGGACATCCCGCTCGCCGAATCGCTTGCAACTGCCCGCCTTGGTGCTACCGATCCGCCTGCAGCTACCTCAAGCGCCACCAGTTGCCCCTGCGAGATTTCCTTCGACGTAGCACCACGCTTCATGCCAAACGACCCCCCGCACAAGCCCCGCTAGCTAACGTCGCGAAAGACTTCTAGGACAGCAGAGTCATCCCTCACGAACACCGGGATGCGCTCTACCGGAGCGTAGACCTCGATCCAGCCATCCCCCTTTACGACTTGCCCCGACCAAGCGTCACGCCATGAGGCCCCTTCGGGCAGATAAACCTGGCGCTGGCGCGATCCAAAGCTCGTTATTGGCGCTACAAGCAGCTCCGGACCCAACATGAACTCGTCCGCTACCTCCCAGGCCGCCGGCTCGTCTGGAAACTCCAAAAACAGCGGGCGCATCGGTGGAATCCCCGTCGTCGCGGCCTCGGACATCTGCTGCCTGATATAGGGCCGCAGCCGCTCCCTCAGATGCAGCTGCTCCTTTATGATGTGGTAAGCATCGTCTCCAAAGGACCAAACCTCATTGGGACTACCTGTCTGGCCAGCCCCAATCAGCTTTGCGGTGCCCCTTACTCCATGGAGTCGGAATAGAGGGCAGAACACCCCATACTGAAACCACCTGACGATCAGCTCACGGAAGTACTCACTTTCGGGATCACTGCCCTTGAAGCCCCCAATATCGGTGGTCCACCAGGGGATCCCAGACACTGCGATGTTCAGCCCTGCTGGGATCTGCCTAGCTAGGGCCTCGAACGTGGAATCAATATCCCCAGACCAAACCGCGGCCCCATAGCGTTGGCTACCTGCCCACGCAGAGCGGCAAAGGAGCAGCACTTGCTCTCCATCCTCCGAGAGCCCATCTGCGAACCCCCTGGCGTGCTCGCGAGGATAAAGGCACTGCACCGCCCTTCCCGGACCAAGGTGATAGATGTTGCTCTCCGGGTCCTCGGGCCGCATTTCCGGCTCGCAAGCATCGAGCCAGAAGCCACGAATGCCGTATCGGCGGTAGCCCTCTTTCACCCGCTCCCACACGAAGCGCCTTGCCTGAGGATTGGTAGCGTCGTAGAAGCTAACGAAGACTCTGCCTTGGTTACCTTTGTCCCAAAATGGGAGCTGCAACGGAATCCCTCGGAGGTTTCCAACCAGAAAGCCGCGCCTCGACATCTCGGCATAGTTGGCGCTATCGGGATTTACAGTCGGCCAGATTGATACCACCAGTTCGACACCCAGGCTTCTCAGCTCGTCAACCATGGCCTGGGGGTCCGGCCACTCCGAGGGATCGAAGCGCCATTCGCCTTGCTTCGTCCAATGGAAGTAGTCAATGACTATGACATCGAGAGGCAATCCCCTCCTCTTGTACTCCCTCGCCACTTCGAGCAGCTCGTCTTGCGTCAGGTAACGCAGCTTGGACTGCCAGAAACCAAGAGCCCAGTCCGGGATCATCGGCGGCAAGCCAGTAGCTTGCACGTAACGAGCCACGATCTGAGATGGCCTCGGGGCTGCCGTCACCCAGTAGTCGATCTGCCTGGCGCCATCGGCTACCCAGCGGGTTCGATTGGTGCCGAGCTCCACCCTGCCCGTGCCCGGCATATTCCACAACATCCCATAACCCCTGTTGGACAAGACGAAGGGGATAGAGACCTCGGTGTTCCTTTGTATGAGGTCGAGGACAATTCCCTTCTGATCTAACAATCCGTGCTGATGCTGGCCAAGTCCATAAAAGCGCTCCCCTTCGTAGGCATCGAAGGTCACATCGCAGTGGTAGAGGCCGCCTGCGGAAGGCAGATACCGCCGCTGAGGAGGGGAAGTGAAATGAGGAACACTCTCAGCGAAGAGTTCTCGCCCATCGGGGCCGAGGAAGCGCACCAGAGGTGGGAACTCTATAAACGACTCCTGGGGATTGTGCCGGACCTCTGCAATCAAGTTTCCGTTACGCACAACAGCTCGATCGGCCGATATTTCTATGGTGGGATCGCAGTCTTGGCGCTCCATCAAGGCGCTGCCCGGCGTCTCCACAATCTCTCCGCCCAGAGTCGCGCGCACCCTAATGCTGTCCGGTCCCCACGCCTCCACCAGAAGCACCTCATGACCGTAACTGACCAGAACCCCCTGGTCACTCCTAATGAAAGAGGACATGACAGCCCTCGCCTCCTTTGATCTCAGACTCAGCGGCTAGCCAGCGTCAGTGTCACCAGAAAGAGGAAGCCACACCCTCATAGGCGCCGATTTGCGGTTGGCCCTCGCGAAATAGGGAACCAGCACGAGCGAGACCTCCTCGCCCGGCTCGATTCTGCGCGAGTCCGCATACGGTTCCGGCGACGCGTCTTGCACCTTCAACCCGACGCCACGCAGGGCCACTTCTACATAGCCCTCTAGGCCCGATGGCACGTCCGTCGTCGGCTCCAACGGCTTGGACAGATCTATCGCTATCTCCTCAATCGTCGTCTCGTGGGACAAGTCAGCACCTTCCAGGCAGTAGACGAGGGGGCCTCTCTGGATCGCCGCCGACCCCCGCAAGGCGTCAATCTTCCAATGGGGTCTAAGCACCCTTACAGGCATGTCGGCGGCTAGTTCCAGTCGATCCCCAGCAGTCCAGCGCCGCCCCAATCGCAGGTAGGAGCCGCTCGACCCCTCCGCGATGAGCTGCCCGTTGAGCAGAGCCCTGATTCCAGCCTTGCCCACCCAGGAACCAACAAAGAAGGATAGGTCCCACTCCGAGGTCGAGGCAGATGACTCGACGAAAATTTCAGTGCGAGGACCCCAGGGATATTCCGTCCGGATCCGGAGCGTCGCCCTGCCACCGGGAACCTCAGTATTGATCCTTCCGGAGAAGGGGATATGTATCTGCAGTCCTGATGCATCCTTGGTGACTAAGTAGGACTGGATGCTCGCTAGCAACCTCGCCAAATTTGGCGGACAGCAAGGACAGGTATACCAAGGCAAGCGGTGAGTCGGAGCATCCTCGTCGTCGCTTACATGATCGCTGCGCAGGTGCAAAGTGTTGGAATAGAAGAACTCAGTACCGTCCTTAGAGACTGCCCCCGCAATCGTGTTCCAGAGAACTCTCTCCATTGCGTCCGCGTAGGCTGCCTTGCCCGTCGCGAGCAGAAGACGCCAGTTCCAATGGAAGCTGGCCACTCCAGCGCAGGTCTCTGCATAGGCCCGGTCACTTGGCAGTTCGTAGGCATCGCCAAGCGATTCGTCCCGGTGCCTGGAACCGTGGGCTCCCGTTACGTAGGTCTTGGTCGCATACAGGTCGTCCCAAATTGCCTGCGAGGCCTCCAGCAACTCTTGGTCGTTTGTCTCTACCGCTAGGTCGACGGCGCCACATTGGAGGTAAAGCTCTCTTACCGCGTGACCAGTAGCCCGCCGGCGTTTCCGCACCGGCTGGTGATGGAGGAAGTAGGAGAGGGGGAAACGGCGATCCCCGAGGACACCACTGGCGGGAAGCTCTATCCCCGGCTGACCCCGCCATTCAATCTGCCTCGCGGCAAACTCGAGGGCCCTTTCGTCTCCGGTAGCCCGATAATACTCGACGAGAGCGGTCTCAACTTCGGGGTGGCCACAGACGCCCACCAGCCCGCCGTCGCCATCCACCCTTGAAAAGGTCCGATACAGATGCTCTACCAAACGCTCTGCGACGGGAGCTAGCTTCAACCCCCCCGTCCGCATTCCCGCGACCGAGGCTTGGATCAGGTGTCCTACGCAGTAGAGCTCGTGGCCCCATCGCAGGTCCCGCCACACGAGTTCAGGGTGTTGGGTTTGGAAGTAGGAGTTGATATAGCCGTCTTCCCGCTGTGCAGCGACAATTAGGGACGTGGCCTCTTCTATGAAGTCGCTTACTTCGCTCGAGAGTCCCCTTGGCGCATCCCACGCGCAGGCTTCTAGCACCTTGTAGACGTCTGAGTCGGAGAAGTGCAAACCGCGATAGCTGCCTGGTATCTGATCCTCGGCTCCCGCACCCTCCAAGTTGGCGAGCGCCCCCGTTGCCAAGAGCTCGTTGATGCAGTGAGGGATCGTCCGTTGACTGTTCCGAGCTTGCCAACCACCGAGCCCACCGTCGTCAGCCAGCTTTACCTCGCCTAAGCCCAAGGGTCGAAGCCGCACTATGGCATGCTCTGTCGGGGACACCGGTCCTTCGGTTTCTGGCCAACCATGCGGGCTTACAGCCTCATCGGTAGCTGAGTCGCCAGCCAACCCCACTCTCCTCTCCGCTGCAGTGCTCACCCGCCGCTCCACAAACCGAGCGACAAGGAGTGAGGAAACGTTACCTCTCTCTGGTAGGCCTGTCAAAGCGCTTCGGAAAGCATATCCCAGAAGAAAGCGGCTTTGCATCCCCAGAAGATTTGAGAAAGCGCTTACTCAAATGTTTGATCAACTTGTGACTACCCACGGGTATGCTCTGCCCCGTGCAGGGGGGTAGGCCGCCTACGCTTGCAGAGGTTGCCCGACTGGCGGGCGTGTCGATCACCACCGCCTCGAAGGCCCTAAACGGAAGGAGTCGCGTATCGGAGACAACCCGTAGGCGGGTAATCCGAGCGGCCAAGCAACTTTCCTATGCTCCCAACCTGGTAGCCAAGAGCCTGGCGCGCGGCCAGAGCAAAATCATCGGGGTACTGCTCTGGGACCCGACGGTCCACCGTTTCGCAATGCCGATCGTGATAGGAGCACAGTCGGTGTTGGAGGCTGAGGAGTTCTCTGCGATCATCGCAGACGCCCGAGGAGACTTGGCGCGCTTCGGCGAGCTCGCAGTCAACCTCCGCCAGCGCAACGTCGACGGGCTCCTGGTGGTCGGCGATATGCAGGGGCCAACTCCATCTATCACTGATAAAGCAAGGATCCCTTGCGTCTATGTGTATGGTCCCACCAGCAACAGTAGGGATGTGGTTCACCTAGTCGACGACTTCGCCGGCGCTGTGACCCTAGTAAACCACCTGATCAACAAGGGCCGGACCCGCATAGCGCACATTACCGGACCGGAACACTCTCCGGCCGTCCAGCAGCGGGTGGCTGGCATAAACCACTGCCTGAGCGAGCATGGCATCAAACTGGTCAGCCAGGTGAGATATGGGAAGTGGTCGCAGAGGTGGGCGCGCCAAGCAGCACGAGAAATCCTGGAAGAAGCCCCGGATTTGGACGCCATCGCCTGCGGCTCCGATCAGCTGGCCGCAGCAGTTCTCGAGACAGTGCTGGCCACGGGGAGACGCGTTCCAGAGGACGTCGCCATTACCGGCTACGACAACTGGGCAGTGTTCGCGCAAGAGACAGATCCCGCGCTCACAACTATGGACATGGACCTAGAACACCTTGGTGCGAGTGCGGTGAGGGACCTCTTTGGCCTGATCGGCAGAGCACACGTGGGCGGGGGAGTTCGCTACCACGAAGGGACCCTCGTCATAAGAGGATCGACAGACCCCCTCCTCAGTTAGCCAGCGCACCTCACCCGGACCCCCTTCGGGATATCCTACGCTCACTGGCGCATCGCGATGACCTGGCGCAGTGGCACAAGACAAAACCGCAACCACCAATCCTCGGCTCTGAGCCGAGCGCTGGACGGAGCAGCTGAACCCTGGCCCCACTGCGACCAGATGCTGGCGTCAATATGGCGCTCGGCCACGCGCCCGTTCCCGAAAGCCCCCAGCCAAATAGAACCCTGTAGGGACGACTACCCATCAAGCAGTATTTCGGAGGGATTGGAGGGCTCAAGACAAGCCTGAATGCCCAAATATACCCCAGGCTCAAAAAACCGTGGCCGAGCGCCATGTGGAGAAAGACCCCAGTTTGTCTAGTGAACGCTAGAAATGCTAGATTGGCTGAGAGTGACTAGTGCTGATGCCAAGGCACTCAGTCCCAATGCAGAGTCTGCTCCTCGGCCACGTTCTCTCTTACGGGCAGTAGCGGTCCCGGCGGAACACGGCGGGTGGGGGCTCACCGCTGAGCCTGTAGCACTTGGCTTGCTGGTGGCACCGAGCATCTCGGCTGGTCTCCTCTTAGTCGTAGCCTTTGGGGCTTTCTTAGCCCGTACGCCGCTCAAGATCGCATTGGGCGACTGGCGGAGGCGCCGACGACTCCCGCGCACCATGCTCGCTCGTCGGGTCGTCACAGCAGAGCTTGTCATCATAGGGACGGCCCTAGCGACGGTGGCTCTCCGCAGCAGCCGAGGGTGGTGGCTATCGTTGCTGGCGGCGGTTCCACTGGCAGGAGTGGAAATTTATTTCGACATGCAGGCAAAAGGTCGCCGCCTCGTCCCGGAGCTCTGTGGGGCAGCAGCCATATCCTCCACCGCTGCCGCGATAGCCAGGGCTGGAGGAGCCCGCTGGGAGTTGGCCGGCAGCTTGTCATTGCTCCTCGTGGCCCGCGCGATTGGCTCGGTTCCTTTCGCCAGAGCAGAAGTAATGCGCTGGCGGCGACGGTCAGTGGATCTGCGCGTCCCTATCTTGGCCCAGGGGGTCGCTTTCGCCACGGCCGGCGCTGGCTCAGCCCTTTGGGCCGTTCCCTGGCCCTCCGTTTTGGCCATCGCGACATTTGGGCTATGGGCGATTTGGTCCCTTCAGCGTCGCCCCATCCAACCGAAGCTTCTCGGATAGAGCCAAGCAAGCTTTGGAGCCGCCTTGGTTCTGCTCACAGCAGGAGTTCTGAAGCTCGCGTAAGCCATTTTCACTAGCACATAAAGTCCGATTCTCCCCTCTCTACAAAAAAAGCCCCATACGGGCTGCCCCACCTCCCTCCGGTTGGCATTCCAAGATGCGACTTCCTTCCGCTCCGCAAGGATCTAGCCAGCCTTGCTGGCGCCATACAAGCGCCAACCCATCGATCCCGGCCAACCAATCTGGCAAGCTGGCTCCTTGCCCAACTGGTCTGCAACCGTTCCGAAATCTGTCTCATCTGTCTCATCTGATGAGAACAGGCTTCGGAGCCACCCGTTGCCGGGTGGCGGTGGCGGTCTTGTCCGGCGTGGAGCCGGTGCCGTCTTCGC
>OGCG01001747.1_pt1 | contig 10222 bp, 4 predicted proteins | sample 1570061 | NCBI WGS metagenome assembly OGCG01 (sample SAMN06268698, study PRJEB24515) | hot springs metagenome | isolation source: Joseph's Coat, Yellowstone National Park, Washington, USA | place: USA:Joseph's Coat, Yellowstone National Park, Washington, USA
TTTAAATGCAAGGATGAATTGATGGAAATGTTCAGTAAGAGGTATCCTTAAATCTACACAGAATTTGGGACACTATCAAAAGACCAAGTTGAAATTGCAATAAAATTGTATGAAATATTCATAAAAGAAAGCAAGGATATAGAAATTTATAGTTCATTAATAAAAATAAAATAAATTTAATCGAGTTTTAAGTTAATTTAATTCTAATTACTAAACAAAAATTAAAAGTCTGCATTTGATTATCTTTAGATCAAAAAAAAGATTCAGTTAAGTAATTTTTTTGAGAAAAAGTTGTGCTAAATCTTTATTCAACATAATTTCGATATCATTATTTTCTATATTAAATAATATTAATGCAAAACTATAGTAGATTAAAATAAAAAACTATATAAATCCAAAAGGTTCAAATCATATATTTATACGCATTTTTATAATAAAACAATCTTAAGTGGTGTATTAGTCAACATAATTCAAAAATTGCTAAGTCAATCATCAATATTCATCACATCACTTGAATAAATATCAATCTTAATGGCATATAGTGTCTACATTTTTGTGTAAAGGTCAAGGTTACCTCATATCAAGGGTCCGGCTATGGCAATGCATCCGTACCCTCCTACGTAACTTCGCCATTCTTCGCCACTCGGTATTTCGCTTTTAGAACTCTGATAATGACCGATGCGAATATGGCAATATCACTCTCGCCACGTTTGATATGTAGCCAGTGTTTCTGCCAGGTACGAAATCCTGCTACAAGCGATGCAGTTGGCATATGGCTATAAATGAGTAGAATGTTTTTGTAAGAGTACTTTCGCAACGAGAACTTCGTGAGAAATCCGAGAAAATTTTTCCAGGTTTCACTGTTGGCAACCGCTTCAACATTCTCGAGTAGTCGCTGGGAGGGCTGCCAAACATTTGTGTCCTTCTTTCCACATTCGTTCGTTTGCGTATTAGCGGGTGCACTAGCACTTACATACGTATTTGAACTTATGAGGTTTTTCACCTCAGGAAGGATGGTGAAAAACATGGAAGAAACAGATTATCAGTATTTGCCAGTTATGATTTTCTTTATATAATCTGAATCCTCTTGAAAAACCACATGGTAGTCTTTCATTATCCCATCTTTAGGTTTATTTTCGAAATTTCTCCTCACATTATCATATGAGGTAGTTGATACAATATAAGAATCCAAAACAATTTGTGAAGTTATGGAGTGTGGAATCCTCCCCTGCATATTTATTTCGTTTTCAATTTTCTTAATTTCATTTGCAAGTTCGATCTTTCCTTTTTCTTGTTCAAAACCGATTCCTAATCCTTTAGGATCCACAAAAATGATGTGATTTTTATTAGGGTATTTTACCCAGAGTATGAAATCAGGATAATACATTCCATTTTCAGTTGGAAATCCGATACCTCGCTTTGGTAAGTTTCTCAGGAGATAGAGTTCAACGCTATTATTCTTTAAATCGTTCTCCCAGTATTGGCTTAGGTCTTCTACAAACTTTTTTTCTCCTTCATTTAGACCTGTTGGTTGAATTAAAACATCGTTAGTATTACAAACGAGAAGGGGTTGGTACAGATGATTTGAGAAGTAAGCGTTTTCTAAAAGGGGTTTTGGTGACTGCACAGAGACAAGAGATTGTTGTGATTGTTGCTGCGGAATGGACTTTGGTGTAGTAGAAGATTGATAACACGCCCATCTTTTGTAGATTGTGCTTTGTTTTACCGCATTTTCAATCTGGGTTCTGATATGATTTAAGTACACACTCTTTTCGTTTATCCACATCTGATAACCTTCCCATTTTAGATTGGGAGAATTTGTGTCAAGGATTTGCACATTAATGTTCTGAATACCCCAGTCACTTTCCTTTATTTGAATATACTTCTGAATATACTTTTTAAGAATAGCGATAATGATTTCTTCAATCTGAAAAATATCTCGATAATTTTTGAGATTAAGCATGTTTGGGTTGCATAATAATATGTACTCTTCATTCCTAATAATATCTTCGAGAACGTTTTTTTGTATAACTAGATTGTATAACTCTCGATCATGTTTGAAACGAATAATCTCAAAGTAAATTCTGTTCCAATCAACGAATTCTAGGTAATCTTTTGGGATGTATTGAGACTGATTTGTTGTTGTAGATGCCATCATCTGGTTTGCACCTGGTGATGCGAATCTACTTACCCAGCCCCTCAAGTCTACTTCTGGGTAGTTATTTTGTGTAAAAATATCTCTTTTGAGAATGATAACCTCGTCTTGCCATTTTGCGTAATCAATTACAGGCAGAGGAAGTTTCAGATTATCTATTGGTCTTCCTTCATTTATAATTATTGGAACAACTATATTTTTATTTTGCAAGGTTTGTGGGATAATCTTAACGAACTTTTTAACATCCAAAATACCTTCTTTCTGCAGGGATTCTCTAAATTTTTCAAGGTAATCTGCTTCGAGACCGAAAATGCGAAGTGTCTCTACAATTGGCATGATTGGTGGGTGCGGACCTTCATCTTTTAACGCAGTGCTTCTTTTGAGCGATTTGTTTAATCCCATTAGACGGACCCCGCGACCGAATAACTGAATTATCTGAGTGCCTTCCCGCATCCCAACTTTAAGTAATCCCATGGTAGAGACACGCCATGAATTCCATCCTTCAATGAATTTTTTTGCGCCGATGAGAATGTTCAGTGTACCTTGGTTTTCAATTTCATTAAACAAGCTGTTAGAAACTATGTCCTCTTTCATTTCAACAGTATTATTGAGGTTGGGGTATGGAGAATTATTTTGCGATACTCCCTGAATTGAAGTTCCTATTTCATTCAGCAACTCTCGCTTATCTCCTACTGTAATAATTCCAAAGAAGTTTGAAGACCCAGAAATACTCAATCCGATCTCGTTCTCGGATTTTTTAATATCAACAATCTGGAGTTTAGAATTACCTCTGCATCCAAATACACGTTTCAAAATATCATCATATAGGGCATCTATGCTGGTACTGTTCTGTATATCCACCTTTTTCCGAATATAGGAAAACCTACTCCCTTCGGTGTAAGGTAGGTCACAAATATCTCTCTCTTTTCCTGATTCATCTTCATATATAAGTCCGGAGTTTCCATTTATGAGAATGTTTTCAATATATCTTTTAGCCCAATCGCGATCAGAGAGAAATTTTGCAAGAAAATCAATTATCGTGATAATGTCAGACCGAGTAGCCCGATCAGTTTGAGAACTGTGGGATGCAGCACCTTCTCGTACTGTGTGACCAACAAATACAAAAAGTGGTTTTTGAATGTTGTATTTTTGCATAATACTTAGGTTCTCTTCGAATGTACACAACTGTTCATAGTAAGTAAGTAGACCGACCAGCAACAAGACTTCCTTGTGGCTGTAACTATCTTCTTTAAGATTAATTATTTCCCAATCCTTTCCATACCCATCGTTGTAGAAATACGGATATGAGTAATCGAATAGAATTGCTTTTCCGTATTCCTCAAGAAGTTCGTTGTTTGACTCCACAGCCTGACCAAAAGTGGCACTGTACTCAAATGTCCAACCTTCACGTGATATTTTTTCACGAAAATCTCGCCAGGCTCTACCTCCACTTCCCTTGTGACCTTCATCAACAAAAATAAGGTTTTTTGGACCGAGCTCTTCAACATCTACAGAAATACCACCACCTGTCTTGTTTTCCGTAAGTTTATGGATGCTAATCACATTCACGATATTTTTATCTCTTTCAACGAGTGAGAACAAGCCAGTACTTGAATTTTGATCAAAAAGCTGACATGGAATTCCTGCTTCTCGGAGTTTACGAATGTGCTGGTCAGAAAGGTAATCGCTAGGCGTGATAAGAAAGATGTTATCGTAATCGATTTTATTTGGGCCTTTGTTATAGTGCAAAAACTGGTAGTAGTTTAGATGGAATATATGTGTCTTTCCCGAACCTGTTGCCATCCAGAATGCTAGCTTTCTTAGATCATCTGCGGAATATACAAATGAAGGACTACTTGCGAACTTCTCTTTAATAAAACTCTGTAAATCGTTAAGAAGATCTATAGGATCTTTAAAGTACTTATCAAGATATATTTCTGTGAAAAGTGCTGCAAAATACTGGAAGTACTTGAGTGTAATTGGTATTGGTGAGTTACGATTTATTTTTTTCAGATGAGTAATGATATTGTAGTCATAATTCTCTAAATCGTCGATGCTGATTTTTAAGTTACCACTTGTGCAAAGATAGTAAAAAAAGTATGTGTGCCCATTAGAATCAATGCCCTCTTTCACATTGTGTTCGAGGACTTCTTTTCGAATTTGCGCAAAATTATCTTTTCCGAGTAGATTACACAAGTAACGATTTAATACCAGATGCCCTTCCAATGATGGTGTTGAGCTTCTTATCTTCTTTGTTCTCCGAGATGTCATTAGCTAGCCCTCCAGAAGTTTATCTCGCAATACTTTCTCTACCGGTATTGCATTCGGAATAATGGTATCTCCACCGTTTATATATAACATTACTAATTCATTTTCTTTTAAAATCTGGGTTTTTACAAATTTCAATTCTTTTTTGAGATACTCTGTGTTTTCTTCTAATCCCAATCCATCCATGTTTCTCCAGATAATTACTACATTGCCATCAGGATTTGTACCACGAACCACAATATACTTTCTTCCGTCTAGTTCATAGGTCTGTATTTTGTTAAAACGAACACCTAGCAAGTAATTGACTGTCTCTATGAGATCAACGGCTACATCGCGCACATTTACCGGAAATTCGGCTTTAATCGTGTAGGAGAACGGGTTAAAAATCTTATCTACATTAATCCAAATTGATGAATCTCGTGATTCAACATCGAGCATATACCTGAAAAAGTATTCTTTAACATCTTCGAGCATGGTCTGAATCCCTGCAGGTTCTTTGAAGCGAATATTCAGCAGTGTGTCATCATATTGCTCTATAAACTGATATTTGAAGAACCCGCCTCCTTTCCAATCAACTTCTTTTGAAATACCACTTGGCTCATGATTGCCATATCCTGCCAAAACTTCCTTCATCCTAACCAATACACCAGACGGCCCATTTTCCGTTTCAAACCTATCAAAATGTGACCCAACTTCTACCCCGATCCACCTTCTTTTGAGTTTATGGGCTACTGCTGTTGTAGTTCCACTTCCCAAAAAGAAATCCATAACTAAGTCACCATTATCAGATGAAGTTTCAATGGCTCTCTTCAAAAGTTTTTCATGATTTTCTGTTGAAAAACCCCATTTTGGAGGGGAAACATATCCAGGAATATCTGTCCAATTACTACCTACAGTTTTTTTATCAATTAAAACATAGAGTTTATTGTTTTCGATTTTTAACCTTCCCTCTTTGTATATTCTTTGTGCAATTTCATTCCCAATTGCCCAACTATATCCATTAGGGGGATTAAAAACTTGATTTTCTATAACTATCGGTTTACCTGTAGGACCTCCTCTGTTATATTTAATCATAACTGGCATCCATTGAGGCTCCCTGTTTTCCCACAATTGGTTGAAGAATACTTTTTCTGAATCTTTCACATAATAAATTAAATGTTCAGTTTCTATTTCCATATTTCTCGTTTCCCTTTTAGGCAATCCAGCCGTTCTTTTTAAAATTATCTCATTCCTAAAATTTTCTTCTCCAAAAATCTCATTCATCAATAGCCTGACAAACATATTTCCGTTGTAGTCGCATCGAACAAAAATACTCCCAGTATCTGCAAGCATTTCTTTCGCTAACCGAAGACGATTTTCCAGTAAAGTAATCCATGTTGAGTCTTTGTACTTTACAGAGTATAGATAATCAGCCTCTTGTTCTTTATTAAATGGCGGGTCGATGTAGATTGTCTGTACCTGCCCACGGTACTTCTCAAGTAGGAGGTTTAGTGCTTGCCAGTTATCACTCTTTATGAGCAAACCATCTAACACATCATCAATATTTTTATTTTCTGATATCTTAGCCAATAACTGGATTTTAAATTCGTCATCGAAGTACTTTGTATCAATTGGGAGTGTCTTGTAAACTATTTCTCCATCGTATCTTATTTCCTTAATCAAATCTTCCTTTTTTTTAATATCTTTACCGAGTAGATCTCTCCACTCTTCCAACTGTTCTGGTTTATTCATCACCTTTTTAATTACCTCTTCTAAAAACCCCTTATCTGTCCACTCCTTAATTCTGTCTAGAGTAATCACATAGTCCGTTTTCAATACAAATTTTTTCTTTTCCCAGAGTTTACGATAAAACTCCTCAATCTGATACAGTATATCAATTATTCCTTCGGATATTTCATGTACCACTTTTGCAACAGTTAGGCGTTTTTTTACTTCGTCTTCCTTACTTCCGAATACCTCATCTAGTTTTAATACTTCATTTTTAATGTAAAAATCAAGTTCACGAACAAAAAACTCACGGAGGTTTTTGTGAATAAAGAAGTCGCGGCGATTTTTCTCAGTCATCTCAGCTAACAACACATCAATAAAAAGTCTTCCAGTTTTCTCATCTGATTTTGATAATCTTTCGAATAGTTGTGGCTCCTCATTCCTTACCTTTTCCAGAATGTACTTAGCGACTCCCTCGTTTTCATCTTCCTGGTTGGTTCGTTTCCTTTGAGGTTCGGCAGGACCTTCTGAGTTTTCCTCAACATCATTCTCTGAAAATTCGTTTTCTTCCACTATTGTTTCGTTTGCCTCTTTTTTCTTTACAAATTCGAACCATACCGTCAGTTCTTTTTTTGCACGGTCAAACGAAATTCCGTCTTTAACCACTGTTAGTACTTTATTTCGTTCCTCTCTCGGAGAAGTGCCACGAATTTCAGGCACTTTTACTCTGAAATTAACTTTGTATTCTCCCACGGAAAACGAGCAATCTTTGAACAAAATACTCGTCTTCACATAGTAATTTCCCTTTGTAGCCCAGTGAAGAACAACTTCCTCACCATTGTATGGAATCACATACTTATTTTCACGGGTACTCCAGCGTTTATGCGGGATAAAATCTCCTTTCTCATAGTACCTTTTGAAAAACATATAAACATGTGAATATACCAAGATTTGCAACTCTGGAGGTAAACCTGCAGCATTTACAATTTCGTCGATTTTTTCACCAATAAAATTCTCCAGCTGAACTTTCTTATTCCGGATTATTTCGAAAGTATCCGAACTCATCGTTGGTTCATCGAGAAACAGAATCTCCTTTAACAGTTTTTTTAATTCCTCTTTATTTTTATCTAATTCTTCTTGGATTTTCTTCTGTTCAACTTTCTCTCCATACAAATTTGTATCCAATTTAAACCCCCCTCGGACATATTTTCGCATAATCACAATTCTTACAAAACGCCTTATTCTCACAGTAATCAACTTGATTACTAAGAATCTTCTTTATTATTGCAACTGCATCTGTCTCACATTTCTCCAAATCTGCGTTTCCTACGCTCACAGGGAGAATACGCCCCTCTTCCAAATATGCAACAGATCCCTGCTCTACAGGTATCGGCTTCTTCAATTTGTTTAATCCAAGTGCATACAATCTCACTTGGAAAGCTGCTTGGTCATCCGTAGTTACTGTGTCACTGGTTTTGTATTCTCTCACCTCTAGCGTATTATTGTTCTTGAGAATTACATCAACCTTACCAACCACAGTAATCGTTCTGGGTAAATCCTTGGCAGAATTACTTTCTTTTAACGGAAATTCCACGCGGACTTCAACCTCTTCAATATTCTTTATGTCCTCGCCGTGCGAACTCGCGTAGTTTGCCAGAACGGTTTTTGCATTTCTTTTGGCAGTTTCAAACTGAGTTTTATGCGCATATGGTAAATAAAAGTGCCTCTCTACAGCCGTTGCTACTGCGCTTTGTGGATTCATTTCTGTGGTTTTAATAATCTCAGCAGCACGTTTCAAACAGAAATGTAGTGCATTTCCGTATCCGAGGAATTGAGAAACTCCACTTCGATATGTCCACACATTTCGCATTCTGTAAAAGTATGGACACTTTAAGTAATCAATTAACTCCCTCACTTCAAATGTGACTATATCCTCCATTTCCGATTTTGGTTCGATTTTGTTTATTTGATTTGATATGTTTTTCTCATACACTAAATCGTCATATAAATAATCAAAATATTCACTGTGACCTTTTGTGTTAGTATAGGTGCTCAGTATCACTGCATCGCGTGCCCTGGTGAGTGCTACATAAAACAACCTACGCTCCTCGTTTTCATGTCCAGTATATTTTCTGATTACATCTTCAAAATGAATCGGGTTATCGAACATTGTGTCATTCTGCTTTCTTTTTATGACCGGAAATTTTCCTTTAACGAGAGATGGAATAAACACAACTGGCCACTCAAGCCCTTTTGCCTGATGTATGGTGGTAACAAAGACTGCATCTAATGCAGAGATGACATCACTTGTCATTTCCTCATAGGATTCACTTGCATAAAAATTGATATAAAAATACAACCCCCAAACCATGGTTGTTGGTTTATTTGTCTTGCCACCAACTCTTCTTACGATTTCATAGTCTTCAAGCAGTTGACTAAAACGTGACAGATTTGCAAGAACTACTGCATGTGATGCATTGTTTGGGTCCAACTTCTGAATACCAAGAATGTTGAGCAATTCGTAATATTGTTTGACTAAATTAACCTCGGCAGAACCCAGTGTATCTGCTTTCCATTTTACGAGATTGCTTTCGACATCATTCGGTAAGTCATACCAAGGAACTCCTTTTTTCCACATTTTCAGCGCTTCTGGCACGATTTTGGCAGTATCGATTTCTCCCCAGTCAAGAATGCGTAAGGTTTTTTTGTCATTTAGCCAACAAAACAATGCAGCCACTGCTTGTACTTCTTCTCTTCGAAATAAACCAACTTTCCCACCAATAATAAACGGTATTGTCTCATTTCTTAGTGCGTCAACGATTTTTCCAGCACGCTTTACACTGCGAAGCAATATTGCAATATTTCCGTAACTGCATTTTTTGTCTTTTTCTACCAACTGCTTGATTGTGGTAGCAATCCATTCTGCTTCCTCTTCCTCAGATTCCAGTTCATACCTGAGAGTTGTACCTAAACCACGATTTTGATCTCCAACTAGAAGCGGGTACTCTTCTCCCAGAAATTTCTTGCCGTACTTATTTGCAATATCAATGATCTTTTTACCACTTCTTCGGTTATTTGTAAGTGATTTGTCTTCTCGTTCCTCAGGAATTTCTTTCCCGAATCGCTCAAAACATGTTTCATCGGCACCTCGCCACTGGTATATCGTCTGTCTTGGATCTCCCACTATAAATACGTTTGCTGTGGTACCAATGTACCTAATCAGTTCTTCCTGGGCTTTGTTGATATCTTGATATTCATCCACAATAAGGTGTTTAATTTCTGCAATTTTGGCAGGGTTTTCTTTGATTTTTTCCAATGCCAATTTTATTATTTGACCAAATGTCAGGTGTTTATACTCCTTCAAAATCTTCTCATATTTCTGGAAATACGAGTAAAATCTTGGTGCGTAATCCTGAAGACGCTTATAATCAATCAGTTCATTGTAGACAATTTGCGTTGTGTGGTAAAATTTTTGGCAATTATTTATATAGCCGTTCTTAGGCAATCCGAGTGTAGAAAATCCTTCACGCATAATAAATGCCATTTCTTGATTCTCATCAAATACTTCATAATCATCATATCCAAACTTCTCCTTCAAAATCTGCAAACAGAATCCATGTATCGTTCCGACATACATCTCACCTAATTTCGCACAAATGTCAGTTCTTCCATAGTCCTTCAATCTTGAGTGAATGCGTGACTTCATTTCTGTTCCTGCCTTCTCCGTAAATGTAAATGCCACAATATTTTTAGGTTCAATATTTTTTTCAAGTAAGAGGTATATTATTCTTCTAGTTAGTGTTTCAGTTTTTCCTGTGCCTGCACCTGCAACCACACGAACATACTTTTTATCTGAAAGCACTGCATCTTTCTGTTCATTTGACAGCGGAAATGGTTTTTCTAAGACCATCTGTAACATCTCTTATACCAAATTTAAGTTATCTTTCCTTGTGATATAAACTTTTTTAGAAAGTTTACCGGGTGTAAAATCCAGTAATAATTTCCTATATATAGAGGGATATCATTTACATCCTGATAATTCCAATAATTTAATGGCCAAACACACGCAAAAGAAGATCAACAGGATGATTA
>OGCG01001750.1_pt1 | contig 10212 bp, 9 predicted proteins | sample 1570061 | NCBI WGS metagenome assembly OGCG01 (sample SAMN06268698, study PRJEB24515) | hot springs metagenome | isolation source: Joseph's Coat, Yellowstone National Park, Washington, USA | place: USA:Joseph's Coat, Yellowstone National Park, Washington, USA
GATTCGAAGAAGTTGCCGCCCATCAGCGTGCAGCGATCCTCCAGGCCCGCCGCCTTAATATTATCCCGCGCCCGCTCGATCACATCCGGTCGATCGAAGACCACGCCACGCAGGGATGGATAGCGTTGGAGCGTGGCCACAAGCAGACTGCCGTTACCGCCGCCAACGTCCACCAACGTGCCGATGCCGTGAAAATCATAAGCGTCGAGCATCGCTTTTGTTTCGGCCCCGTGAACCCCCACCATGCCCTCGTCGAAGATGCGCGCCTGTCGAGGATGGGAAGCGAGATATTGAAAAATCGGTTGTCCGTACAGTTTCTCGAAGGCGTTCCGGCCTGTCTGTACGCTATAGAGTAATTCTCCCCAGCAGCGATAATGCTCTTCGCCGTTCATAATGGCCATCCAGCGCTGCGAGTTCGGCACGTCGCTGCGCAGGCATTCGCCAAGCGGCGTCAAAACAAATCGGCCTTGTTCATCCTCGGCGAAGACGCCTTCGCTGGCTAAAGCACGGAGCAGGCGGTAAAGCGAACGGGCATGCGTCCCCGTGGCCTCGGCGAGATGAGCGACCGTTTGCGGTCCGTCCTTGAGCAAATCGGCGATGCCTAGCTCCGCCGCAACGTACAGCGCCTGCGTCATCCAGTAGCCCGTTATCAGGCGAGCCATCACGGCCTGCGGAGAGGGATAAGCAGGTGCAACAAGAGGTTGATTGGCATCCATCAATTATTATCCTCCGTGGCAATTGGACATTGAGCTTCCCCTATGGTACGCCGAACGCACCCGCCCGACCATACGGGTTGAGAGCCAAGTCGGCCGCTGCTAGGATAATTAGGCAATCGGAACATCTCCTGAGTAGGAGCGTCCGTCTCCTTGAGTTCCGCTTTGGCAAGGGCTTAACGTCCCTCCCTCAGGAGGACTACACGCTTACTTTGGAAATGACGATGAGCAGTAACGGCATCGTACCTGATCCCGAAGATTATTTCGCCGATACGCGCATGACCTTCGGCGATCACCTGGAAGAACTGCGTCAACATCTTTTGCGCGCCTTCTACGGTTTTCTCGTCGCTCTATTTTTTAGCTTTATCATCGGCCAATATGCCGTCGACTTCATTACTGCTCCTGTCAAAGAACAACTGCACGTGTTTTACAATCGCCGTGTGGAAAAAACGATGGAGGAATTGCGGAACAATTCCCATCTGCAAAAGGTCAATAAACCGACCGGCTTCACCAAGGTTTACTTCCGCCGCGATCAACTTCTAGCCGCCTTAAAGGGCGCCCCGCGCGCGGAATTGGAGAAGTACAAACGTCCCGTCCTTCGCTCCGACAAGGCAGACAACGAAGAAGCACCGCTTCTGGGATCCCTCCTGGGTCGTTCCGGCGCTAAAGACCAAGTCGCGGAGGATGAGGAAACGATCCAGGAAGAAGCACTTGTTCCGCTCTACGTTTCCTTCGGCGAACCGCTCAAGGCCGCGGGTTTGCTTCAGGAAGCCATACGTATCGTCGGCGATTTCGACAGCATGGCCACCCTGAACATTATGGAAGCGTTCATGGTCTGGTTCAAAGTGTGCCTGGTGTGCGGCTTCATCCTTGGCAGTCCGTGGATTTTCTGGCAGATTTGGATGTTCGTGGCCGCCGGACTGTATCCGCATGAAAAGCGGCTCGTCCATGTTTATCTGCCGATCAGTGTTGCTTTGTTTCTGACGGGCGTAGGAGTCTGCCAGTTTCTCGTAATCCCCCGCGCTATTGAAGCCCTCTTGTGGTTCAACGAATGGATGGGGTTCCGACCCGACCTGCGGCTGAATGAATGGCTCAGCTTCGCCATCTTCATGCCGCTCATCTTCGGCCTTTGCTTTCAGACGCCGCTGGTCATGTTGTTCGCAGCCAAGCTCGGTATCGTCGACGCCAATTCGTTCCGCAACAAACGCCGTTATGCTTGGATGGGGATGGCGTTGTTTGCTGCCATCTTCACGCCCTCGACCGACGCCATAAGTATGCTATTTTTGTGGCTGCCGATGTGCTTGCTGTTCGAGCTGGGCATCTGGTTTATCAAGCTGTCCCCGACCGCGCAGGAACTGGACCAAGACGTGCCTGAGTCGGAGGAATTGATCGAGGTGTGAACATCTCTGCTAATATCCATCCTATGGCTGGCGTTTCTGGCTCGTCCGGTTCGGTGGCCCTTGTCGGCGCCGGTCCCGGCCATCCGGGTTTGTTGACGCTGCGCGCCGCCCAATTGTTGGCCCAGGCGGACCTTGTTCTGTACGATCGGCTCGTCCCTGTTCGCTTACTGGATCATGTCCCGGCGAGCGCACGACGAATCTGCGTTGATGCGCTGCATGGCACGCAGCCGGAGCGCTGGTCGGAGATCTATCAACTCATGATCGAAGCGGCGCAACAGGGACAGCGCGTGGTGCGACTCAAAGGCGGCGATCCATTTGTGTTCGGCCGCGGCGGCGAGGAGGCCGAAGCGCTGCGGCGGGCCGGCATTCCTTACGAGATTGTGCCCGGCGTGACGGCGGCGCTGGGGGCGGGGGCGTTTGCCGGCATTCCGTTGACCCATCGCCAACACGTTAGCGCTGTGGCCTTCATCACAGGCCACGAAAAACCGGACAAAACGGACAGTTTTCTCGACTGGGCGGAGCTAGCCCGTTTTCCGGGAACGCTGGTGGTGTATATGGGCATGGCCCGCTTGCCCCACATTGTCGAAATGCTCATTGCCAAAGGCAAATCGCCCCAAACCCCGGCTGCCGCCGTCCACTGGGCCACCACTAGCCGGCAGCGCACCGTGACGGCGCCGCTGGCCGAACTGCCCGCGGCTGTACAACAAGCCGGCCTGAAGGCGCCCTCGTTGATCATTATCGGTTCGGTGGTACGTTTGCGAACGGAGTTGGCCTGGTTCGAGGCCCGGCCGCTTCTAGGCAAACGCATCCTGGTGACACGCCCTCGTCACCAAGCAGGCGAAATGATGGCGCGGTTGGAAGAACTGGGTGCGGAAGTGGTGTTGTCACCGGCGGTCGAGATCCGCGAGCCGGCTGACTGGGCGCCGGTAGATCGGGCCTTGAGCAATCTTTCCGCTTATCAATGGCTTGTCTTCACCAGCGCTAACGGCGTCGAGGCGCTGATCCGGCGTCTGCGTCAACTCGGTCACGATCTGCGTATTTTGGGACCGCTGCGTTTGGCCGTCATCGGGCCGGCCACCGCCGACGCCCTGCGCCGCTATCACTTGGAGCCGGATCTGGTCCCGCCTTTTTACGATTCCGAGAGGTTGGCCGCCGCCCTAAAGGAACGCGTCGCCGGCCAACGTGTGTTGCTGGCGCGAGCTGATCGCGGCCGAGACGTGCTGCGCGAGCAGCTGGCGGGGGTGGCCGAGGTCGAACAGATCGCGGTGTATGCTCAGGTGGACGCTATTTCACCCAATGCGGAAGCCCTGGCAATGCTCAGGCATGGGGAAATCGATTCTGTTACGCTGACCAGTTCTAATATCGCGCGTGCGCTAGTTCGCGCGCTCGACGAAGGAGCTTTGCAGCTCATCCGTTCGGGAGCGGTAAAGCTGGTGAGCATCAGTCCGATAACGAGTGCAGCAATTCGCGAATTGGGTCTGCCAGTGGCAGCGGAAGCACGAGAACCCACCGCAGAGGGCGTGGTGCAAGCGCTTATCGCCCTGGCAAATGCCAATGAGCCAGAAGCATAAACGGCGGCCGAAGGTGAGAACGGCGTCGCGCCGCTCGCGTCGTCGCTTACACTTGCAGCTCGTCTCTAACGCAAATCACGGAAAGCGTCATAGGCAAGGTACAGCACAACGCCGCAGGCCAAGATGATGAGCACATCGACGGTCACGCTAATGCCCCCAAAGGGGACGCTCAAAAAGATGTCGAGCAAAAACAAAAGCAGGCATAAACCGGCGAGTCCCATGGAGACCCAACATAGCCATTTTTCCATGAACAGACCTTTCACCGTCTGCATGATGCCGCCCCGGCTCGACAGGTGAATCCATGGACCCGCGCCGCTGCAAGGTTCAGTTAACTCCACCCTCTCCTTATCCTAATTGCAACATTGTAGGAGTTCTTCCTCAAGTTGCCACTGGCGTTCCGTCAAGAAAAAATTCGCCGTCCTGCCCTTAAATTTCTCCTTATCGCTATATTCGGCACAATCCAAATGTTCGTAGCCCGCTTGACAAATACCTTCCGTTTCCGCAGGCTGTTGGAAAGGATTAATGCAGAGAGGGATTGCGCGTTTCGCGCGAAACGTTCCCTAGATACGAGGAAGGAAGTTGGAACGTTGGCTGTACCAGTTGTTTTGATCGCCGGTGATGGCATCGGCGTGGAAGTGACGGCAGCGATGCGGGCCGTCGTGCAAGCGGCAGGGGCCGATGTCACCTGGGTCGAAGCAATGGCCGGCCTCGGCGCCGCTGAGCGCTACGGTGACCCGTTGCCGGCCGCCACTCTTGACCTCATCCGCCGCTATCGCGTCGCCCTCAAGGGGCCTTGCACCACGCCGGTGGGCAAAGGCTTCCGTTCCATCAACGTCCGTCTTCGTAAGGAGTTAGACCTCTACGCCAGTATTCGCCCCGTATGTACCCTGCCAGGGGTGAACGTGCCTTACGAGCAGGTCGATCTCATTGTCGTCCGCGAAAATACCGAGGGATTGTATTCCGGCCAGGAGCACGTGGTTGTACCCGGCGTGGTCGAGAGTCTACGCATCATCACGCGGACGGCAGCAGAACGCATCATCCGCTACGCCTTCGAGCTGGCCCAGCACAAGGGACGCCGCCGCGTCACCTTCTGTCACAAGGCCGACGTTATGCCGCTCAGCGACGGTCTGTTCCTCAACACGGCGCGGGCTGTCGCCGATGAGTTCCCGTTCCTTGAATTTGAGGAGATGCACGTCGATCAGTTGTGTTTGCAGCTGGCGCTCGATCCCAGCGGCTTCGACGTGTTGGTAATGGAAAACTTGTTTGGCGACGTGGTCAGCGATCTCTGCGCCGGCTTGGTCGGCGGCCTGGGGTTGGTGCCCGGCGCCAATCTCGGTCAGCGTTACGCTGTCTTCGAAGCGGTCCATGGCAGTGCTCCCGACATCGCCGGTAAAGGGCTGGCCAACCCCATCGCTATGATCCGCTCGGCGGCGATGCTGTTGGAACACATCGGCCAACGCAAGCCGGCCCAGCGCATCGAGGATGCAGTACGGCGGACGTTGGCGGCGCGGCGCGGCCTGACTCCCGACCTCGGCGGCGACGGCACCACCGCCACACTGACGCAAGAATTGATTGCCAATTTGTAAGTTGAGAAGCGATTTCCTAAAGCCTACCCATGGCCATGAGAGCTTTAGGAAAAGCGCTTCTGAGCCGCGAGGTGGGCATTCACCAAGCCTGCCCGTTGCAATGAATAGGCTCCTGGCGATCCTTTTTGAAACCGTTTCTAAAACGAGAAGGGACAATCATGGCGTTACGAGTCACGTTGATTCAGGGCGGCGGGGCGGGGTTTGATCAGGTGCCCGCCGTGAAGGCCATCCTGAGCGCTGCCGGCGCCGCCATCGAATGGGATGAACACTTGGCGGGTTGGGCGTCACTGGAGCGCGGCGGCGAGGCCATCCCGCAGGCTTTGTTGCGCTCGGTGCGCGATACGGGTTTGGCTCTGAAAACCATGCTGCTGCCGCCGCCTATCTCTGCCAAAAAGGCGGAGACGGGAGAGAAACTCCGGCCGGAAAACATTAATTTCAACGTCCAACTCCGCCGCGAGCTTGGCCTGTTTGCCTCGCTTCGGCCGCTGAAAAACCTCGCCGGTCTGCCTGCACGTTTCCAAGGCGTGGACATGCTTGTCTTCCGCGAGTTGACGGAGGATCTCTATGCCGCCATCGAGCATGAGATCGTGCCCGGCGTAGTGCAGAGCATCAAGGTCGTGACGACCGCCGCCAGCCAGCGTTTTTTTCGCTTCGCCTTTGCGTGGGCGCGCACAGCCGGTCGTAAGACCGTTACCTGTGTCCACAAGGCCAATATCCTCAAATTGTCCGACGGGCTGTTTCTCGATGCTTTCCGAGCTACGGCCCGTGATTTTCCTGAATTGCAGACGCGGGAAATCATCGTCGATAATTGCTGCATGCAGATGGTATCGCGGCCGCAACAATTCGATGTGCTGGTCATGGGCAATTTGTACGGCGATCTCGTCAGCGATCTGGGCGCCGGCATCGTCGGCGGCGCCAGCGCCGCCGCCGGCATTAACTTCGGCGACGGCATTCGCGTCTACGATTCGTTCCACGGTGGTCCCCGCGAAATCATCGGCGTCAACCGCGCCAATCCGCTGCCTTTACTGTTGCCGGCCATCGATCTGCTTGACGCCGAAGGGCAAAAGCCAGTCGCTCAACGCATCCTGTCCGCCGTCGAGCGGGTGCTGACGAAGCGCCGCGCTCTCACGCCGGACCTGGGCGGCCAGGCCACCACCACCGAAATGAGCGACGCCATCATTGCAGAACTGAAATAACAACTCAAGAGGCGACACCTCTCATTTAGCGAGCGATGCTAGTATATGGGGCAGAATAGTTAACTATCAAGAAATTGCACGACTTTTGTTCCACTCGGATGACATTGCAAGGATTTCACGTACCTTAAACAGAGGAAACCTGGCACTGTACGCAACTGAGGACGATGATGTATCTGCTGAAAATGGCCAAACGCTTATTGCTGGAAACGGACAAACGGCTGTTGTGGAAACTAGCCTGGAACATGGGCGTCAAAGGGGTGTTGTCGGTCGAAAAGCACAAACGCCGTCTTAAGCGCGGCGAGGTTTTTCCACCTTTTTTGTACATATCCATCATCAACAGCTGCAATCTGCGCTGTCAGGGTTGCTGGGTGGATGTTGCAGCCAAACAGCAGATCATCGCGCCGGAAGCGATGCACAAACTGATCCGCGAAGCCAAGGCGATGGGCAACGTCTTTTTCGGCATCGTCGGCGGGGAGCCGTTCATGCATCCCCATCTGCTCGACATACTCGCCGAGCATCCCGATTGTTATTTTCAGATTTTCACCAATGGCCACTTCATCCGGCCCGAAACCGCCCAACGGATGCGTCAGCTCGGCAACGTGACGCCGCTTATCAGCATCGAGGGCGACGAAATCGTCAGCGACCAGCGCCGCGGTCGGGCCGGCGTTTTCAGCAAGACCATGCAGGGCTTGCAAAATTGCCTCCAACACAAGGTTTTCACCGGTGTTTGCACCAGCCTATGTCAAACGAATATTGACGATCTGTTAACGGAAAAATGGCTCGATCGCCTGATCGCCATGGGGGTGATGTACACCTGGTTTCACGTCTACCGTCCGATGGGGCCAGACGCCAACCCGCACTTGTGCCTAACGCCGGAACAACAATTGCGCGCCCGTCGCTTCGTCGTCGAGATGCGGGCCAAGAAGCCGATCATCATTCTCGACGCCTATTACGACGGCGAGGGGCGCGCGTTATGCCCCGCCGCAACCGGCATCAGTCATCACATCAATCCCTGGGGCGGCATTGAGCCGTGCCCCATCGTGCAGTTCACCAAGGAATCGATCCACGCCAGCGCGTCCGATGTACGTTCGCTGCGTGACAAGTTTCTGCAATCAACGTTTCTGCGCGATTTCCGCGAATTGGCCCAAGCGACGACGCGCGGCTGTATCGTGCTGGAGCGCCCTGACCTGCTCAAACAATTGGTCGAAAAACACGGCGCCCAGGACGCTACCGTACGCGGCACGGCCCTGGCTGAGTTGGCAGCAATGCAGCCCCGCCCATCGCAGTTCCATCCGGGGCAGGAAATCCCCGAAAAAAACTGGTTGTACCGCTTGGCCAAACGCTATTGGTTCAACGATTTTGGCGTTTATCGCCGCCACGAACGCAAATACCAGCCCGCCGCGCAAACAAGAACAGGATCTTACGGTCGCAGCCTTGTTTCCTCCTATGGCGCGAAGGAAACCTCATGATGGGTTCATTCGCTGCCTTAGCTCTTCGCAGACCGAACCGCTGACGATGCCACCGAATTGTCCGATTTCGCTGGCCTGGTTCTCGAAGCGGTTCCACCAGTGCGGCCCTTCGCGGCAGAGCGTGAAGACACTGCCGATCGGCCAGTACAGCAAGCCCAGGCGTAGCATCTGCCAGGTGTGGCCGCATTCGTGAGCCAGCACTTCGCTGGCGCTGGCCAAACGAGTTGCTCCTGCGGCGGCGCGGCGCGAGGGATCGCGAAGGCGGCCGGCGGCGACTTCTACAGGATGCTCCCGCGAAGCCGGTTCGCTTCTTTGTTCCCGCAACACTTCCTCGGCGAAGTCCCAGCCGACGGCGATCATTTCCGCTGTCCAGGTTATGCAGACGCCGCGAAAGAGATAAGGCGGCCAACGGCTGTCGCCGTCGCGGCGGTGCGTAGCATAGACGCCGATGATGCGCCAAACGTTCTCGCAGCGGGCCTTGCCGTAGATTTGGAAGCAGGGCTGGCCGCTTAGCCGCTGCATCGCCTTAATCACCCATCGTGTAACCATGGTAAGTGTGTGTTCCTACCGCAAACTCTAGGGAGGTGATTTTTCTAGACAAAACGAAAGCCTCTTTTCTCCAGGTTCGGTTGAATGAAGCCGAGAAACGGGCCTTCCACGAGGCAGCGGAACTCGCTGCACTTGCTCTCTCCTCTGTGGGTGCGTGAACGACTCCGCTTGTTGGCGTGGAAGAGTTGGGAAAAGTTGGACGGTCCGTGGCATTCTTTGCCCCCTCGGCGGCGAAATAATCCGAACCCGGCGCTGGTGACTTGCATCGCGGGCATCCGGGCACTGTAAGCCGCAAGCCGTTTCACCGTTTGCAATTCCAGGCGGGTTGGGAATATTTGTTGGCGGCCAGTTCCTCGATGCGTTGGCGTTCTCTCGGTGTCCACTCGGAGGCGACGAGTTGCCAGCCGGTCTGCTTCGCCCACTGCTCGGCAACGGTGGTGGCCAGCATCTCGGCGGATAAGTTCACGCCGGTCAATTCGCGGATGCCCGGCAATTGCGGCGTCCACGGGCTAGCGGCGAGCAGGATGCTGCCGTGTTGCATCAGAGCACCGCGTTGTTTCCGCTGGGCACTGCCGACTATTTTCGCATCGCCGATCAGCAGATCGCCGGGCGTATGATGCAGAAAACAGAGGACATCCCCCAGCTTCTTTTCTTCCTGATCGCCGCAGAGCCGTGCTGTTTTCACGCCAAGGGAAGCGAGAGCGTCCGCGAGGACAACGTGCATCCGACACAGCCAGGATTCGCCGACTTTTTGCCACGGGGCGCCTGGCGGCAGGGCCAGCGCATACGTCACTTCGAAATGATGCACCAGGGCTGCCCCGCCTGATGGCCGTCGCACCCAGGCCAATTCGCCCAAACGCGGATAGGCAGAGCGGACAGCGCTAGCTTGGAAATAACCAAGACTGAGAGTCGGTTGCAACCAGCCATACAAACGAAAGGAGGCCGTCCCCGCCGCCGCCGATTCCAGCAGTGCCTCGTCGGCGGCCATATTCCACGCGCCCTGGGCGACATGGAATGACAATAAGCGACAATGCGGACGGTTCATAGTTTAGAAGGTGGTTTCCAGCGCAACACGGGTTCCTTGGCCGCTTTCACTTCGTCGGGCCGACTCAGGGGCAACGCGTGCGGCGCTTCATGCAGAAAATCGGCGTCTTCGTCGCGGATGCGAATCAAGGCGTCAGCGAAAGCATCGAGCGTTTCCTTGCTTTCTGTCTCGGTCGGCTCAATCATGAGCGCTTCGGGCACTACCAGCGGGAAATACACCGTCGGAGCATGGAAACCGAAATCGAGCAGACGCTTGCCGATGTCCATAGCGCTGATTTTGCGTTCGCGTTTCAGGACACGGGCACTGGCCACAAATTCGTGCATACACCGATCGCCGTGGGGCACGTCGTAAACATCTTTCAAGCGGCTGAGCAGGTAATTGGCATTGAGTACGGCATTCTCGCTAACTTCGCGCAACCCCTGCGGTCCCAGGGTGCGGATGTACAACCAGCCGCGCAGTAGGATGCCGACGTTGCCGAAGAAGCTGCGGACGCGGCCAATCGATTTGGGGCGGTCATAATCGAGATAAAAGCGTTCGCCGGAACGAGCCACCAGGGGAGCGGGCAAAAACGGTACGAGTTGCTTGCGCACGGCGATAGGACCGGCGCCGGGGCCGCCGGCGCACGGCTCAGCGGGGGCGCGTCCGGTGGCGCAGCGCGAGGAGGCAGAGGCTGAGCGAGATCG
>OGCG01001751.1_pt1 | contig 10210 bp, 11 predicted proteins | sample 1570061 | NCBI WGS metagenome assembly OGCG01 (sample SAMN06268698, study PRJEB24515) | hot springs metagenome | isolation source: Joseph's Coat, Yellowstone National Park, Washington, USA | place: USA:Joseph's Coat, Yellowstone National Park, Washington, USA
ACTGGATAAAATTCATTATGTGTCCTAACAACATAAAGAACCTTAGGTTTAACTTGAAAAGAAACTAAAATAGAAAATAGTGTTTTTCCACTCCCTGTAGGAGCTTGTAAAGATACTAAAAATCCATTTTTTAAGTATTCTGTTACTTTATCCTTAAGAAAGGACTGCCAGTATCTTAAATCCACTCTTCTGTCTTTACAACAATTTCGTCTAACATAATATATTTTACGAACGATTTTTCTGAGAGCTTAGTAACATCCTTAGCTTTACCTTTAACTTTTATAGTCTGCATAAAATTATAGACTTTTTCGACCTTAACTAACTGTGATACGTCGTTAATTATATCTTCTGAAGGAGGAACGTCAAGAACTATAGTTGCTTTTATTTCTGTACTTGGAGAGCTATCAGATATCTCTACTATTCTATAATCAACTTTTGACCTCATAAGTTCTCTAACATTAGACATTTTACATTACACCTCTAAGTCTATAATATAGAGTTTTAACATTATAAAACATTTCTTATAATGGCTGATTATGTAGTCTAACATATATAAGTAACTTATTAACTAACTTATAATAATGACTCAAATAACTGAAGCTAAAAGTGGTAATGTTACAGAAGAGATGAAAATAGTAGCAAAAGAAGAAAATGAGGATCCAAATAAAATAAGAGATAGAATAGCTAAAGGTAAAATAGTAATACTGAAAAACAAGATTAGGAGCTTAGAAAAATATACTGGAGTTGGAGAAGGGTTAATAACTAAAGTTAATGTAAATATTGGGGCTTCCACTGATCATTATAATATAGAGGAAGAGATGGAAAAAATAGAAATAGCAAACAAATTTGGGGCGGACTCACTTATGGACCTAACTGATGGAGGAGATATAGACTATATTAGAAAACTAGTTTTACGAAGAGCTAAAATGCCAGTTGGTACAGTACCCATATATCAATTATACTATGAAATGGTTACAAAAAGAAAATATGTTATAGACTTTACAGAAGATGATTTCTTTAATGTAATTGAAAAACATTTTAAAGACGGAGTAGATTTTGTAACATTACATACTGGTGTAACCTTGGATTTAGCTAAAAAAGCTGCTGAAATGAAAAGAACTGCTGGTATAGTCAGCAGAGGAGGAACAATTTTAGCTGCTTGGGAAATATATAATGAAAAAGAAAATCCTCTCTATGCTAATTTCGACTATTTATTAGAATTGGCAAAAGAATACGATGTTACATTAAGTTTAGGAGATGCTTTAAGACCAGGTGGAATTGATGATGCACATGATGAACTGCATGTAGGAGAATTAATTGTGAATTCAAGATTAGCTAGAAAAGCAATAGAAAATGGTATACAAGTTATGATTGAAGGACCTGGACATATGCCTTTAGATCAAATAGAAATGGACATAAAATTGGAGAAACAATTAAGCGGTGGTGTTCCTTATTACGTACTAGGCATTTTACCTACAGATATAGCAGCGGGATATGATCATATTGCAGGAGCAATAGGAGGAGCAATAGCAGCTATGAATGGTGCAGATATGTTATGTTACTTAACACCCGCAGAGCATCTATCTTTACCTAATCCAGAACAAGTAAAAGAAGGATTAATAGCTTTTAAAATAGCAGCACATGCTGGAGACATAATAAAAGTTGGAGAAAAAGTAAAGAATAAAGACACTGAAATGAGTAAAGCTAGATCTAGATTAAATTGGAAAAGAATGTTTGATTTAACATTTGACCAGGATAATGCAATAAAAATCTATTCACAATACAAAAATTTTGCTGGAGGTTCATGCACAATGTGTGGAGATCTATGCGTTTATTTAGTTCTTCCAAGAGCATTAAATAAGAAAAAATATGATAAGGATAAAAAGACCAGATCTTAAAGTTGGAGAAAAAACTAAAATAAATCAAGATAATTTAGAAATTCTTTTAATTTATTTAGGTGCAGATAGATTCTTAGCGTTTGATAACAGATGTCCCCATTTAGGATGCGATTTATCAAAATACGGAGTATTAATTAGAGACGAATTAGTTTGTCAATGTCACTTTTCACATTTTTCAATATTTTCTGGAAAACCTATAAAAGGCGCAGCTAAAAAACCTATTAAAATATATAATGTAAAAATTGACGGAGACTATTTAATAATTGGCCAATAATTGAAATATTCTTTTTATATCCTTATAATGCATTTGGCCAGAAGCTGTTGGTATATCAACATATCCATAAATCAGTTTTGAACCTAAAATTGAGAAAGCAATTCTCTCTAAAGGATCTACATTCATAGGCATTACTGCTATATTCTCATATCTGAGTAATTTAATCAGAATTTCCCTATAGTTTTCTTTTCCTACTAAAGCGAATTTTATAATATATGCCTCACGATATTTTCTTATAATATCCTCTAATTCTTCAAATGAAGGAATATGATCAAAATAATGAGCAGAAACTATTTTCCCTTTATGTGGTACTAATTCTCTCTGTAAAAATGAGGCTTCTATATCGTATAAAAATCCTTTGGAATATAGCTCTTTTAAAAAAGCAGATTTTTCAGCATCTGGAATTTCCTTATAACCACCTTCACTTTTATCCCTGATAGTAAAAATTAATTTAGATCTGTATTCATTCAGAGAATCTAAATTAACCTCTAGCTTGTCCATATAATCTAGTCTTAACTCTATAAAATCCGCGTCAATACGCTTTATCTTTTCTAAATCTCCTATATTATAAACGGGTAATGAGGCTACTATAGAAGTTCTCATTTTATAGAAATTTTGCCACCTAAGAGTTTTAAATCTTCCCAGAAATTTGGATTGCTTTTGTTTACACACTCCGCATTAAGTATTTCACCGCCTGAATATGTAGCTAAGTCTGCTGCCAACATAGCGATCCTATGGTCATTAGGACAAACTACTTTCCCCCTACTAGGTTTTGATCCAAAAATTAAGATATTTCCGTCTGAGTATGATGATTTTATATTAAATGCTTTCAATGTCTCTATAATAGTTTGAACTCTATTACTTTCCTTAATTTTCAGCCTATCTATGTTTCTTAAAATAGACGTGCCCTTAGATACTGCAGATAAAGCAGAAATTGAAATAGCCATATCTGGAGAATCATTTAAATCGATTTCTATAGGATAGTACTCTTTTGAACTTTCAACAATCCATTTGTTATCGTAATAATAACTTTTCGCTCCCATTCTCCCTAATATTTCCATTATAGAGTGATCTCCGAAATAATTTGGAGGACTATATAAATTTTCTATTTCTATTCTACCACTAGTTATTAAGGAAGCTATTGCATAAAACGAAGATAAAAGATAATCTCCTGGAATTTTAGTATTATAACATGATAATTTTGATGATTTGATGTAAATTGTATTTCCTTCCATTTCTATTTTAGAACCCAGCTTGTTAAATAAATCTATTGTCATGTGGATATAACTCAAAGACGATATAGGAGGAATTATATCTATTATACCTTCGCCTAAAAGATGATAAGCATAAATTAATCCAGTTATATACTGACTACTTTCCCAACCTTCAATTTTAGTTTCTCTTTCTAATTCCCCGTATATTGTAACAGGAAGAAAATCTGATGAAAATGAAGCTTTTTTTAAAGCTTTTCTTATTGCGCTTATAGGTCTTTTTCTAAGAGTTTCGTCTCCATCAATAGTAACTTTCCTCTTTAATGCTACAACAATAGGAATAAGTATCCTTAGAGTTGTTGCCGAGCCTCCTACATAAATATAATTATCTCCACGTCTTATAGCTTTTACAGCATTTATTGCTGCAATAATATCATTTGAGTTCCAAAAATCTGTATTAACCTCAGTTAACAAAGATAAGAACGCTACCCTAATTGCTAAACTTTTAGATTGAGGAGCTTGAATTCTACCGTGTATTATCGATTTTTCTATATCTATCTCCAATTTCAACTGCCCTTGTTACTATAACTTTACCATATTTACTTAAACTTTCATAAATAGGACCATCATCTCCTTCTTTACATAAAGCAAATATCGACGGACCGTTACCAGAAATTCCAGAGGCTATTGCACCGTTTTTTAATGCGGATATTATTGGCTCCTTATCATAACCCAAAATTTCCGCTATAGCTAATCCGTTCAGTTTCATTGCTGTTATGATATCTCTTAATGCTATTTTGAAGATCTCCTCAAAAAGTAAATTATACTTTTTTAATATCTTAAGGTCTATATTAGGCCTATTTCCAATAGCTAAGATCAAGATAGAAATATCTTCAGGAAAATTTTCCATCTTGATTAATTTAAATTCCTTATTGTAAGTAAATGATACACCCCCATAATACGCAGCAGTAGCATCGTCATATGCACCAGTAACCGAGACTCCCGATTTAATAGAGAGAATAGCAGAAAGTTTAGGTATATCTACTTCAATTCCGAATTTTTCAGATATGGCTGCAATTAAAGCTGTAGAGACTGCGCTACTACTTTTTAATCCGCTCATTTGCGGAATTTCAGATCTTATGTTAACCTTTAATTCTGGAATATTATATGTTTCCCTAAAATAATCTAGAATAGTCTTTACAAGATAACTTTGAAATGTAGTATGTCCTTCTTCAACGTCCACATTAACTTTAAGGTCTATAGCCATCGAAGAACCGTACCATGAAGGTATAGCATTTACTATTGAGATTCCTCCAAAGGTTTGCATGCCTCTTTATACCTCAACCATCTTTCTTGAATAATCTCTGCTTCCTTATTATCTATTTTTACGCTAGGAATAACTCCAGATCTTATAGCATGATCTACTAAAACTAATGAAGTCATTGCTTCGACCACTGAAACACCTCTAATAGCTACTGCTGGATCATGTCTTCCTAAGACAGAAATTTTAGATTCATTCATTGTCCTAAGATCTATTGTCTCTTGAGGAATTCTAATAGAACTAGTAGGTTTAAATGCGCAACGCAATATTATAGGTTCCCCATTAGTTATACCTCCCAATATTCCGCCAGAAGTGTTATTTTTCCATCCTAGTTTGCCATTTTTTATTATAATCTCATCATTAGCTTCACTACCTCTCATTTTAGCTAATTTAAATCCTAAACCGTATTCAAAACCTACTGCGGCGGGAATAGACATAATCGCTTTAGCTAAATCGGCCTTTATTTTATCAAAAACTGGCTCTCCTAAACCAGGAGGAGGATTTTCCACAAATATCTCAGCTATACCTCCGTAACTATCTCCCTCTGTTGTAGCCTTCTTAACTAACTCAATGAACTTATTTTCTATATCTTTATTTGAAGCTCTTACTGGACTATATTTAGAACATAAAATATCATCAAACTTTACTTCGGTATCTAGTTCAATATTACCTAGACTTTTGAGATGACCAGCAATAATAGTATTAGTAAACATCAGTAGTTTCTTTGCTATTGCTGACGCGGCTACTCTACCTACAGTTTCTCGAGCACTAGATCTCCCACCTCCTCTATAATCCCAATTCTCGTAGCCATATCTCATAATATAAGGTAGATCAGCATGTCCTGGCCTAGGCTTATATTTTATTTCCTCATATAATGAGGAAATTACATCATTATTTCTCACTAAAATAGCTATTGGAGCGCCAGTAGTCTTGCCGTTAAATATTCCGCTTAAGATTTCTGGCTCGTCTTTTTCTCTTCTACCGGAAACTAAAAATCTTCCAGGGCGTCTGAATGACAATTCGAATTGAATATCTTCTTTATCTAAAGGTAGTCCTGCAGGAACTCCGTCTATCACAGCACCTACTGCTGGTCCGTGGCTTTCTCCAAAAGTAGTTATTCTAAAAATATTACCGAACGAGTTTCCTGGCATATAGGAAATTCACCACTTCATCTTCATTAACTGTTTTTCCAAACCAAATTTTTTGAGCTTCTAAAGCTTGTCTAACGAGGATTTTAAGCCCATTTACATCTTTCAATCCATTTTTCCTTGCTTTATCCAAAAAAGTCGTAATTACTGGAGTATATACGAAGTCTATGGCTATATTACCTTTAATACAGTGTTCAGGAATAAAAGAAGGATCTGGAGTAGCATTAGCTATTATGCCATATTCTATTGAACAGTTCTCTACAACCTTGGCTTTGTATCCCTTTGATTTTATATACTCGACTAGTTTCTCTCCTTTTTCTTTCTTTCTATCATAGATATAAACCTTGAATCCTTCTTCTGCTATTGCAAAAGAAATAGCTTTAGCAGCACCTCCTGATCCAAATATTATAGAATCATAATACCCAGTCTCGTTTAATATTGTCTTTAATGCTAAATAATCAGTGTTATAGCCCTCTTTTTCCTTTATAGTATTCACTGCACCAATTTTTTCTGCAGTAAAATCCACTTTATCTAGATACTTAATTATTTTCTCTTTATAAGGTATAGTAACATTAAAGCCTTTACCAAGTTCCAATAATGATGAGGTTAATCTTTCAAATTTTGTTTCATCTAAATCAAAAGCTAGGTACACCGCATTTATTCCTAGTTTTTGAAAAGAATAGTTATGAATAGCTGGAGAGAGAGTATAGCTTATATTTTTGCCTATTATACCAAGTAATTTTGTAGAATAGTTTATTTCAAACACTGTGACGCAAACCCTTTTAGAGTTTCTTTAGGAACATCTACTTTCTTCCATTTTCCTATTCTAGTGGGAAAAGGCATCATAACAAAATTTCCCCGAGTTTTTTTATCCTTTTCAATAGAGCTTAGCGCTAAATCTAACGAAATAGGAATGCCTATTTTATCAATACTTAATGGAAGACCATATAATTGCAAAAGCCAAAGAACGTCTTCTACTACTCCTTCTTCAGAATATCCCATTTCTTCTGCTATTTTAGCTTCACATACCATACCTACAGATATAGCATATCCATGAGAAATCTTAAAATTAGATCCTGCTTCTATGGCATGACCTATTGTATGACCAAAGTTCAATACTACTCTTATTCCTTTATTCTCTCTTTCATCTTCTTTAACTACCCCTAGCTTATCATTTACTGATCTATAGATAATTTCTTCTAATGCATCCTCCTCTTTATTTAGTATCCTATCTTTATTTAAAGAAAGAAAATCATATAGATCCTTATCTAAGACCAAGGAATACTTTATAACTTCTGCTAATCCCTTCTTAAGTTCTTCTAATGGTAAAGTTTTAATGAAATTTAAGTCTATTACTATATTACTTGGCTGGTAAAATGTCCCTAGTATATTTTTAACTCCTGCAAAATTAACTCCATTTTTACCTCCTATTCCTGCATCTACCATTCCCAAAAGTGTAGTAGGGACGTTTACCAAATTTATACCTCTAAGATAAATAGACGCAGCAAAACCTGCTATATCAAGTACAGTTCCTCCACCAACTGCAATAACATAATCTCCTCTATCGAAATCATTATCAAACAAAGTTTTCACTATATCTAAAACGTTGGATAAATCCTTTGCTTGTTCACCATCATCTATAGGAATCACAACGTCTGCTTTAGGATTTATTCGAAGATTTTTAGAATAGATTATTGCTTTCTTTTTATCAAGCTCGGATAGAAAATCTTCAAACTTTTTTCCTATATCAACATTAATTTCAAAAGAACATATATTCTCCTTAATATTTTTCATACAGATCTACCGAGGGCCGAAGCTAAAGCTTTTATCCTATTCATAAGAACTTCGAAAGATTCTGGAGTTAATTGTTGCTCAGAATCACTTAGCGCACTTTCAGGATGTGGATGAACCTCTATTAGCAACATATCTGCGCCAGCTGCTACAGATGCTAATGCTAAAGAGTGAACTAACTCTCTTTTACCTGCAGGATGACTCGGATCTGCGCAGATAGGTAAATGGGTCATCATTTTTGCTGCAACCATTCCTCCAATATCTAAAGTAAACCTTGTTGATTTCTCAAAAGTTCTTATTCCTCTTTCACATAATATCACGTTTCCGTCTCCTCCATAAAGCAAATATTCTGCTGCTTGTAACCATTCCTCTACTGTATTAGCCATCCCTCTTTTTAGGAGAACTGGCTTTCCTATTGAAGCCACCTCTTTTAATAAGGAGAAATTTTGAGCGTTTCTTGCTCCAATTTGCACTATATCTACATACTTCTTAAACACTTCAGAATCTTTAGTGTCCATTATTTCTGTGACTATTGGCAAACCTGTCTCTTCGCCTGCAGTTTTTAGAATTTTTACTCCTTCCTCTCCTAAACCTTGAAATGAATATGGACTAGTCCTTGGTTTATAGGCTCCTCCTCTTAAAATTGAAGCACCTGCCCTTTTTACTGCTTTAGCAACACTTACTACTTGCTCTTCTGACTCTACAGCACAAGGACCTGCTGCAACAACTATTTTATTTGTACCTATTTCAGTGTCTTTAACTTTAAATGATGTAGGATCTTTTTTCCATTCGTTACTAGCTAAGATATATGATTTTTTGGTTTTAACTGCAACTTCAATATCCTCATCTACAATCTTTTCTGCCTCACTATCCGGCCATACTAATAGTAAATTTTTTCCATAAAGATTAAGAAATTTGTATGATGAAGATGATAATTGTAATTTTTCCTTTAAGGTAGAGTAATCTCTTTTATCTTTTAATATGAAAAGAATCATTTCTTCTCACCTAAAAATTCATTATAAAGATTATTTAGCTCTTTCATACCTAACTCTCTAGCCTTTTGAGAGTATGGATTTAATTCCTGGATCTCCATTATAACACTATGGAGATCATTAACTCTTTTTATTATCTTATAAATATCCCTAAAATTTGTAGTTTGGAAATTTGAAAAATCTACATCCAACTCTTTAGCAAGTAGCTCTATACTTTTACTCAATGCCATTAAATAAAAATGTGGTAAAACTTGCACTACAGCCATTGCCTTTTCATGATTTTCTAAACTAGTCTGTATAGGAAAAAGACCGCAATTCCTCCAGAAGTCCAAGATTTCTTTTGAATCAGGAAATGTTATCGAAGGAATTACGGCTATTTTTTCACCAACTGGATAAAGATATGGACCAAAGAGAGGATGAGAAGATATATAATTAAAATTATTTTCAAGCGACATTTTTTCTAAAAAGCCAAAAATAGAATGTTTAGTAGATAAAATATCTATAACTTTTTTCCCACTAAAATATGGAAAAAGCTTTTTCATGAAATCCGAAACAATACCAGACGGCGGTAAGGTAATTATTATAATCTCTCCCCATTCAACAGCCTTATAAGGCTCCATGTAGGCATATCCAAATTCGCTTGCGAGCCTTTCAGCTTTTTTTATATCTCTACCAGTTACTATAACTTCTTGTGAAGATATTTTAAATAAAGAAATTAGAGATCTAGCCATTCCTCCATATCCTATTATAGATATTTTCTTTATGTAGCTAGGATTTATCTGAAAAATTTTTGAATAAGAGAAAATTAAATTTAATAACGGATCTATCATTGACTCAGGGATGCCATATTTCTGAGATAAAGACAACCATCTTAACCTAACTGATTCTTCTCTTTTTTCATCTGTTATAGGAAAATTATTTTTTTGTTTTATTTTGCCTATTTTACCAGATAATTTCATTCTTTCAGATAACAAATAAACTAACTTTTCATCTATATTCTCTATCTGTTTCCTTAAGTCGTCTATCTCACTCATTTAATCAGCTCTAAAGCAGAGTTTACTATAGACTTATCAGTTATATTGTAATAGTCTAATAATTCTCTTTCACTTCTTGCAGATCTTCCAAAAGTAGTAGCACCAACAAATCTCATTGGTACAGGATATTTCTTAACTACAACTTCTGATACAGCAGAACCTATTCCTCCATATATACTATGTTCCTCTATAGTAACTATTCTACCAGTTTTTCTAGCATAGTATTCTATTGTAGATTCATCTATAGGTTTTATAGTCTCTAAATTTATTACTGCAGTGCTTATTCCCATTTTCTCTAATTGTTCAGCTGCTTTAAGAGCGTCCCATAAAACTACTCCAGCTCCCATTATAGTTAAATCATCTCCGTCCTTAAGCACGTAAGCCTTACCAATCTCGAACTTGTAATCAAGACCATTGGTTATTGGAGGAGAATATTCTCTTCCCATTCTATAATATATAGGACCTCTCTCCTTCATTATCACTGGCAAACCTCTAATAACATCAGCAGGATCTGCTGGAACTATCACTCTCATGTTAGGAA
>OGCG01001753.1_pt1 | contig 10200 bp, 9 predicted proteins | sample 1570061 | NCBI WGS metagenome assembly OGCG01 (sample SAMN06268698, study PRJEB24515) | hot springs metagenome | isolation source: Joseph's Coat, Yellowstone National Park, Washington, USA | place: USA:Joseph's Coat, Yellowstone National Park, Washington, USA
ACTATACATTATCTTCTCCTCAAGATTCGCAACTTCATGGACATACTTATATATTAAATGTAGAGATAGAAGGTGAGGTAAATCCTTCCAACGGTTTTGTAATTGATTTTAATATAGCAAAAAAAACTATTCAAGACATAATATCTAAGTGGGATCATAAATTTATAGTACCAACAGATGATTATAATAAGATAAATATAGAAGCACCCTTCAAAGTTGAAGTAAAAAATATAGATGCGCCTTTTCCTACTGCAGAATATATAGCAATAGAAGTGGCTAGAGACATATATGAGAAGCTTGATAGAAAATTCAAAATAGCTGTAAAAATCTATGAAGGAAAGGATTCTTATGCTATTGTAGAATATCCATAATTTTCAAAGTCAAAATCATACAAATAGACTTAACATAAAAAAGAATTTTAAGTAAAATAACACACATTCTTGTGGAAATATTTTAGATAATATAAATTAAATAATAAATCTTAATCCTACATTATCTATAGGAATACAATTATTACATTTTGATTTTGTAAAACATAATGTTTCTTTTTCAAAGGTATAGCATTTCTCCCTGACAAAATCATTAATATTAAATTCGTCATATTTTTGCTGATCTATTCTTACGTACCCCTCGAACTCATATCTAGTTAAAACTTTATCGTCTAAGAATACGAATATTCCGCCAAATAATAAAGGATAACATTCGATATAATCACAAACAGTTACGCTCATGCTGTTTCTTAGCTTCTCTATAATTTCTCCCTTAGTAATAGTAGGTAGGACTGCCACGACAACAGTATAGTTCTTATATTTTTCATAAATAGTATTAGGTATTGCTATAATTCGTGGGCCATACTCATTCATTTCTTCTCTCCACATATAACTTTTTAAATAGAGGGCTATCTTGAATATAATTCTTGTCTAGATTCATAGCTATTTCAGCCTTAGCTAATTCATATCCTATATATAATGCATGCTGTGGAGTTAGATCTATTTCTTTAACTAATTTTCTTCCTATAGCTAAACCGTCATTGCCTATAATACTAATTTTTTTCTTACCATAAAATTCTACTCCTATCTTATCTTCAAGTTTAAATATCTTAGCAAATCCTGCTGAATCCATATCTGGAGGAGAATACTCGGCAACTTCTGCCTTTTCTATATTAACTCTTTCTTCTATTTTCTTTTTATCCTTAAGTATTAGTAAGTCTATTCCAATATCTTTTGGTGGCTTTCTTTGTACCATAGAAATTCCTACCAGTTTTGATGCAGTCTTAGTTTCCCAAGAGCTCCATTTTGTCTTGCCTTTTTCCATAACAAGGAGATTAGATATACCTATTTCTCCAGCTATAGATGTCATCAAAGCATTTACACCGTGGCTATCTGCGTCTATTAACTCGGAAACATTCAATATTCCCATAAGCAAAGGTATGTCTGGTAACAATTTTCTTACTTTCCTATATTCAAAAAGACTATCTACTAGTCCTTCCAGTGGCGGAGATAAAACAGGATCAGCTATAAGCATATCGTAACCTAGATTTTTAGCTTTCTTTACTAAATTAATGGTAATATCTCCTCTATTTTCTACATTAAAAGGTGCTACAATAAAAGCAGCTTCCTTTTTTGCCTCTGTCAATTTATCAATATTAATTTCGTTTAAATTAAAGACAAACTTAGCGCCGTTTTTTATTCCATATATTAATTCACTTGGTGACTCGGCATCAATACCTACAATAACTCCCTCATCAATAGCAATGTTTAGTTTTCTTCTTACTTCTTCGTTATCATTATGTCCAACTGGAAATCCTATAACAAATACATCTACGAAATTTCTAGTTCTCTGTATTTCTTCTCTTATTTTATCACAACCCCACTTGGGATCCATCTCCAAGAATATTCTAAAAGGCGGAGGATATAATGGAATCCTTACACCAAGGTCGAATGCTATTTGGGCATTATTTATGATTTTTTCTTCATAACTATCAATATTTTTCTCTTTTATTCTACTTATTATTTCATCAGCTGGATCTATTGTAGAAAGCGGTATTCCCTTATCTAACGCATCAAAGACTAGTGGAATATCCCACGCATTTTCTGTTCCTTTAAATGTTTTTATACCCAAAGTATCTTCTATTATTTTGACGTCTCCATTTACAAGCCCTGGCAATATTATAACGTCGTACTTTTTATCAATATTTTTTAGATTTTCTAGTATATATCTGATACTCATTAGAGCTGCTACAGGGTAATTTAATACTTTCACATCGACATTATCATACTTTTTTGTAACCTCCCTAACAATAGGGTAAGCTAATTTGCCAGTCACTACTAACGCTTTCACATCCTATATTTTGAATTACACCTAAATATTGCCTTCGTTTAATCTATGATCTAAAAGTGTTTCGATATTAATAACGAATTATAAAGGACTAAAATTTCAATATTCTATATAATATATTTGGTAAAAATTTAAATTAAGTATAACGCTATGACTACTAGTCCTAGCGATTAAATGTTTGAAAAAAATAAGCTTTAAAAAAACTGTATTTAAAATAATAGTATGAGTCTTTTACCCAAATCCTCAAATGTTGACTTAAACCAAGTTTTTGATACTGTAATTATAGGTCTTGGACCTGCAGCGTATAGTGCAGCATTATACTGCGGTAGATATATGCTTAAGACTCTAGTTATAGGAGAAACTCCTGGTGGGCAATTAACAGAGGCAGGAGAGGTAGATGACTACTTAGGATTAATTGGAATTCAAGCACAAGAAATGATAAGAGTATTTAACTCACATATAGAGAAATATAATGTACCAGTGATTCTTGATTCTGTAGAATCTTTCAAAAAAGAAGGAGACCTATATATCGTAAAAACTAAAAGAAAAGGAGAAGTAAAAACTAGGACTATAATTGTTGCAGTAGGAGTAAAAAGAAGGAAACTAAATGTACCTGGCGAAGATCAATTTGCTGGTAGAGGAGTATCCTATTGTTCAGTATGTGATGCACCACTGTTTAAAAATAGAATTGTTGCAGTAGTTGGTGGAGGAGATTCTGCATTAGAAGGTACAGAATTAATTTCTAGGTACGCTACTAAAGTCTATTTAATTCATAGAAGAGATCAGTTTAAAGCTCAACCATTCTATGTAGAAAACGTTAAGGCTAAGCCTAATGTAGAATTTATCTTTAATTCTTCTGTTACAGAAATCAAAGGAGACAAAATTGTAAAACAAATTACTGTAAAGAATTTAAAATCTGGAGAAACTAGACAACTAGATGTTAATGGAATATTTATAGAAATTGGATTTGAGCCTCCTGTTGATTTTGCAAAAGCTAACTCCCTTGAAACAGACAAAAACGGATATATAAAGGTAGATGAATGGACGAGAACTAATTTACCCGGTGTATTTGCTGCAGGCGACTGTACTGCTACATGGATAGGATTTAGACAAATTACCACGGCCACTGCTCAAGGAGCTGTAGCTGCACATAGTGCATATACATATCTAAATGAACATAAGGTAAGATAAAATTGGAAAAAATACTTAGAGATATAGGCAAAGAAGCAATTGATTTCCTAAATGAATTAAAAGGTAAAGAAGGAATAGACAAGATAATTGGACGGCATGGAGATGACACAACAAGAGTAGTTGACAAGAAATCAGAAGATTATATTTTTGAATTATTAAGAAATACTGGATATAAATTTTTATTTGTTTCGGAAGAATCCGGGACTATTAATGAGAATAATTATGACTACATAGCTGTAATAGATCCATTGGATGGAAGTACTAACTTTATAAATGGTATTCCATGGTCCTCAGTTTCAATAGCACTTTACAAGAACAATGAAAAAAACTTTATAAGATCATATGCAGGTGTTGTAGCAAATATATTTTCAAAAGAAATATATACATACTATAATGGAAAATCGTATATTAATGGAAATATAGTAGAAAATGTTAGACCTAAAAGTAATATAGTACTAGCATACTTCGGTAAAAAAGAAATTGATAAAGCTTATCAAATTTTAAAAAAACTAGAAGGATTCAAAATACGAACTCTAGGATCTTCATCATTAGACATGATATTAATATGCACTGGCAAAGCATACTTCTACTTTGATATAAGAGATAAAATAAGAAACGTAGATGTAGCGGCCTCAACTGGTTTTTGTTCATCATTAAAGATATATCCATTCAACTCTAGAAACGAAATTATAACTTCATCCTTAGAATCTGTAGACGTGATAGGAGAAATAATGCTCACTTATGATGAAGAACTGAAGAAGAGACTTTTTTTATAGTAGAGGGCTTTATTTTCTTATATGCTTCTAATAGATCTTCCTCTGAAATAACTCTATTTGTGTTACCCTTTATTACGTCCTTTAAGACTCGTATTTTAGCTTCTCTAGCTAATGCAGCTAAATCTGCACCACTATAATTGTCTGTCAACTCAGCTATTTTTGCGCAGTTAACTTTTTCGCATGTATCTTTACCAAGGTATTTTTGCAATATATCTAACCTTTCTTCCTTGTTAGGTAACCCCATTTTTACTATAATATCAAATCTGCCAGGTCTTAATAAAGCAGGATCAATAGTTCTTATTCTATTTGTAGTACCTATTACTACTACCTCTTTAAGATTTCTTATACCGTCCATTTCAGTTAGGAGCTGATTTACTATTTTAGAAGATTCACCTCCATTTTTCTGAGATCTCTTCGAGGCTATTGCGTCTAGTTCGTCCAACAGCACTATTGATGGTCTATTTTCCCTAGCTCTGTTAAATACTTCTTTTATGGTAGAAACTGCTCCCTCGTATCCTTTATACATAATTTCTGCAACGCTAACAGATATTAACTTAACATCAAGAGTTTTAGATAGTGCTTTTGCCATCATTGTTTTTCCAACTCCAGGAGGTCCATAAAGCAAAATTCCTCTTATTGGAGGAACCTTCATTTGTTCCATCAAAGCAGAATATTTCAATTGGAGTTCCAATAACTCTTTTAACTCAATTTTAACCTTAGTGTATCCACCTATATCATCAAGTGTTATTTTGTCGCCTATTTCTGTTTCTATATCATCGCCTTTTCTTGATCTTCTTTCATAATCTAATCTAAATTTCTCAAAATCTTCTAACATCTGCAAAGTTATGCTAGGCTTATATCTTTGAATTATATCTAAGAAATCTTGCATTGTTATTTTCCTGTCTTTGTTAGTCTCAAGCGCCTCAACTGCCACTTTCCTAGCTGCTTCTTGACAAATATTAGCTAAATCTGCACCACTATATCTTTCTGTCATATCAGCTATCTTTTCAAGACTAACGTCATCAGCTAATGGTTTCCCACCACAATGTATTTTAAGAATCTCTAGTCTTGCATCCTTATTGGGAGGACCTACGTAAATTAATTTGTCAAACCTGCCTGCTCTTAAGAGCGCTTTATCCAATGTTTGAGGAACATTAGTAGAACCTACAATTATCACACCGTCATCACTATGTAAACCATCTATTTCCGACAACATCAATGATAACAATCTAGGTGTAACTGAGTCTCCTGTATGACTCTCTCTTTTTACTCCTATAGTGTCTATCTCATCAAAGAATAATATACAAGGAGCATTTTTCCTAGCGTTTGCAAAAAGTTCTCTAAGTCTAGCCTCGCTCTCGCCATACCATTTACTCATTATATCACTTACATTAACATAAATGAAGTTTATTTTGGCGTCAGAAGCTAACGCTCTCATCATTAACGTTTTACCACATCCGGGGGGACCAAATAAGAGAATACCTTTAGGAGGCCTTAAACCATATCTTCTAGCAACGTCCTTGTTTTTGAGAGGAAATTCAACGTAATCTTTTATTTCCTTCTTGACATCTGGATACCCGCCAATTTCTGTCCAGCTAACTTTTTTCTCTTCTTCATCTTTTTTCTTATTTTTTACTTGTAGTTGCGTCGCTTTATCGCTTGACATGAAATTTGTAGTAAACTTCTTAAATATCCCCATAAGTAAGAATACAATAATAGAAAGTGATATAAAAAGTATAATTAAGGTCTCTGTATAGCTCATTTAAATCAAGATATATTATTGGCATGGCAATATTTAAGCGTGTTATAATGAGTATTTTATAAAAAACTTATAAAAAATAATTTAACTAGGTAAAAGAAAAACATCATAACCAAATCATTTATAATAACCAGACTTAATATCTTCCAAAATTTTTGTTGCTGCATTATAACCTGGTGCTCCAGTAACTCCACCTCCTGGGTGTGTTCCAGATCCGCATAAGTAAAGCCCCTTAATTGGAGTAGTATAATCACTAAAGCTAGGTATAGGACGAAATACATATAATTGATCAGGAGTCATGTCAACGTGAAATATATTGCCTTCCCATATTCCGAATCTTCTTTCAATATCTAGAGGAGTTAAGACTTCATATTTTATAGGATTGAAGTTTGGTGCAAATTCCCTTATTTTATTAATAGTTATCTCCGCTATTTTATCTTTAATACTATCTAATTTCTTAGAATAAGGCAAATATTGTCCAAAAATTGAGAAAACAAACTTTCCTGGAGGAGCTACTGTAGGATCCACGCTAGATTGTATATTAATAGATAGCCAAGGTTCTTTTGAGTATCCAAAAAATTTTGCATCGTAAAAGGATTTCTCTATATACTCTACACTAGGCATAATTAACTCGGAAGCAATATGCTCTGGAGCTAGTGAAGTTCCGTTCCCAAAATTAGGTAATTCTTCAAGATATCCAACTATTTTGAAAGAAACACCCGTAGTCTTAAGATTCCTTATCTTTTTAATAAAATCATTATCCATATCGGATTTTACTAATCTCAAGAAAGTTGTTTTAGGATCGGCATTAGACACAACTATTTTACTTTCTATTACTTTTCCAGAATTTAACATGACTCCATTAACTTGATTATTTTTAATTTTTATTTCAGAAATTTCCGATTGAGTAAAAATATCTACACCAAATTTTTCTGCACTTCTTTTTAATGCTTGCGTTATGCCTCCCATTCCACCCTCTACATAACCCCACGCACCTTTTATGCCATTGACTTCTCCTATTACATGGTGAGCAAGGACATATGCTGTCCCAGAAGTTGAAGGAGAAGCGTAAGTGCCGACTACCGCATCTTCAATTAATGCTGATTTTACTTCATCACTTTCGAAAAATTCGTCTAATAAAGACTTTCCATCTTGTACGAAAGTTCGCATAAAATTAAGTGCTTTTTCTTCATCTATATTTAAATTTTTTATTAAACTTACTATATTTTCAATCTCAGAAATTTTTATAGGTCTATTTAGCATCAATAAATCCGCCAACTCATAAAAAGGATCCCAGAATTTTACCCACTTTTCATAATTCTTAGAATCTTGCTTGGAAAATTTTTCTATTTCTTTTTGTGTCTTCTTTAGACTAGACCATATGTAAAGATTCTTACCATTTGGGAAAGGAACAAATAATCCAGGATCTTTGGTATATACTTTTAACCCATTACTATAAAGGTTCAAGTCATCAATAATTTTTTGCCTAAAAAGACTTAAGACATAAGCTCCTGTAGAAACTTTTATACCAGGCCACAGCTCTTCTGTTACTGATGCTCCACCTACTATGTTTCTTCGCTCAAAAACGGCTACCTTAAGGCCATTTTTAGCTAAATAAGAAGCTGTTACTAATCCATTATGTCCAGCACCAATTATGATTACATCATACATAATTACTTCCTCTCTATCATCCACGCTAAAAGAGCTAAAGCTATAGAAATTGATACTAAACCAATTGCTATATATGAAAATATTATTATTAAATCTTGAGTAGCCATTGTAAGTTATTTTATAAGGGGGATTTTAACATTATTTGCTATGATATTACCTAACTATAACGAAAATCTGTACTCTTTAGCATGTGGAATATCTGACTTTCTAGGTGTAAATAGAGAGTGCTTAAGCAAAATAGATATTTCTGGAAGAAGATTAGTTGTAATACTTATGGATGGTTTTGGATGGAATATAATGCAAAAAGCCAACATTAATAAACCAGAAGCAAGAAAAATTCAAACAGTATTTCCATCTACTACATCTACAGTTTTAACAACATTATTTACAGCCATGACTCCAGGCGAACATGGAATCCTCGGATACAACACTTTTGTAAAGAACATGGGAGGAATAATAAATACATTAAAATATACTCACCCTGCAATAGATGAGAGAGATTCTTTGAAGGACGCAGTGCCTTTTGATAAAGCTTTCCCTAATGTAAGAGGATATTTACAAGAAATAAAAGATAAGAAAACTTTAGATATAGTTCCGAAAGGAATAGAAGATACAGAATTTTCTAAAGCTACACACGCACGAACTACTGAGCATAAACCATATGTAGATTTTTGGGACGCTATGTATCTTTTCTCTCAAAGCCTTAATAATAATTATGATTTTATTTACTTTTATTTACCATACGTGGATACGTTAGCACATAAACATGGACCTTATGCCGAACCAACAATTTCAGCGGCTAGAGAAATTTTCGAGTCAATCTATTCTATAGCAAATAAATTTAATCAATACACATTTATCATTACAGCAGATCATGGCCACGTAATGGTATCTGATAATATAAACATAAAAGAAGACAAGGAATTTATGGGAATGCTTGACGTACCTCCATATGGTGACTCTAGAGCTTTATTTCTAAGAAGTAGGTATGATATGAAGACCTATTTATCTCATAAATTTAATCTAAAAATATTTACAAAAATGGAAATGGAAAAACTATTTGGAAAAATAGGTAATATAGATTTACCAGATTTTATAGCAGTACCAGAAGATAATAAGGCATATATCTTTGATTATAAGGAAAATGGAGATTATGGAAAGCTTAAAGGACACCATGGCGGTCTACTTGAAGAGGAATTTGAAATTCCGTTGGTGACTATAAATGGTTGAATATTATATTCCTACATGGGACGAAATAGAAGAAGACGTATTTCAAATAGCAGAAAAAATAGCCAATGAAAAATTTGTTCCTGACGTTATAATAGCTATCTTAACAGGAGGAGTAATTCCAGCTAAACTTTTTTCTGATATTTTTGGAATAAAAACGTTAAGATACATAGAAATAAAATTTTATAGAGGAGTTAATAAAACAGATGCTAAGCCTGTAGTAAAAGCAGTTTATGTTAATGACGTCGAAAATAAGAAAATTCTAATAGTTGACGATGTTGCAGATAGTGGAGAAACACTAGAGGCTGTAACAAACGTCATAGCAATGTTCAATCCGTCATTAATAAGAACAGCTACTATATATGTGAAACCATGGTCCAGAAAATATCCAGATTATTATAGTAAAATAATAGATAAGTGGATAATATTCCCTTGGGATAAATGGGATGTAGTAAGAGAAAATAAAGACGCACCAGTAAAAAATAAGGAAAGATTTCTAGAGTTACATAATTCTATTAAAAAATAATAGGTTCCCTATATTCTCCCCATACTTCTCTTAGTGTATTACTTATTTCTCCTACAGTAGCTCCTGATTTTACTGCATTAAGTATATGAGGAAACATATTTTCTTTTCTACTAATTTCATCACCAAGTTTTTCTGCTATAAGTTCGGCAACGTCTTTTAATTGTTCTTGTAATTTGTTACTTACCTCCTCTTCTTCTTTTTCAATTTTTGATTGATACATATTTAGATTAGTGTTTAAAAGTTTCTAATCCCTTAGACAAAAAGTATAAGGATGAAGTCTTTAACTATTTGTTAGGATTGCTTCTTTTTTATCTCAATCAGAAAAGTTAGTAAACCTAGTAGATCTCAAATGGGCTAAGGATTAAAAGATATACCTTTCCGAAGTAGAGAAGGAACAACTTCCTTAGAAAAAAGCTTAAATATTAATTTTGTAGGATATATAATGATAAAAATGGAATTAAGGGATGAAATTGAAGAAGATGAAATAATCAAGTACTTGGAAGAAATAAGCCAAAAGATATCTGAGCTAGAAATGCAGATAAGAAGATTACGGTATGAAGAAAATATAAAATTTGTTTTTGATACAATAAGTAGAATTTTTGATTGGGACTTCGGTTCAATTATTTATATAGACGGTAAAGGTGATGTTAAATATTTTGTTAGAGACACTAAAAATAGAGGGTTTGAAAATATAATAATACATGGAAAGAAAG
>OGCG01001757.1_pt1 | contig 10187 bp, 10 predicted proteins | sample 1570061 | NCBI WGS metagenome assembly OGCG01 (sample SAMN06268698, study PRJEB24515) | hot springs metagenome | isolation source: Joseph's Coat, Yellowstone National Park, Washington, USA | place: USA:Joseph's Coat, Yellowstone National Park, Washington, USA
GCATCCCTGTCAAACTTAGATAAAACATCAGACCTAGCTACTATATGTACTTTAGTACCAAGCTTAGCATATAAAGTACCTATCTCTACCGCAACATAACCAGCCCCTATAATCGCAAGACTGTTAGGTATATAATCAAGCATCAATGCTTTTTTGTAATCTATAATTTTGGTAGAATCAAATTCGAATCCGTCCAAATGGGATGGTACAGAACCTGTTGCTATTACCGCCTTTTTGAATTTTAAAGACATTCCATTAGATAATTGCAAAGTATCAGATGACAAAAACGTAGCTTCTGCTTTTATAACCTCTACTCCATTCGATTTGCATAAAAATCCTACACCATCCTCAAGCTTCTTAGATGCCGCGATTCTCCAGTTATACATCGCCTTAGCATCTATCCTTGCATTTTCAACAAAAATGCCGAACTTCTGAGAGTGAGTAGCGTTGTAAAATGTGTTTGCTATTTTTATTAATGTCTTAGAAGGTATGCATGCATAATTAAGACAATGTCCGCCTAGTTTTTCTTTTTCTACTAGTGCCACATTCATACCCAGCTCCGCGGCCCTTATTGCAGCTACATAACCCCCAACGCCTCCTCCAACTACTGCCAAGTCGACCTCTTCTGGTATAGAGCCCATTACCATATAATCACACTTTTATATGCATATCACTAAAACATTTCAAGGAAGTCGGGGTCTTCTAGATACTTTATTAAATCGTTTCCAAACTTTACAGCCTCTGCACCGTCTACTACCCTGTGGTCGAACACTAGGGAGAAAGGCAGTATTTTACCAGGCTTCACCACACCGTTTTCAACTACAGGAAAATCCCTTATCTTATGTATTCCAAGTATTGCAACATCAGGGTAGTTTATCATTGGAACTGATAAGAAGCCGCCACCCAAACTACCTATATTGGTTATAGTAAAGCTGCTATCTCTCATATCATCTATTGTTATTGTCTGGTTTCTAACCTTTTCTGCAAGCGACTCTATCTCTTTTGCTAGTTCTATTATACTCTTTTTATCGGCATTTTTTATTACAACAACCTTTAATCCGTCAGGCGCTTCTGCTGCCAATCCTATGTTATAATACTTTTTAACTATTATTTCGAGTTTTTCATGATCATAACTTGCATTAAAGTGCGGGTTTTCCTTTAATGCCTCGATAGTTGCTTTTATTATAAAAGGTAGGTAGGTTAACTTGATTCCAAGATCCTTTTCGATCTTCTGTCTTTCCCTATTTACTATATCATACAAAGCAGTAGCGTTTATTATATCCATGTGCGTTGCCCGTGGTATGGTCCATGACAATTCCATATTTCTTGCAATCGCTTTTCTGGTTTGTGATAATGGCACGCGTTCTATCTCTTCTTTGTGCTGCTCTTCAAGAACCTCTGAAAACTTTGGTACCGCCTTGGCCCCTGACACCGCCTTACTTGCAAAACTTCGTACATCGTTTTCTAATATTCTGCCGTTAGGCCCTGTCCCGATTACTTGTGTTAGGTCAACTCCTAGCTGCTCAGCAAGCTTTCTTACAGAAGGTGATGCAATCACCTCCCTACTTGTAGGTTGTGCTTGGCTTGCCTCTTGTTTCTGGCTTTGTGGTTTTAATTCAGTGCTTTTCTGAGGCATCTGCTCTGCTTTCTGTGCGCTTAAGCTTTTTAATTCGTCCTCGCTTCCTATTATAGCTAGGATATCACCTATATGCACATCTGTGTCTTCTTTAGCCATGATCTTTATCCTGCCATCTATCGGTGAAGGTATATTTACAATTGCCTTGTCTGTCTCTATTTGAACTACAGCCTGGTCTTCCTTTACATCGTCGCCATCATTAACAAGCCACTTTTGTATATGCCCTTCGGTTATGCCTTCTCCTATGTCAACAAACTTAATTTCTTTCATTTTCTTCACATCGACATTATCTTATCTATGGCTTTTTCTACTTTAATTTCATTTGGTATGTAGTATTGCTCATATCCAGGGAAAGGATATGGAAAGCTATGCGAGGTTACCCTTAATATGGGCGTATCTAGACTGTATATGGCTTTTTCAGCTATCCTTGCTGCTATTTCTGCACCTACACCAAAGCTACGCTCAGCTTCGTGAACTATAATAACTCTGCCCGTCTTCTTTACACTTTCTATAATTTTTGATTCATCAAGCGGATTTATAGTTACTAGGTCTATTATTTCTGCATCTGTGCCCTTCCTTTCTACAACGTTTTGCACAACCTTAACCATTGTTCCATAGGTTATTATTGTTAGCTCTTTACCTTCTCTTATTACATTTGCCTTGCCGATTTCGACCTCGTACATGCCTTCTGGCACTTCTTGCTTAAATAGTCGATACAATTTTGTGGGTTCAAGAAATAGCACAGGATCGTTCATATGTACTGCCTTTATCAATAGACCTTTAGCATCATATGGGTTTGATGGCTCTACCACGATTAGGCCACCAACATGAGAATAAAACGCCTCTGGGCTTTCCGAATGGTGTTCTAGCGTTCTTACACCACCACTAACAGGTGTTCTAACCGTCATAGGCACCTGGAAAGCCGATCTGGTCCTACTTCTATACCTAGCTGCATGATTTATTAACTGAGCAAATCCTTCATACATAAAGCCAGCGAATTGTATTTCTGGTATTGGGTGCAAACCGGCAAGAGCCATTCCTATGGAAGTTCCTAATATTGCAGATTCCGCCAAAGGGGTGTCTATCACCCTTTCAGGACCAAATTTATCAAGAAGACCGTCTGTTACCCTAAATACCCCGCCGTCCTTGCCTATATCTTCACCAAGTAAAACTACATTTTCATTCTCTTTCATTAGTAGCTCAAGGGCATTGTTTATCGCGCTTACCATATTCATTTGCATATTATCAACTACTCTTGCCAAAAGTTTTCCCTTATGCTTTCATCGTACTCCTCTTTAAGTACTTCTGGCATAAAGCTGTAAACATGCTCAAACATGCTCTTTGGATCTGGTTTAAACTCCTCAGCTTTCTTAACCGCATCTTCTATTGCTTTTGTTTGCTCTTCTTTCATACTGTTTTCTTTGTTATCGTCCCATAAATTTCTTGAATACAAATACTTTTTGAGCCTATTTATCGGGTCTTTCTGTTTCCAAGCTTCTACTTCCGCATCCTCTCTATATTTGGTAGGATCATCCGAAGTCGTATGCATGCTCATCCTATATGTTACGCACTCTATAATGGTGGGCTTTTCATGAGAGGCTTCTATTGCATCTTTAGTAGCCTTATAAACTGCGAAAACGTCATTACCATCTACTTGAATTGAATCAATACCCACAGCTATGCCTTTTTGTGCCAAAGTCTGTGCTGCAGTCTGCATTTTCCTTGGCACTGATATAGCCCATTGGTTATTTTCTATTATTACTACTAATGGCAACTTAAAAACGCCGGCAAAATTTATGCCTTCGTAAAAGTCGCCTTCTGAAGTACCCCCATCTCCTACATAAACTAAAACCGCACTCCCTGTTTTCTTATATTTCTGTGCATAAGCAAGGCCAACAGCATGAGGGACTTGCGAGCCAACAGGTACTATTACTGGCAAACCCCTTACCTCTTTTGGTATCGCCCCACCATCTTCAAAGCCTCTCCAATATATAAAATGTTTTTCTAGTGGTAGTCCTCTCATCAGATATACCGCATGCTGCCTAAAGCTTGGAACGAAAAAATCATTTGGTCGCATAGCCATGGCACTGCCTACCTGCGTGGCTTCTTCTCCAAGAAGCGGAGCATATGTTACTGCGCGACCCTGCCTTTGCATACTTAGAAGTTTTGCATCAATAGCTCGGGCAAAGTTCATGTATTTATACATTTGTATTATTTTGGAATCATCCAAATCCTTTGGGAAAAGAGAAGCATCAACATTTCCGTTTTCATCAAGGATTTGCATATATTTTATTTCTCCACTATACACTTCGCTGAGCAACAAACCACCGGCTTAATAACGTTATTAAATCCAATTAGAAGTTTACATTAAATTATTTATAGATTATTGAATTTTTCAATACGCATTATACAAATCCTATTATGCCACATGGCAACAAAATTTGGAGAAACGCAAAGTGTCATTAAAATGTTAAGATATAGAATCAAATAATTAAATATTTTATACCAACAAAGATTTTTTCTTACTTTGTTCTTCGATTGGTTCTGTCATCTTTGCAAATTTATTATCAGGTACCTGTATATATAGGCAATAACCTAAGTTCCTTCTCAAATTGCCATTTAATTCTTCACCTGGTATGGCCTCTACATAATTACTGGTATAAGGAGGTTCTCTATCCCTTATCCATGGTGTTCCTTTATGGGTCCTCTCTATTATACTCATAGCTTCTTTGATTATCTCATCATTAACCTGCCTCTCTTTATACTTACCAGCAGTTACTTTTTCAAGAATCTTATCAGTTATCAGTTTCTTTATGTATTCGACTTTATGTTCTTTGTCTATATATGGGCTCACGTTGCGTATAACCTCCAATGCTACTGGAGCACTTTTTAATGCGTAATACTCACTATAAGTATGTTTGCCTATTTCTCTTATTTTTAGACTAACCCTCTCATATATTTTGTCGACATCCAGATGGTCTATAAGAATTAGACCATGCATGAGAGCGCTATCTACACCCCAGAATATTGCATGGCTTGCTATGACCTTGCCATTAACTTCTATCGTAGAGGCCCTATTATCTGCTTCAACTTCATTAATACCAAGTTCATTTAGTGCTTCAACTATCATATTTGAATAGTACCTCCTCATATCGTCAAAGTGCTTTAAACTGCCATCCCTAGCTTCTGTAAAAGTATATGCTAGGCAGTTTTTATCAAATTGTATGTGTGAGCCACCAGTTATGCGTCTTGCTAAATCAAAACTGCTGTCTCTCTTTTTAATGTTAGTATGCATATCTTCTCCGTACCCTAAAACTACTGAATCGTTGCTTACATTCCAAAAACGTATAGTAGCTACCTTATCTTTTGCTGATCTTTCCAGCATATACTCTTCAAGAGCCATATTGGTTTCTATCGGAAAGGCAGGATTTTTCCAATATTCATATTTAAACATTCTAATACCTTTAATTTAGCCTGCGATAAAGGCCAACATAAATTACACTCTATCTGTTTATGGTCTATTAATCTTTAAATACTCTTATTACAAGAATGCAACTCGCAATAAAGAGGCTTATAGAAAGCACAGGTATACATCTTTTGGCTGCTGTGAAATCCAAATCCGTACCATTTCTGCAGGTCGCTTGTTGCTCACAAAAAGTTTATAAGAGCGAAGTTCCATATCATATGGTATACTTAATAGTTACATTTGGATATATTGCAAGTTTTGCTGGTTTGTGTGCAATGCCCTGAATTGAATTTTGGTAATGGAATGGCAAATGCTTCAATAGGAAGATTTATTGTGATAACTGGGCCGATGTTTTCAGGAAAGACCTCTAGGCTCATAGAATTCTTAGAGAGGGAACAGTTTGCAGGGAGGAAGATCATATTGTTCAAACCTAAGATTGACCGGAGGTACAGCAGGCTCAATGTGTCTACGCATAAGGGCATAACGCTACCGGCCACAGTAGTGCCTGTAGACAAAAGGTCGTTGCTGGATATGAAAAAATTAGCTGATAGTGCCAATGTTATAGGAGTTGACGAGCTGCAGTTCTGGGATAATGACTCTGGCATTGTAGAAGTACTTGAGAGCATGGCAGATAATGGCAAAAAGGTTTATGCTGCGACCCTGAACCGTGATCACATGGGAAAACCTTTTGAGAACACGGTTAAGGCATTATCTGTAGCTGATGAAATACATTTTCTTACTGCAGTGTGTGTCAAGTGTGGTGCAGACGCCACATTTTCGCAGAGGATAATACAAGGTAAGGAAAGCTTTGGTAAGAGGATAATGGTTGGTGGCAAGGAAAGCTACGAGCCGCGCTGCAGGCGCTGCTTTGTCTGGCCTAAATAAATTTTCATATGCATTTGCCATGCAGTATCTCTTTGACTATGTATTGCTCTTAACACTGCCACTGCGTTCAATTGCCAGCGTGTTTAGTCTATGACTTTCTAGCTCATTTATCTTAGCAATAGGCTCATAAGAAAATGTTCCTTTACTTCTTAAATAAACCAACCTAAAGTTGTTTTTTAAAGTGCTGCAGATACAATTCAATTGCCATTCTAGACTAGCATAATTAGAGTATACTAAATTTATTGCCACTTTGAATTAGATTCTATAGACGAATTTGACTTGGCTAAGTTGCGCCACATTATTATATCATCCTTTTTGTCAAGCATTCTTTCTGGCAGTTCATTTATAGAAAACCATTTGTAAGAATCAGATTCAGGAGCTTTAGTATATGCATTTAGTTTTATTTCTTCATTTTCATCCAATGTTGCTGCATATACAAGATGTACTGCCTGTATATGTGGCATGAAATTTGGCGTTTCCTTTACGTATATCAATTTTAGATCGGATGGCTTGAATTTAATTCCTATCTCTTCGTACACTTCCCTTATTGCAGCCTGCAAAGAAGTTTCGCCAAATTCTACTAAACCGCCTATATTTCCCCAGTCCGCTTCCCAGCGCGCTCTTTTTTCTGCATTTCTATAAAGCAAAAGTATCTTTGAATAATCTTTATTAAATATACACGTAAATACCCCCAAGCTAAATTTATTTTCTTCCCTCATTTGATCACCATTTACTATTTTAGATGATTTATTGAGCGTTTATCTCTAAGTTTCTTCCTATAAATGCAGAATTGCTGCATAAAGGCAGCACTTCTTTCTTACGCCGATATCTAGCGCCAGTAACATAATGGTAATATATTTAAGTTTAGCATCTTATTTATATACAGTGGTTTTATGAAGGGCGCAATTGCAATCTTGTTTATTCTTCTCTCAACTTCGCTTGTGTATGCTGCGAATTTAACATCTTGCATCAGTCCTTCGTTGGTTACATGCCCTAATGGAGCGACAGTGCACAACATAGGCTCATGCCCAAATGGCTTTGTATTGTGGGGTTGCCAGTATCAAAATGGAACCGTAGTTTACTCTGGATTGCCTAATTCAAGCGAAACTTCTACCAGTACAACTGTGATTAGTACAACGGTGGCAAGTACAACTGTGCCTAGCACAACTTTGCCAAGCACAAATGTTTCTAGTACAACGATTCCAGCACCAGCACCAATCACTGTTCCTCCTACGAAAACGCCACCAAGCAGCTCTAATATAATTTTATACTCTTCAATAGTTGTGGTACTAATAATAGTAATTGTATTGTACTACATATTCGTATCTAAAAGAAAAGTAGTTTCATAAATTTTTAAGATACTGCTGTACAAAGCAAGCAATATGTAACTACTGCTGAGCCTGGTGTTTATGTAGTGGGGCTTTGGCAGTGTGAGAATAGAAGATGATGTGCTTATTACAAAAAAGGCAATTTGCCGCTTGGCATAGGGAAGTTGGGTAGCTTGGTAGGCTACAGGCCTCTGGCGCTGGCGACCCGAGTTCAAATCCCGGATTCTTCGGGCTTGAATAGGGCAATACTTTCGCAAATTTTTTAAGTCCTCTTTTAAAATCAGGCATTCAGTAGGAATACATAATAGTTTAGTGAAGCTGCAATAGTTACCCATAATATGTAAGGAAGCAGTAAATATGCTGCAGCTTTGCTAACCCTAAAGAACAGTAGTGTAGTGACTGCTATAGAGATCCAAAGCAGCACTATCTCAACGAAACCATAAAACAGGTAATGCATCCCAAAGAACAATACAGACCACAGCACATTTAAAATCAACTGAACGCCAAAAGCCCATAATGCGGGCTTTTCTTTTGCTCTATTCCTTTTGCTTTCAAATACCAGGTAGAGTGATAGCCCCATCAAGAAGTAAAGTATAAGCCATATAGGTCCAAAAAGCCAGTTGGGTGGAGTAAACCAAGGCTTGTTCAGCACAAAATACCAATTTGGAATCGCACGTATGGTAAATATTGAGCCGATTACGCCTGCTAATTCGCACAGCACTATAAATGCGATTAAAGCAGATAAGTTTCGAACCATAGTAAACACCTTTGTATAAAAACTATAAAACTATGTTGTTGGTGATAAAATCTGTAGAAAGACGTGTAAGTTCTTTTTGCACTTGCTTCGTGCTTTACTCCCTTTTGTTGAATGCTGCTGCTTTGGGCTTGACTACCTCTAATGGGTCCCATTCTATATATGCAAAATACTCAGGTGGCATATCTCTATAAGAAATACCTTCCGAACCGTGTCTGTTTACTAAAAAGTAACTTTCCCCTGTAAGATATTCAAGAACCTCTTCAAGTTGAGGCGCCATAACCGGTACTTTTTCCTGCATAAGTGCTTTGAGCATAGCCAAGTACATTTCGTAATACGCGGAACTTTCGACAAAAATCACAAAGTATTTTTCACCGCTTGGATGCTTTGACCCGAGCATAGGCGGAAATAGAGATATGCCATCAAGATGTACACCTGTTATCTCAAACAGCTGCGGACCTGCCGGATTATTGCTAAGCCATTTGTTGAATTCTTCAGCGCTGTCAGGATCTTTTATATCAAACACCCCGCCGTGCCAGAAACCCGCCAAATACACATAGGCCTCTATTGGCGACATTTCTTTTACTTCCTCATACACCGCCACATAAGCTATGTGCACTACACGAAGGTAATCATTCAAGGAGATACTAGCACCTGCCATAGGCAGTTCATCAATATGCTTAATGTGCTCCTTGTAGTCGTTGAGGATCTTTTCTGCTTCTTCTTCTTTAATTAGCCGCTCTTTTCCCAGTATGTACTTGCCCTTTATTTTTCCAGTCCTAAACTCGTACGGCACCAATTCCTCAAACGATTTTGTATCTACTAAGCTTGGCAAAAATTCAGCGGCACTTGCTATTACTTTATCATAAACAGCCGGGTATTGCTCATTACCTTCGGTTACACACAAACGCTTAAGCGATTCAGTGGAAGGGAAATATATGTAGTAGCTAGAGTTATATTCCATAATACTCATAGGTATTACAGCAATTTTTCTATGATACCTTAGCAGAACATAGAAGCGCCATCTTTTGTCTAGTGGATTCACTTGCGTTGGATATGCCATTTCGGTAAGCTCTTTTACCCGCGTTTTGAGCTGCGTGCTTTTAATAGTAATCGGTTTAACTGAGTCACTTTGGGATTCACTTTTCAGCGAGCGCGCAAGCTCCCTATAGGTAAGCACTTTATCGTCTTTCTTTTCTTTTACTCTGTTCATTTTATTCACCAATTCATTTACCTACATCCGTTATAGTTTTTATATTATTCTACTTAATGATGAATAATATAAATAGAACGCTTGTAAATATGTACTAGCCAACATGAAAAAATGCAGCGAAATCGAAGCGGGCCTTTGAATGCAAAACAAGCAAAATAAGAGAATATACAGCTTGCTTTATATTTCGCTTCTTGCCTCTATCACCACCTTTTTGATAAGGCTAGCTGGCTATCTGCTGCTTGCGAACGAAGCCCTGCTTATAGAAGCAGTGCATATGCTTGTTGACATATGTGCAAGTGCAGCAGTAATTTTTGTAATTTACCTTGTTCACTCGCATCTTGCAAGCAAGTACCCTTATGGCCTTTACAAAATAGACGACCTTGCCTCGCTTTTCATAAGCATAATAGTGCTGGGAGTTGCGTGGGAGATTACAGGCGGCATATTTGCCTATGCTCCAAAATTCCTTTTTTATGCTTCGATTGTAGAAATTGCCTCAATAGTGCCGCTAGCTGCTGCGGGCTATGTCAAGCTCAGAGTAAGCAGAAAGATAGGCTCGCCTTCTATCAGGTCTGACGCTTTTCACTCCCTCGCCGATTCCCTCGAGGGGCTTGCAGTTGCTATAGGCTTATTCCTTTCATTCTTGCTTAACAGCGTGATTGTTTATTACATTGCCCTGCTCATAGCATTGCTTGCCTTGATTGCGATCGCGCTTGACCTCCTTAAGAACAGCATTTACGGCATATTGGACCTGCCAAAGAGCAGAAAGCTGAATAAGAAGGTTGAAAAGATAATAAGCAGAGTTTCTAAGGCAAAGATAAAGACAATAAAGCTGCGCTGGGCAGGCCAGGTCATCTTTTCAGAGATAGTGCTTGAAATGGACCCTAGGCTTTCAATAGAAGAAGCCC
>OGCG01001759.1_pt1 | contig 10183 bp, 4 predicted proteins | sample 1570061 | NCBI WGS metagenome assembly OGCG01 (sample SAMN06268698, study PRJEB24515) | hot springs metagenome | isolation source: Joseph's Coat, Yellowstone National Park, Washington, USA | place: USA:Joseph's Coat, Yellowstone National Park, Washington, USA
TCAGTTAAATCATTAACTCTTTCAGTTAATTTATCTAGCCGCTCATCAGTTCTCTTCTGGACTTCCATCAACTCATTCATTCTTTCAGTTAAATCATTAACTCTTTCAGTTAATTTATCCAATCGATCAGTTAAATCATTAACTCTTTCAGTTAATTTGTTTAATCCATCCTCGGTTCTCTTTTGCGCCTCCGCCAACTCATTAACTCTTTCAGTTAATTTGCTGAGCCTCTCTTCGGTTCTTTGCTGTGCTTCAGCCAAGTTATTGATTCTCTCCACCAGCTTGGCCAATTCACTCTCTACTCCCTTCTGCGCCTCGGTTAATTCACTAGTTGACTTCAATAAGCTCTCCAGCACCCGCGTATTCTCCACGCTCAGCTTCGATTGCTCCTCAAGTAATTTCCTAATGCTTTCAAGCCTCTCGCCCCACACCGCATCCTCCATATTAATCGCTCTAATCAACTCCCGCCTAAATGCTGGATCATCCCTCAACAACTTAATCAAGGCATCCCTGATATCGCTCAAATTTCCTCAACCCATCGAGAAGAACATAGCCATAAATATAAGGGTTTCTCCTCCCAGTCGCAACTCGAGACCAAGTTTTCCTTAATCGACTTCCTTAGCTTAAGTAATGCGTCTATTTATGGATGGATTGATGCATCAACACCTCACTCTGGTTTAGATGAAACTTACCCCTCATTGCAATTATGCATTGCATTACATGCATCAACTCGTCCCTACAAGCCCGGCCCATTGAATAACTCATCACCAGTACCATAATTAAAAAATCATTTTAGTGTTAATACAATGCGTAAACTACCCCACCTCACGGACGGGGTCTCTGGTGTTGAAAGATGAAGAATACATGAAGGAATACATAATGGCTTCTTCATATTAATGATTGAGGTAATCCATCATTTAAGCGTAATGCGGAGATAAGCAATGATTTTTCCATCCATTATATATTAAACAAGAAGCAAATAACTAATGGAGAACAATTTAACGCCTCATACCTCGTGTCAATATTAATCAATTTACAGGGATACCGGAATTGGAGTATATGATGCATTACCCCAATGCGAAATTATCACTTATCTTGAATCAAATAACGTTCCACCTAGTCGATTTATTTCCGTGAAGATCCTCTATGGCTACTCAAAGGGGATCTGGCTCTTCATTTATATTCCATAGAACATATTTTTACTGTATCATTCTATTGAAATATATTGAACTAATCCACAAAGCATTTTAAGCTAGAAACCTATGAAAGTTAAATGAATAAAAATATACCACCTCTGAGAGAATATCTAATTCAAGCAAGATCTACGGGTAAACTTGACGATAATCTTTTTGCTGTGGATTTAACTAAGGTCCAGAAACTCTCATATGACGAAGCCAGAGAGTTCTTCGATAGGACAGAACTTGTAGACTCACTTAAGGAGCTGGCTAAACTGATACTGGCTAGAGTGTCAGGTAAGGAAAGTTATCCAGCATATCTCCTCGACACTAGAATGGGAGGTGGGAAGTCACATGCTATGGCATATATTTACCTATTGCTTAAATACAAAGGATTGTCAGTGAGAGACGAAGTAAATGATATTCTGGCCCAAGCAGAGGTTAAGGTGGTGCCAGAGGTCGAACTTTGTGTCTTAGACGGACTAAACATGGATTCCTCTCTATCCTTCATAGATCAACCTCAAGTGAAGAGTTTCTTTAATAAAGGAGACAGTAAGGAGAAAGTAAAGGAGAGCTTAGATTCTGTAGGGAAACCAGTAGTGATCTTTATAGATGAAATACTCCAGTACTTGAGTAGAAGAGCAGATAGGGCTGGGACAGATATGGCGCATATACGCACTTTACTAGAGGCTATAATGGATAGCCAGAACTCCGTCATAATCATCTCTGTCCCAGAAGATGATCCCAATAAGGCTGGATACAGAGAAATATCAGACTTCTTTAAGCCTCTAGCTAGAAAGGCCAAGATAATTTACCCACAAGGAGAGGCTGACTTCGTTAGGATAGCCAAGAAACAGCTCTTTCAATCGATCGATATAAAGAAAGCAAAGGAGGCTACCAATTATGTGAGAGATCGCTTCCAAAAATACGGCCTAACCCTCGACCAAGATGACGAAAATCTGTACAATAATTCCTATCCCTTTCATCCTATGCTAATAGATTTGGTAAGTAAGAGGCTCTTGGAGTTTCCTAACTTTCAGAGGACAAGAGACGCATTAAAGATACTTGCTGGAATAGTTACAGATTTGGAGGACATGCCTACTCCATTAATAACCCTGGGAGAAGTCAAGCTAAACGGTATGGTGAAGGAGAGACTTACAAGTTATTCTATATATAATATTAAGAATATGGAGCAAATACTAGAGGAAATTACTTCGGAGAATCTTCCACGTGAAGATAAGAGATTAGCTACCGCAGTATTCCTGTATTCACTACATCCAAAGCCAGAGGCCAGAGGCTTAACTAAGACAGAACTGTCCAAAGCTCTACTTACTCTTCCTCCAGATGATTTCAGTAAACTAGCTGACAACTATATTCATGATAAATCTTATTATATGGACTTCAATTACGAGAACCAGAAGTATTATTTTAGGGAAACCCTTAGCGTGATAGCTCTAATAAAGAATAGAGCCAAGGACGTTAATGACATAGAAAAGGAATTACGCTCTCTTATTATGAACATAAGTAAGGAATTTGAAAGTAAGTATAATGGAAAATGTAACGTAATCTTTGATGTGAAATCTGAAAAGGATCTAGTAGAGGGTAAGCTTAACATTATTTTCGTACCACTTCACTATGAACCAGAAATGGATAAGTGGGCTAGAAATTACGCACAAGAGAAACGCCTCTTCAATATTGACTCTGAGTTCAGGAACTCCGTGATACTTATCTACCCTAGGAAAGATGAATCAATAGCTAATTTAGAAGAGCTAGCTAAGCAATCAATAGCTGCCGAAGAGCTCATGAAATCTACAAACGACAATTCATTAAGGAAGACTATTTCTATAGAAAAGGAAAAGATAGAAAACGAACTAATCTCTGCATTTCTAAGGACTTACAGTAGCATGTTATATCAGCAGAGAGGTAATATGAAAAACGATGTAGTTAGTCCTCGAGAGATGACTAATGAGGCATTCGTGGATTCACTTATAAGTAGGTTAACAGAAATGAGTAAGGCTTTCTTAGATCCTAAACTGGTGAATGGAGACTTCTTCTTTGATGCACTCATGGGCCAAAATTATAAGGCTAGCCTAAAGGAATGCTATAATAATGTCCTAAGATCTGATGGTATACCTTTTCTCCCTAAGACTGTCTTTGAGGAAGTGATCGAAGACGGTGTCAAAAATGGTATTATAGGAATAATTGATAATGAGAATAAGCTAGTAGATTCGATTCCCTCTCTAAGTAATAACTATTATATTATAAGGAGAGAAATATTGGAAGAGCTCAAGAAAAAAAATGAGCAAAAAGAACCCAAGCCACAAGCCCAGATACAAGGATCTCAACCACCCATCTTACCACCTACGTTACCGCCTAATGATGCAATACCTGCTACTCCTTCTGTTCCGTCTGATGAGTTTAAGACAAATTACGTTAATGGTTCTAAAACAGACCTGGAAATATACGTTAATGGTTCTAAAACAGACCTGGAAATATTGAAAAATTTTCTAACTCAAATAGAACTAACATATACCTTAACAAGAAAAGAGAATAGTTTATCTCTAATGTTAGAAGCAGATGGGAGGACTGTTCTAAGAACCACAATAGCTAAGGCAAGTCAATTAAGGATAGCTCTTGAGAACCTAGCTAAGACATTTGACGATTGGAAAGCTGAGATTAGTGTTAAAATAAACCGACAAGATCTCTCTAACCTAGAGGATAGACTCACTAAGGCAGGAATAAAATGGAATGAGAGGTGATAATATAATGTCACTCTCAGCATATCAAAATGAGGTTTATATGATAAAAGAATTTGGGAACGGTGTATTGAAGCTAATTTATGAATACAAGATTGACGGTAATATACAGTTAAGGTTAATTCGTGCAAAAGCTTCTGGGTGGAAGAAGAGCGTTGTGTTATGGTTCCTTTCTGAGATAGGTCTAGAGAAAGATAGACCTATTTATGATTTTAATAATGGAGGAAGAATATCTGTATTTATGTCCATATTACCATACATCTATACTGTGGATGGAGCTAAGAGGACTGGGGCAGTCCTGAAGGAGATGGGTATAGAGGAAGTGGCGTTTTGGAGATGGAAGTTAAATCAGTTGAAGTTGGACGCCGTAATGGCATTTAAGAGAATGTATAAGGTGAAGTAAGATTGAATCAAGAGCTGGACTTTAAGGTACTCCTTGAGCAAGGCATACCGACACATGAGATTAATGATATAGCTAAGAAGGAGAAAAATGGAAGACCGCCTATTAGTGAGATACATTATTGGCCCACTAGGAAACCTTTGATAGTATCTAGGGCAGTCCTGCTAGCATCTATCTCAGACAGATTGCAGATAGAGGACTTCATGAAATTAATCTCTAACAATGGCAATGTTCCCGCATTCAAGTCTGAACCTTGGAGAAGTGGACTCTACAAGAAGATCTATGAAGATGCCATGAAGAGAGGAGAAGAAATTTACGGCGACTTGACTATATATGATCCGTTTGCTGGCTCTGGGATGATAGGGTTTGAGGCACTTAGACTTGGTTTTAACGTGGAGTTATCGGACTACAATCCAGTAGCTTATGCAATAATGAAGGCTACACTAGAATACCCCAAAAAGTATGGGAAGAAATTGGCTGAGGATGTTAAAAAAGAGGGAGAGAGAATAATAGAGGAGGTCAGGAGAGAATTAGCTGAACTTTACCCACATCACGAGGGGAAAGAAGTTAAGGCTTACATTTGGGCATGGGCTGTAGAATGTAAATGGTGTAAGAAGATAACTCCATTAGTTAATGACTGGGCATTGCTTAAAGAGAAAGGAATAATTACCTATCTAAGGCCAGAGGATGGGCTCAATTTTAGACTATACGAAAGCGAGAAAATTGATATAAAGGGCAATGTTGACAGAGGAAAAGCTCTATGTCTTCATTGCGGTAGGGAAATATCAAACGAAGATATCCGTGCTGACATAAGAACAAATAAAAGGGAGATCCTTCTTGCGGTAGCTTTAGAGGGAAAAACGTTTTCCACAGATATCAAAAGACATGAGGAGGCTATGAGAAAGGCTCATGAAATGCTAGAAAAGAGGAAAGAGGAATTAGCACCATTTATTCCAACCCAAGAGATACCATCAGAGGTAGGAGTAGGATCTTCAAATTATCTCACATCATGGGGTGACCTATTCAATGATAGACAGTTGCTAGTAATAATCTATCTTGTGAAAAAGATTAAGGAGACAGTTGAAAGATACAGAAGGGAGAAAGGGGATGATTACGCTAGAGCTATGGCAGTAGCTTTTGCCATGTGGGTAGGGAAAATCGTAAATCGTAACTGTAGGGCTTCAATCTGGGACAATAGCAAATTTATAATTAGCCACGCCTTGACCAATCAAATCGGTATGATGTGGAAGCATGCAGAAACTAACCCATTCGCTAAGTTCTCTGGTTCACTCTCTGGTATGCTCAAAGATGTCGTAGATGCACTGAAGTTTAGTGCAGAAAAACTCTCTGACACTAATGGCAGGGTAGAGATTAGACTAGCTTCAGCTCTTTCTCCTTCAAATAAGAAGTATAAACTCATAGTCACGGATCCTCCATACTATGATGATAAACCTTATGGCGAGATCTCAGAGTTCTTCTACGTATGGGATAGATACATCCTCGAAGATCTTTTTCCGGAATTTTCATCCTCTAAGGTTGATGTATCAGAATCTATAGATGCCCTAGGTGATAGGACACCAGAAATCTTTTACTCAAGGTTAGAATCAGCGTTGCTTAATCTTTATAATTCACTTGATGATAATGGTCTCCTAGTCCTCTTCTTTGCTCATAGTAACCTACAAGTTTGGGAGCACGTACTCGATAGTCTATATAGAGTAGGGTTTCACATAACTAGTGCCATTCCACTCGCTACCGAGAATGAAAACAATGTCATTGCACGAGGAAAAAGGAGTGTATATTACAGTCTTGTCCTTACAGCTAGAAAGAGACTAAATAATTTAGAGACTGAAGAGAGACAAATCCTAGATGAAATAAGGGAAGAAATAGAAAGAAATTACGAGAGTATATCTAGACTGAGTTATGAACGCGGAGAACTTTACCTCTGGGCAGTAGGAGTAGCCTTAAGTGTTGTCACTAAGTACTCTAAGATAAAATCATTCAGTACTAAAAGAATATCTGAGACCGCCTTAAATTACGCTCAGACAGTAGCGTCAAGCATCTTTCTAGAGAAAGATATGGACAAGATTATAGGGAGGAGACTTAACTTAGATGAAGAGACTCTATTCTATTTGTCAGTGTTAAGTGGAGGAAAGAGAGAGCTCGATACCGATACCTTTAATCAACTTCTCAAAGCTTCAAAGAATATTGATCAAAACTCGTTGGAGAGAAAGAAACTAATAAGGAAGACTTCGGGGAAGAAGATATTCATAATTGTGAACGATGCTTACTCCAGAAGTGAAATAATAGAGAGGGAAGGTATAACGGATATAATGGGTAACTCTGCTGTAGATTGGGTACACAGATGTGTTATTCGGTTCAATGCTAGACCAGGCATGAGTATTGTAGAAGATCACGCTAAGGGGGCTGGAATGTCCATTGAGGATTTTCAAGATCTCCTTAAGATAATTCACTTCTATGAAAGTAAAATGAAAGATCAGGAGAGAGGGAAAGAGTACAATACCATAGGGAATATTTTAGACTATATTTACAAGCTCCAAGATAGGAGGGATGGGAGGATAGATTACTTTTTCAAGCAATCCTAGGTGTGAGCATGTCTGATCTTGTGGGCTTCAAGCTCCTGGCTAAGTGTGAGGCAAAGAGAATCCTAGATAAGGTGAACTACGATCCAGTGGCAGTTTTCGCTACATCTAAAATAGACCCTCTTCCATACCAATTAGAAGATTACTTGAAACTTGTTCAATGGCTCGAACTTCACGACATACTTGAAAGGAGATATCCTGGTGTGAGAGCTCTATTTGCTTACGAAACTGGATTAGGAAAGACCATAGTTGCTGGGTTGTTCATTAAGGAACTTCTTCTAAGGAATGAAAGAGCTAGGATTCTGATAGTTACTCCTCCTCCAGTTATCAAACAATGGATTCAAGAGATGGGAAGTAAGTTTGAATTGGAGTTCCACGAATTTCAGCGTGAGGAGGACCTTAGCAAACAACTCCTTATAGCCAGCATAGATACACTTAAGAGAAAGGTAAAGAGGATAGAGGAAAGAGGTTCTCAATGGGATCTGGTGGTAGTAGACGAACTACATAAGGCAACTCCAGGGAATAGGAGATACAAATTGCTTGAAGTCCTCAGGGACAGGACTGAGCATTTCCTAGGTCTGACTGCTACTCCACATGACGGGAAGGAAGATCATTTTTTAGGAAGACTAAAACTGATAAATGCTTCTGTTAATCAATACAACTACCAGGAATTCCTTAAGAAGTGGACTTTCAGGAGATTAAAGAAGGATGTTGCAGATACTGAAGGTAAGCTACTCTTTCCATATCCAGTCACTGTAATGACCTTACCTAACAACGTCACTCAAGAAGAGAGAGACTTCTACAATGCTATTGAATATTACGTCAGAAAGATGTACAAGATGTCAAAAGGTCCCAATACTCCAGTAGGTCTCGTGGCTACAATACTAGGTAGAATAGCGTCTAGTAGTGTCAGAGCTGGAATTGAAGCTATGAGGAGAAGAAGAGAAAGAATTCTGACAAAAGAAATAAGGAGAGACGTAAATGAGCTTATCAAGCGTCTTAAAGAGGCTGAAGAGGAAGAGAAAGAATTGGACGAAATTTATCGAGAGATACTGAACTCAGTACTTCCAGAGAATAGAGATCTCGTGGAGATGGAGTTACGCGAACTCGATAGAATAATAAAACTCGGGGAAAAAGTGAGTAAAGATTCTAAACTGAATAACTTAAAGGATGTAATTGATGACCACCTAAAGAAAGGAGACAAAATTATAATTTTCACTTCCTTCGTTGATACGGCAGAATATCTTTATCATGAACTAAAGAAGATACTAGGTGATGGAGTTTATATAGCCACTGGGCGAATAGATGAGCAGACTAGGAACTATAACGTAAGAAACTTTTTAGAGAGAGGAAAAGTCTTAATAGGTACTGAGGTGATAGGAGAGTCCCTTAACCTGCAGATAGCAAATGTAGTGGTTAACTATGAGATGCCATGGAGTCCTATAACTTATATCCAAAGAGTAGGAAGGGTATACAGGTATCCTCAGAAAAAACCCATATTCGTCTATAACTTTACAAGCAACTTACCAGTTGAGCAAAGAGTGCTTGAAATAATTTACCAGAAGGTAGATAATTTAGTGAAGGACTTTGACGAAGGTAGTGTAAGTGTAATAGGGACAGAAGTGAGCGAAGAGGAAGTATCTAAACTTGTTTTCGAGGCTTATACCAAAGGGGTTAAAGAAGCTGAGGAAAAGTTACGGAGTGAAATGGGTAAGGTTGACGAGGCCATAGAAGCAGTGAAAAAAGCAATAAAGATATCTGAAGCATCGGCCATCCATGTAGACGCCTCTATTTTACTTAAGGATCCAAGTGAATTAGTAACCAAGGATGACTTGTCTAGGTTTCTGACACTTGCCACTGAACTTGGAGTGGGAGCTGGTGATCCCTCTGGAAATCCTACATCGTATTATGTAGGTGCGATTCCTGTGAAAAACTTGAGTGTTAATGATAAGGCAATCAAGAAAGCATTGGAGAAAGCCTCACAAGCTAAGGCTGAACGTTCGTGCTTTTTGTGGGATGGCAAGACAACTGAAGGGGTAATATATGAACTAGAGTATCAAGATGGAATAGGAGAGCCCATTTATAGGGAACTCACTATATGGACTCCAGATGGATTTAAACCCTATAAAATACTGGATAGAGCGATTCCAACTGAGTGTAGAGAGGACATAGTCCAAGGAACTATCTCCTCACCATCGCTTAAGGACGAGTACATAGAGAAAAGGAAGGCCTCTCTCTACCAGAACCTTTCGGAGAGAGTGAATTATATTCTAGCTATCCTTAATCCAGAACTTGATAGTAGATCTCCACTCTATAAAGTTGATATGACCACTGTGAATAACCTTAAAAAGAAACTCTCAGAGAAACTCAAAGGAGTCAGCGTACGTATAGCTGATGAAATAGGCAATATCACACTTATTGGCTACAATACTAACGCTGGGTACAATCTTGATTTATTGAGACATAAGAAGGAAGTAGAGAGAGCTGCAATGGAATATGTTATGGGTTACGAGAGAAAAAACGGCTGTGATCCTAAGGATATACACGACGAGAATCTGGGCTATGATATAGAATCTCAATGTGAAAACCAAACTAAAAGAATAGAGGTTAAAGGTATCTCCAAAGAAGATGAGGATATCATATTAACTCCTAACGAGAAAAAAGCTTCTGAGTTCTTCAATGATACTTTCTATCTCTATGTAGTAGTAAACCCAAATAACAATCCTAGATTGGTTATATTGAAGCCACCATTGGAACTAAAGGAGACCCAAGTCACACAATACAAATTAGTACAGAAGTCCTAGATAGATAAGAATTGGGCAATTCAGGACTCCTTTGCGAATTGTAATATCTCTGTTGATTTGGACTTATTCATATTCAATTGAGGAATTACTGAATATATTTGATCATTTCACGAAGAAATAAGGGATCTTGTAATATTATTACAAGAATGAGATAACAGGTCGAGAGGTTGTAGTTGACGACTATGGCCCGGGCGATCCGGTCCTCCAGGGGGAGTGGCACTCGACGAACCTCCTCCTCTCCAGGAGGGAGTTGAAGAACTGGTCGGGTTGTTGGACCTGAGGAGGGGCCAGAGCTCCCTGGGGGCAAAGAGGTAGGAGAGGAGTGGAGAGCCCCTATACTAAAAAACTACTAATAACGATTTTGTCATACGGACGTCTGTCATACAAACTCATTCTAAAGAGGCTTTTACTAATACTAATCTGAGTCACAGAGACACTTCAGATACGT
>OGCG01001760.1_pt1 | contig 10180 bp, 10 predicted proteins | sample 1570061 | NCBI WGS metagenome assembly OGCG01 (sample SAMN06268698, study PRJEB24515) | hot springs metagenome | isolation source: Joseph's Coat, Yellowstone National Park, Washington, USA | place: USA:Joseph's Coat, Yellowstone National Park, Washington, USA
AATTCCCCGGCGCTTTTATTTTCAAGCATCATTATTACTTTAGCCTGTTTCCAAAGCTCTTCGTCAACGCCCCAAACCGTAAGGATTTTTTGGTTTTTCGCTTTTAACTTTTTAATGTTTTCCACGACATAAAAATTTAAAAATCATATATATAAATATTATGTTTTTCTGCCGTTTTCACTATAATGATAAAGGAAAACGGCTAACAATATGCCAAAAACGTCATCAATCGGCAGATAAAACACAACGGGGTAAAAAAATGCCCATGATTTCGGAAGCATTTTCGCCCAAAACCAATACGACAAATCTTCAGTAGATAACCCCAACGATGCATTCGCAAAACCTAAAAATATACGCTTATAATTTATAATAATATTAGGAATAATAAACAAACTGTACATTATAACCCACGGAAACAAAGAATTCATAAACGTGTATTGCGTTGCTTTTTGAATGTGAAAATCAAAATAACCGTAAAGAAAACCCATTATAAAAGCTGATAAAATATTAGCAGTTAAACGCTTATTCATTTATTTTGTATAATTCATGAACCGAAAAAACAAGCCTAAGAAAACGGTCGCATATAACATTACACAAATAATAATCCATTTTTGACATTTCTTTTAATATATATTTGAAATCAGTTTCGGATAAAGATACAAAAACGTTCAGCACGACACGCCACTCTTCGATTACGACGTCAATCCCAGCTGAAATGTCTTCTGAAAGTTCTGTTTCCTTTTTTGTAACCTCGTGATAAAATTCGCTGTATTTCATTGTTCAATCCCTTTATCCGTAGGCGGGGTAAATGAAGTCGCCCCTATCCATAATAATGCCCAATAAAATAGTTTCAAATCTTCCCCTTTATATTTTTGGGCTTCTTCATATATTACATTGATAATATCTTCATAAGTAACAGTACCTTCGACAATAGCATCCACCGGTATTTTTTCTTTTATAACGTGAATAAGTTCATTATAAATTTTAACACCTTTTTCTTTATCCATTACGTTTATTTTGAATTTCACGATATATAAGTTTTTTCTTTTTTGTTATTAAAAAAATTAAGTTTAAATATCAGGTTTAAATATTTTTATCACATGGTCGTAATCGTAAAAGTAACTGACTTAAACGGCGAACCCATCTCGGGAGCGACTGTAACGTTTCAAGGATGTTGCCTAAACGACCCGTTTTCAAGCTGTAAAATTTCAGGTATAAACGTAAAAAACCCCGATTTTTCGCTTATAAACGAAACGGATTCAGCCGGCGAAGTCCGGTTTTACACCGGCTGTATGGCAGGCCTTCAATTTTCAGGAACCGTTTCGGCAACCGGTTACCAATCGAAAAATTATACAGGATCACTGCAAGCCTTTTCATCCGAAGTTGTTGTAAATGTTGCGCTTCCGAACACATTAATGCCAACAAACAACAACGGAAAGCTTTCATGCCCACAAGGATATAGCTTGCAAAACGGCGAATGCGTCCAAAACCCAAAAGCGACTTATACAGCTTCAATTTTTGATTCTATTTCAAAATTTTTCGAATCATTAGGGAAAGAAATAAGCTTTATTATATTTGCGGTAATAATCATTATATTAATATTGGCAATAGCATACCTTTTAAAATCAGGCGCCGGTAAATCAATAACATCATCCTTATTAAAATGATTAAATTTAAATAAATCTAAAACCTAAAATATAAAAAATGAAAACCGAACAAGAAATATTACGCCTAATTTTTGACCTTACAACAATAACAAACCCTTATACTGAAGAACAAGACCGCAAAGCATTAAAAGAAAAATTGCCAAAAATTTTTCAATCGATATCCCCAGAAGAATACGACATTCTTATTATAGCGTTAGCGTGGGTTATAGATTTAGCCGACTAAGATAAGGGGCGAAGCCCCTTATTAACCCCCGTGTATATAAAAGGGTTTTGCCCCCCTTATCAACCCCCTTATTAAAAAAATTAAGTTTATATATCAGGTTTAAATATTTTTGGTTATATGGACGATAAATATATAATATATGCAGAAATCATCGGAGGAATTGCGCTTATCGCCGTTGTAGTTTACTTTTTGTATAAAAAATTAAAACAGCCGTCGCAAAAAACAAAAAAACAAACAGGAAATAATACAGGAAGTGGAACCGGAAATCAGTATCAACCGCTCAGCGTTTCTATAACAGCAAACCCATCTTCAGGCCCTGCACCGCTAAACGTGACGTTTACAGCTAACGCTTCAGGGGGTTCAGGGCAGTATCAATACAAATTCGCATATAGTGATAATAACAACGTTATTCAAGAAACCGACTGGACAGATTCAAACACAATTTCATACACATATAATAATGTAGGGGTTTATTACGCTTCAGTAAAAGTAAAAGATACAGTAACGGATGAAACCGCTGAATCAAACGAAATAACAGTTAACGTAACACTACAAACGTTTAACGTAAAATTCTGTGCTGAAGGGTTAGAATACGGCGACCAAGCGACCATCGAAGTTGGAGGCGTAGGACATATAATTAAAGCCGGAAAATGCATAACAATAACCGGTTTATCCGAACCGACCGATTGGGTCGCCTTTTCAAGCAATCAGGGTGCATCGCCATCGCCACAAAGCGGGACGGTATCAAAATCAAAAACAATATACATAACTTATACTTACCCACAAACTGCACCGTCTCAAATAAAAATTACCAAATTCAAAGCTTCAAACACAAACGTAACACAGGGTTCAACCGTAACTTTTAGCGTTTCAGCGAAAGGGGGTTCGGGAAGTTATTACTTCACGTTATACATTAATAATAACCCCGTAGGCGATACAGTAGGGCCGGGCAACAACGCCAATTTATCATATACGTTTAATGAAGCCGGAACATATAACGTTTACGTTCAAGTTGTAGATGCAAACTTGGGGGCTAACTATTCAGCAACTTCGCAAACAATAACAATAAACGTACAAGCACCTGCAGGCACTTATTCGTTAACGTTTACTGAATCAGGACTGCCAACCGATTATACGCTATTCGGACAAACAATACCTGTAACATGGTCTGTAACCGTAAACGGACAAACCCAGTCGGCACAAGCAGGACAGCCAATAACATTTACCGGCTTATCCGGGACTGTAAACTATACCGTCCAAAGCCCGATAACAGTACCCGTAAACAAATACCATTCCGACAAATATTATGCAAACCCCAGCTCCGGGACAGCTTCACAAAGCAAAACAATACCAATAACTTATTCAACTACCCCATCATCAACAACAACTGCCTCAACATATTCATACACGTTCAAAGAAACCGGTCTTCCAAAAGACGCTTTATGGTCTGTAACTTTAAACGGAAGCTCAATAACTGCAAGTGCTGGCGAAAATATCACGTTTAGCGGGCTGTCAGGTAGTAATCCGTGGACAGTAGCCAGCTCAATTGTAGGGTCGGAAATATATAACCCTAATCCTTCATCAGGGACAGCAACACAAAACGGATCAATAACAATTTCATTTTCATCCCCTTCATCTTCATCATCTTCTTTATCCACAACAACAGGAAAAAACGTTTCAAACTTATCAGTCTGCAACTCAAATATACAAAACGGCGACTACGCAATAGTAAATAATAATAAGTTCACAATTATTAACGCTTCAGGCATGAAAAATGACGCATGGGTAGCCGGCGAATGTTCGGCATCAGTTTCTGCATTCATACAATCCCATCCATTTGGAAACGGACGGTATTGGATATCCGCATAGAGGGCATATCCCCCTATAACTCTTAATAATAAAGGGTTATAAAAAACGTTAGTCCCTTATAATAATAAAGCTTAAATACTTGCTTTTTTAACATATGACTAAATGAGCGCACAAAATAATGGAAATACAAGCACTAGAGAAATACTACATGCCATTTTCCCTGCTATGTTGTTCGGTATTATCGGCTTAATGATGTTTGTCCTCTTTTCTGCAGTATACGCTTCAGCCGGTGGAACATCCGCGTTCTTTGCCAATGCGGGAGATATGGCGACATTGGGTTTCTTTACCGGGTTTGCCGGGAGATTAGCGCCGGTCTTTGAAAAATATATAAATAATCAATAAAATAATAAAATATAATATTTTTTATTTTTTTTTTGTTAATTTACCTTTATCGGAAACGACTGCCATTCACCTGCAACATACTCTTCCTTTTTCCCTTTATATATTCTTATCTTTTTATCAAATAGAACATCAAATTTCCCGTTTTCCGCCATTCGTTTTAAGTCCGCTCTAATCCTGTAAGCGTCGTCGTACATTATAGCCCTTATAATTAAGCTATCAATTTTATTAACAGGTTTATTGAAGATAAGGGACACATGCGTATGACCCCGACTGCTTGGGCGCCATTTAATTTCCTTTAGTTCATATTTATTTTTAATGAACTTTTTTAATACTTCTAAATTTTGCATAAATAAATCTGCTTTAGCGAAAAAATCTTGAAACTTTACATCAAAATCCAACCCAACTATATAGTCATTCCCGTTCATTTTATATGACCTCCTGAATAACTATGTATTCCACGTTCCATAGCATGAATAAAGTTCCATAATACGTCTTCAAGTTTATCCTGCCAATTTTCGGTTTTTGTTATAATCAGACTAATATAGGATTGAAACATAAGAAAAATCTTCAACAGATAACCCCAACGATGCGTTTGCAAAACCAAAGTTATAATCAGACTAATATAGGATTGAAACATTCATACGGCGCTGTACTTTCAACGGCTGATACGGGTTATAATCAGACTAATATAGGATTGAAACATGTATACAGTATTGCCTACCAATATGGCAGCTCCTAAGTTATAATCAGACTAATATAGGATTGAAACCAAGATCTCTTGCTTCTCTTGCTTCTTTGCGGACAAAATACAGTTCGTTATAATCAGACTAATATAGGATTGAAACCTTGCTGTGTCATTCCAGCCTTTACCAACTCTTTTGCAATTTCTTTTGCCTTTTCAGTTATAATCAGACTAATATAGGATTGAAACATTTTCCTTGTGCAAGCGCCTCAATAAGAGGTGTTTTGTCCCGGTTATAATCAGACTAATATAGGATTGAAACCATACAGGACAGCTTGGTACTTCATGGTACCGTGTTATGTTATAATCAGACTAATATAGGATTGAAACAATAATGACTTTGGGCATACAGTAGTTAATGCTGTAAGAGTTCAAATATAGTTATAATCAGACTAATATAGGATTGAAACCGTCCCAATGTTTTTGCACACCGATCACATTGAAATTAAGACTGTTGTTATAATCAGACTAATATAGGATTGAAACTCAAATCTCGAAAAAACATTCGAAACAATAAGGCTCGCGAGACAAGTAAGTTATAATCAGACTAATATAGGATTGAAACACTGTGCAATGTCATAAGCGTTTCCAATCCTCAAAGGACCGTGTTATAATCAGACTAATATAGGATTGAAACAATGATATTAATTCCATTAAGCCCTCTTCTCCTGTAACGAAATAGTTATAATCAGACTAATATAGGATTGAAACCTCGAAATTATAAAATACCTTCATTCCGCTTTTCGTTATAGTTATAATCAGACTAATATAGGATTGAAACACGGCTATCAGGACAATGCCAGCAGGTCTATAAGTTCTTTTGTTATAATCAGACTAATATAGGATTGAAACATCGTTTGTTTTGCACGTCAAGAACCAACTTTGCAAATTCGCCCCACGTTCCGTTATAATCAGACTAATATAGGATTGAAACACGGTTCAAGACGCCCGTATACTACCTTCCCCGCTATACCGTATGTTATAATCAGACTAATATAGGATTGAAACTTGAAAGTGACGTTTGTTTCACACGTTTCGGGCGGCACGGGACAACACAATTACACTCTTTACTTCGGAAACGGGCAAACGAGCAATTTCGCGAACGTGACTTATACTTATTCGAAGGTCGGGACGTATTACGCAATTCTTGAAATTAGGAGCGGGACACTAACGGCTTATTCGAACAGCATTCCTATTACCGTTTATCAACCTCCTCCGATTACCGCGAACTTGACGGCGAGCACTACGGTCGTTATTGAGGGTTCTTCTGTCAACTTTACGGTCACAGCGAAAGGTGGTTCGGGACTTTACTACTTCACGTTCTATGTGAACAATGAGCCTGTGCTTTCAACTTCAAGGCCAATGTCGTCTTGGAACTTTTCTTACACGTTTTACGCGTCGGGGCAATCGGTCGTTTATGTCGAAGTTCAAGACGCAATTTATAGCTCGTATTCAGCACAAACTAATTCAATAACAATTTTCGTAGTGTATCCCTAAAGGCATCGCAGTCGTGTGTTTTTCGCCTCAGATATCTACCCTCTTTTGCTCAAAAATGTTTAGAGAGAAACACACGTCCGTTTGATTGCCGAACCCTTGTGCATTTTTGCATAAATCGTGTTAGATTAAAGCTACCATAACACAATGATTGTGTTAAATTAGCTTTATTTTAACACGATTTACAACGCCCCGTTAAAAATCGTTTTACACGTGCTTTGAGTTAACCCGATGATCGTGTTAAAAGAGCTTTACTTTAACACGCTTTTTGATATATATCAAAAATCGGGGATTTTTAGCTTCAGTTTAACACGATAATTGTGTTAAATTAGCTTCAGTTTGTTCGCATTATGTAGGAAAAGTTAGCTATGATTTTTCCTACATAATGTAGGAAAAGTTAGCTACGACCTTTCCTACATTTTTACGTGCGTTAAAATGCAGGAAAAGTTGGCTATGATTTTTCCTTCATTATGAAGGAAAAGTTAGCTATGATTTTTGTTTATTATGTGCAAAATTTAGCTTCAGTTTGTGTTTATTATCGTGTTAAATTAGCATCAGTTTAACACGCTTTTTTTGTGCGTTTCAAGTGGCAAAAAGTTAACTAAGGAAGCGCTCACGTCAGCGTCCGTATATGGCTCGCATTTTCTTTTCCATTTCTTGTAATTACCCAGGGGATAGTAACTACTCGGGGGTAGTTCATGAAACGCTAAAATGTACGGGGGAATAAACACAGGCGTGACTGTTGTAAGAACGAAAATAATTGTTAAAGCTAAGATTAAAGTCAAAGCGCATTATGTTATTTACAGTAAAGTCCACAGCCATCGTCCGAAACTTTTCCTCACCTTTCGTGAATTTCTTCCTCAATCGTTTTCATAAACAAAAATACAAAAAGAAAATAAAAACAAACGCCCGTTATAATGGAGAATAACTGAAGCTAATTTTTCGCCATAATGGAGAAAAAATCATAGCTAAATCGTTCCCATTTTTGATAAATATCAAAAATGAGAACAAACCGAAGCTAAAAATTCGCCATAATGGAGAATAACTGAAGCTAATTTTTCGCCAAAATGGAGAAAAATTGAAGCTAAAAGTCCTCCATTATGATTACTCACAGGCATAAATCACACGCTCGTTTGAACCTTCTCACTACTCAAATTTTGGTTTATAAGGGGTCTTTGCATAATATGTCATGAACCAAGTAAGTCGTATTGAAAAAATATTGGCAGATGAAGACACATTCTACCTAGCAAGCATACCGACTACTGTAATCGAAGCATTAAAAGATCGCAAACGCCTCCCGAAAAAACTTTACGTTCACTGGACACGCCTTCACGCTCTGTATTATGCTGTGACACTTGGCAATGCAAAAGGACAAAACAAAAAACCACTTAACGAAGACAGTACTACAGAGCTTCCCGAGAACGTCGTGAATGAAGTCAAACACGAAGAGGCAATTGCAAACATGGAGGCAACAGCAATTCTGTGGAAAATTTCTCACATGTATGGAAGAACAGTCGCATTCGCAAAAATATTAATCGGATACGATAAAAAATTTGAAGCAAAAATCAAAAATAACGAACTCATACTCACGCCCGAACTAAAATACTTCATGAATTTGCATGTCAGAACACGACTCTATTGGAAACGCCTCGACGAAGACACATGGTTCATTACAAAAACACCACTCAGAGAACCAGACGGGATTACGTGGCACGTGTGTGATACGCTTGCGCTTCCAGCGAAATTCTTCGAAGACATGCATTATTTCGTTGGTTGGACTGCCGAACTGTGGCTACAAATAATTAACGGCAAACCCGTGATACTTTTATACAGACACGTTTTCAGAACACCCGTTGACGCCTTCTTCGAAGAAAGACTCATAAAAAGCGAGAAAGACGTTGAAATTCACGACCTGTACAATAAATATCTTGAATTCATAAACGACCACCACTACACAGAAGAATTAAAAGCAGACTTTGACCTCTTCCTTAAACTATTAGAATTCTCAAAAATAATTTCGCCCGAAGCACACGCTCTAATCAAAGAAAAACCCAACGAACCATACTACATTCACGGCTTCGACTTCAAAACACAAACTGAAAGAGGTGATGACGGATGAATAAGGATGCAGTAGAAATATACCTCGCAATGATAGGACAACGCGAGAAGTATTACATCACAGCAAAAAACTTCAGAACACAACACGTAATTACCCAATGGCTCACTAAAGAACAATTACTTGAACTCCTTCCACAATTAGAAGAACAAGGATACACAATCTGGTCAAGCATCAACGAACTCGAAGAAGGCAACGCAACAATCACAGGAGTAAAACGCTACTGCACCCTGTGGTTCGACATCGATTCAAAAAGAGCGGACAAATCACAACCCGCAAACCCAAAAGAAATATTAGAAGCGCGTTCGCGTGCTATAAACCTGCGCGACTTCCTCCAAACACGCTTTCATGCAAAATGCTTCTTAGCAGTTTCAGGAAATGGAATACACATTTTATGCCCGTTCGAGTGCGCCGAAGTTTCACAAGAAAAAAGAGAACAACTCAACAAAAATCTTCAAGCCTTCGCAAAAGCCGTTTCAAAAATCGCCGACGCCGAAATCGACCATACCTATGATACAAGACGTGTGACTGCAATAATCGGAATGAAAAATCAAAAAATCCCCGACCACCCCTTAGACACAGGATGGGAGAAAGAGCTTTATTACCCGAACGAAGGAAAAGACGTGAAATACGCCCTTCAACAAATCGAAAACGCAAGAAAACAAAACACATTCCTCCGCGAAGTCATAATGAATTACGATACGCTCTCGGAAACGCTCGGACTCACAAAACTTGAAACACCTGCAACACAATCCATCACACCTCTGCCCGACGCAGACTTTACCCCCGAAGCGAGCAAAAAACTTGACGAACTAAGAAAAAAACACCCAAAACTCGACGCTTTATTAAACAAACGCATCTGCATAGAAAACGAAACCGAAACAATAAAAGAACCCTGTGAATACAAATTCAAATCAAGAAGTGAAGCAGAAGAATCGCTTCTCGTTCTGCTCAACTGCTTCAATTTCACAAAAAAACAAATCTACTACATCATGGAACACATTTCACAGATAGGAAAATGGAACGAAAAAGAGGACAAATACAAAGATCTTTCTTATGAGAAAGCAGTCAAGTATTGCGCAGAACACAAAACACAACTCCTCGCGGAACAACAAACACAAACCCAAACTGAAACAATCAAAGAAATCACAGGCGCGCGCTTTGACTTCGAAAACGGACACCTCTACGAAACAATTGAAACACCCCTACTTTCAATAAAAATCGGCGAGAAAAAAATTAAATTCATCCACGAGAAAAAAACATTTGAAATGAAATTAACTTTCGACATGAACCACCTCGAAAAAGAACTCAAAAATGCAAATGCGACACCCGAAGAAATCGCTTATTTCAACCGCGTGATCGAGGAAGGCATAAAAGAAGACCTTATAATCACAAAAGAAAAAGAAGACACGCTCTCGAAATTCGCTTCAGAAATAGCATCTGTGTTCCTTGAAAACTTTTACTTTGCAACAATAAAAGAAACTAAAGAAATACTCATTTACGAGAATGGAATTTACAAAGAAGGCGCGGAAACATTCATAGAAAAAGAAATCGAAAACGTAGTACCTCCTGAGACTATCACGAAAAACCTAATCGATGAAGTTCTTGGACACATTCAAAGATCAACCTACGTGTCACTCGAAGAAATAAATTCAAACCCCTACATCCTCAACTTCAAGAACGGACTCTTCGACATTCGCACCTTTGAATTCAAACCTCATAACCCT
>OGCG01001763.1_pt1 | contig 10158 bp, 8 predicted proteins | sample 1570061 | NCBI WGS metagenome assembly OGCG01 (sample SAMN06268698, study PRJEB24515) | hot springs metagenome | isolation source: Joseph's Coat, Yellowstone National Park, Washington, USA | place: USA:Joseph's Coat, Yellowstone National Park, Washington, USA
GTATGAGAGCATTTGCATGAACTTGCGCCATGAAGCAGCATATATTGCCTGTGCAAGATTGTGGTTCTTCACCATACTGCCTATGTTAAGTTCTTCAAGCGCAAAGGAAGTGTAGCCTGAATTTACGAGTTTGCTCGACAGCTTTTGCGCAAAGTCGTTTGACTGATTAACAACATGCTCCCATTTCCTCTGCAGCTTTTGCTTTGCCTTCTCCCTGTTCTTTGACCCTTTGTTGCGCCTTGCAACTATCTTTTGCCATTTTGCAATGCGCTTTGCACTCCTCTTTGCAAAATTAGGCTTCTCTATCTTTGTGCCGTCTGACAGCGCAACAAATGAGTGCAGCCCCATATCTATGCCGACAGGGTTTGTATCCGCAACCTTTGGAACTTGCACCTTTTTTACTGTTGTGAATATTGCAAAATACTCACCAGCCTTCTTCTTTATAGTCAGGGTTTTTATTTCGCCTTCTATAGGCCTGTGTAGTTCTATTCGCATTCTGCCAATGCCAGATACCCTGAGCATATATACCTTTCTTTCCTTATCTATCGAGAAAGAACCGTTGTTCTGCGGGTACGTTATTGACCTGTATCTATCGATCGATTTGAAGCGAGGAAAGCCTGCCTTTATCTTCTTCCCTGACTTCTTTTCTTCACACTTGCGGAAGAAGTTTCTGAACGCCTTCAGCAACCTTATGAATACATCCTGCCTTGTTTGCGAATATAGCTTTAGGAAATCTTTGTTTTCGTTCACTGCTTCTTTCATGTATTTGTTTAAAGTAGACTCGCTTATGTTTGAAATTTTATTCTTCTTATATTCTGATTTTACTTTTTCAAGTATTGCGTTGTAGAGCCGTTGGGCAAGCAGCAATCTTTCATCTATCTCTTTCTGCCTTTTTGTATCGGGATAGAGCCTGAAAACATATGCCCTTGTCAAATCCATGTTTGTATATTTATGTTCATCTTTATATACTTTTCTACAGTTCGCTTTCATCCCACGATTAAAATCGTGGGTTTTCCCGCTCACGTTTTATAACCAATTATAGTTAACCAGCTGTTATAAAGTTCCATTTCAAGCCATATTGTGGCGAAAGTGACTCATACAGTAGTCAAATTCCAATACCTATGCTGCCAAAGCAAGGTTTTTATATCTTTATTATCAAAATATCATTAACATTTATTGATAATGATAAAATGATAATATGGAATTTATAGACAGAGAAGAAGAGCTAAAGGCGCTTGAAGAAGGCTATGCCTCTAAGAAGGCCTCTTTTATAATAATTTATGGCCGCAGAAGGCTTGGCAAAACCGAGCTTATAAAACAGTTCCTGAAAGGCAGAAACGGCGTTTACTTCCTTGCTACCGATGAAGACATTACAAAGCAATTAAAGAGCCTTTCAAGCCTTATAGGCATAAGGCTCGGAATAGAAGATCTTGCCCGCTTCGGTACTGTTGACTGGGAGTCTTTGTTTATGCGCATAGCCAATATTGAGCTAAAAGAAAGACTTGTTATAGCAATAGATGAATTCCCTCACCTTGCAAGGGCAGATAAGGCTATACCTTCTATATTCCAGAAGGGATGGGAGCTGTATCTCAAGGACAGAAACGTGATGCTTGTATTAAGTGGATCAAGCATAGGTATGATGCAAAAAGAAGTATTGAATCAAGCGTCGCCATTATATCAAAGGAACACTGCCATAATCAAGTTAAAACCTCTGAGAGTTGATTACACCATAAGAATGGCAAGCAGCCTCAAGTTTATTGATGCTTTAAAGGTATATTTTATATTTGGAGGCGTTCCTGCATATTATGTATATACAGAGGAGTGTAAGAACTTTGATGAGGTGCTAGAAACTATATTCAAACAAACCAGCATATTCGTAGATGAGATAGGTGTTATACTTTCAGAAGAAGCAAAGAACACTGGTGTTTATTTAGATATGATAGACTTTATAGCAAATGGTGTGAATAGACCAAGCGAGATTGCATCAAAGCTAGCAATCCCAGCAAGCGAGGTAATAAGGTATTTAAATGTACTTCTCAGAGTAGGCATTGTAGAAAAATCTCTACCCGTAACAAAAAAAGTAGAGAGACGGTCAAAAGGCGGCGTATATGAGATTAAAGACAACTATGCGCTTTTCTGGTCAAGATATATTAAAAGGAATGTCGAAAAGCTCTCTTTAGAAGGTTCGAAGAGTGTGGCTTCTGCTGTGCAAAAAGAGTTTGATTCCTTCGCTAGTATAATGTTCGAGCGCTTTGCAAAAGATTTTCTAGCGTTTATGAGTATTAATAAAAAACTGGGCATTACCTTTACAAAGATAGGCAGATGGTGGGGCTTAGATCCAGAGAAGAAAAGCGCCGGCAACCAAGAGGAGATAGATGTTGTAGCATTAAATGAGGATACAAAAGATATACTGTTTGGAGAATGCAAATGGGGCAATAGCAAGGTAGGAAAAGAGGTTTACTATGACTTAAAGAGGAAATCGGGGTTAGTGCAGTGGCATAATGATGACAGGCGTGAGCACTTTGCCCTCTTCGCCAAGTCCGGCTTTACAGAGAATATGAAGGAAATCGCAAAAAATGAAGGTGTTATGCTCTTTGACCTAGAGGCGATGGAAAAAGCTTTGAAAGAGGCATAAATGTAATCTGAATTAAATTTTGTTTGATTTGGCAGGGTCATTTTAAACATTGCAATAAGCCTAGAACGCTCCCTGGTGGTGAGCCTCTTCTACAGCTATCTCTACCGCTTCCCTGCTTGAATACCTGTTCTTCCATCCCAATGAAAGCAGCTTCTTGACCGCAAGCTCTGCTATCTTGACGTCGCCCTTCCAACCGCCGCCTTTTTCATCTTCTGTCTTTACCAATGTCTTCTCTACATTGCTTAAGTGCATCTTCTCTATCACTATATCTGCAATTTCCATGACAGAAGTTGTGCCCTCGCTGCCCAGATTATACATATCAACCGTCTTTGTCTTCTCGTGGGCAAAAAGCATGGCGCCTATGCAGTCTGAAACATGTATATAGGACTTCCTCTGCGTGCCGTCGCCAAGTATCTCAAGCCTTCTGGGATTTTTCTTCAGCTTATTGGTAAAATCGTATATGATGCCGTGCGTGGAATTCTTTCCAACAACGTTTGCGAATCTGAATATGCTGCTCTTTATGCCGTAATAATGCGCATAGGCGCTTATCATTGCCTCATCTGCGAGCTTTGAGGCGCCGTAAGATGAGATGGGCAGCAAAGGTCCGTATTCCTCGGGGGTTGGCATTTGCTTTGCCTCGCCAAATACTGTAGAGCTTGAGGAGAAGAGCAGCTCTTTTATATCATACTTCCTCGCAGCTTCGAGAACATTGAATGTGCCAAGGATATTATTCCTATAATCAATTTCTGGGTTCTCAAATCCGTGCCTCACGTCTGAATTCGCAGCAAGATGCACGACCATATCATTGCCCTCAAGTGCTTTAAGATCCTCTGCTTTTGCTATGTCGCCCTTCACAAACTTGATCTTCCCATTATCGATAAGGTGCCTTATGAACCTGTCGCCTTCTGTTGTTGAGAGATTGTCCAGTACTGTAACATCGTAGCCTTTGCTTACAAGCAGTTCTACAAGATTGCTTCCGATAAATCCCGCGCCTCCTGTTATCAAGATCTTCATTTTACCCCACCATCTGCATATATTATTGCAACATCATCAGTTAACAGCTTGTCTGCCATCCTATAGATACCTGTTTATTGTTGCAGAAAACATCGCGAGCCTTTGCCTATAATACAAAGGCACATCCTTTAACAGATTCCTTTGGTATGCTATTTTATGTTGTGTTTCTAAACATTGTAATCCTGGATCTGCATCTCTATTCCTTTGTCAGGTGTTATTTCTGCTTTAAAGCCAAGTTTCTCCTCAGATTTCCTCGTATCTGCAAGCGTCTCCATAACATAGTTCTTAACTGGCATAGGCACATATTTTGGCTTTATCTCCTTTCCCAGCGCATTGTTTATCTTTTCAACTGCTTCGTTTAAGCTATAATTTTTGCCGGTGCCGACATTGAATACTTCAAAGCCTTTTGTCTTTGTTGCAAGGATCAATGCCGCATCAATAGAGCCTTCCATTTATTACCACCATATGCCGCATTATTTTTGTTGCCTTTCGCATTCAAAAGGGCTTCAAAATGTTCCATTGTTGAATTTCAATATATATAAATTGCTGGGTTAGAGGTTATCGGGTCCTTAGATGCTTCTCTCGATACAAAAACGAGACTGCGGCAAAGAAAAGGGCATCGACCTTACCATAAAGTCATTGTTTAGAGATGCAGGCACGGCAAGTGATGCGTACTGCTTTTTATCTTCGTATTCTTATCCTTATTGTTTAAGCATGCTTAAACTAGTTACAGATGGATTTGCATAATTATCAAAAATGATGATTTGAGAGAAGTTTATGTATAGAATCTTATAGAAAAGTATAAGATTACATACACATAATATTTTATCATGAAAAACTATGAACTTGAAGAGGAGTTAAGGCTTAGCGGGCTGAACGTATTTACCCCAAAAGATGTTGCAAGGCTGACTTTAAAGCCCATTAACTATGTTTATTTGATGCTGCACAAAAATAAGAGGCTTGTAAGAATAGAGAAAGGGCTTTACTGCCTTCAAGGCACAGATCCGATGGTAATTGCTTCTTACCTTATGACACCGTCTTATATAAGCCTTATATCAGCATTCAGCTACTACAAGCTTATAGACCAGGTGCCCAGAACAATAAAGGTCGTTACAGGCAAGAGGCATGCACCGTTAGATATTATTGGAACACGTATAGAGTTTAGAAGTGTTAAGAAAGGCATGCTTTATGGCTATAGGAGAGAGCATAATATAGCGATTGCTGATATAGAAAAGGCAATTGTAGACTCGCTGTATCTGCTAGAGGACACGCAGTACCTAGAGGAGGTAATTAGCAATGCAAGTGCTAGCGGCTCTTTTGACGCAGGCAAGCTTATCAGCTATGCAAAAAAGAGTGGCAAGCACATAGTTTATGAGAGGGCAAAGTTGCTGGTGGAAAAATGATTGGCAGGGAGGACATACTTGCATATGCAAGAATGCGCAATATAGACCCGTTCATGATAGAAAACGACTATTTGCAGCATATCGCATTGATATGCCTATATGAAGAATTTTCAAATGATCTTTTGTTCAAAGGAGGCACAGCGCTGCAAAAGCTATACGGGCTTGATAGGCTGTCAAGGGACTTGGATTTCAACCTTATAGAAGGCGATGAAGAAGAGAAACTTGCAAGAACAGTAAAAAGAATGAATGACTATTATGCATGCAGCATAGCACCGAAGCAAAGAATAAAACACGGTGTTGACTACAAGATGCAGATAGAAGGGCCCTCGTTTGCATCAACAGGCATAAGGCATGTGCTGCCGATTACTTTTAATAAGGAAGAAAAGCCTTTGCTGAAGCCAGAGTTCAAAACAATAAACCCGGGAAGGATCTATAAAGATCCGGATCTGCATGCTTACTCGTTACTGGTTATGAATATAAAGGAGATAACTGCAGAGAAGGTCAGGGTGCTTCTTACAAGAAAGGAGGCAAAACCTAGGGATTTATATGACCTCTGGTTTCTATTGAGCAACAACTTTACTATTGATATTGGTCTGGTAAATAAAAAGATGGAGTTTGATCATGCTGTATTTTCAATAGAAAAGCTAAAGTCAAGGATAAAAGAGATAAAGCCGCTGTGGGAATCCGACTTGAAGCCGTTGACAAAGATCCTCCCAAGCTACGGGGAAGCCTCAAAGATCGTACTGCATGCATTTGTTTAGCAGTTATCTGCTCAGCAAAATTTCAACTCAACAAAAGTGCAAGACATAGCCCAAAAATATTTTTTATAATTTATTTATGCGAGCACACGCTTTGATGTGTTATTTTGCCGTTTAAAGTGCTTTTGGGCTATAAGAAACTCAGAAAATAAAACAAATATTTAAGCTTGTTCAGCATAATTTCAAAGCATGGAATACAAATGGACAGTGTTGACTAACACCACGCTTGGAGTAGTGATGTCGGCACTCAATGCCAACATTGTCATGATTTCTTTGCCTACGATATTCCGTGGCCTTGGCATTAACCCATTTGCACCTGGCGAGTTTATATACTTGCTATGGATACTGATGGGCTACGGCATTGTGCTTGCAACAGTGCTTGTTACATTTGGCAGGCTTTCTGACATGTTTGGCAGGGTGCGCTTGTATACCGTTGGATTTGCGATATTCACGATTGCTTCTATATTGCTATCAATTGTGCCAGACAATTCAGGCAATACTGGCGCACTATTGCTTATAATTTTCAGGATGGTACAGGCTGTTGGTGGAGGCTTACTTATGGTAAATAGCACAGCATTGCTCACAGACACATTTCCTATTAAGGAGCGTGGCGAAGCGCTTGGGCTCAACCAGTCTGCATTCATTGCTGGCTCCGTACTGGGCCTGATTGCCGGTGGTCTGCTTGCAAGCTACAACTGGCACCTTGTCTTTATAGTAAATATACCATTTGCGCTTGCCGGAATGATCTGGTCAATAGTAAAGCTAAATAGGAATTATGAAAAGAAGAATGTAAAGATTGATTATTGGAGCAATATAACATTGGCTATAGCACTTGTGCTAATATCATTGGGCTTCACCTATGTGCTTGTGCCTTACGGTACCAATACCATGGGCTGGCACAGCCCGTGGGTCATCGCCTCTTTTGTGCTAGGGCTCTTATTCATAGGCCTTTTTGTATACGCAGAGAAGAGGGTTGTTGCACCTTTGTTCAACCTCGCGCTGTTTAAGATAAGAGCATTCTCATTCGGCAATATTGCCTTATTCTTTAACACGCTCGCAAGAGGTGCAGTGATGTTTCTTGTCATAATATGGCTCCAGGGCATATACTTGCCGCTCCATGGCTATCCATACACTTCAGCGCCTTTCTGGGCGGGCGTTTACTTGCTTCCGCTTATGATAGGCATGGTAATCATAGCACCGATAAGCGGCCATCTTACAGACAAATACGGCGCAAGATTATTTGCAACTTCCGGAATGCTTATCGTTGCACTTTCGCTATTTCTGCTGCTTTTCCTACCTTACAACTTCGACCTGCTCGCATTCGAGCCCATCATATTTCTCAACGGCCTGGGCAACGGTTTCTTCGCTTCGCCCAATACAACAGCGATAATGAATTCCATATCTTCAGAAGAGCGCGGGACGGGCAACGGTATGAGGATGACACTTAGCAATATAGGCTCGACAATAAGCATGGCAATATTCTTCTCGATCACTATTACAGTGTTTTCGCAAAGCGTGCCAGGTGCAATGTATGCTGCAGCTATTAAAATAGCACCGCAGCAGATTGCAACGCAATTATCGCAATTGTCGCCTTCAGGGCTGCTGTTTGCAGCATTTCTGGGCGTTGATCCTTTGGCTGCAATAAAATCATCTAACTTACCGCAATCCACGCTTGCCGCGCTGAGCTCCCACGAGTTCCTCCCTAGTATAATAGGCACGCCGTTCATCGACGGCCTTAGATATTCGCTCTATATATCTATAGTACTCATACTCATAGGTACCCTGTTCTCAGCACTGCGCGGAAGAAGGTATGTGCATGAAGAGGATGGCGCGCTGAAAAATGAGATCGAAGCAGGATCATTCCGCGAACATGGACTCGGGCAATGACTCCTGGGGGTTGAGGTATTCCTTGTTGCTTATTATATCCTCGGCATTGCTGCTTTTCACAATGCAGTACTTTATGCTGCCCTGCGACATCATATATGAGCCGGGGCACAGCACACCCTCCTTTATTGCAACAGCGTCAGCTGAAAGCCGCAGTATGAGAAGCTAAACAACTATTATTGTAAGTAAAAGAGCATTTAAGAATTCAACCAATAATACTTCTTATAAAAGCAGTTCTATCTCGCACAACTTATGAATCGTTTGGGATTTACCGCTCAAATTGTTAAATTAACTTTTTGGCCTTCGTTAAATAGTTTTATTAAATACTCTGATGGAGAAAGGCAAAACGATTCATTAGATGAACTGCACATAAACAAAGAATTTTTATAAACAAATGAAATGCCATAAGTCTTGTATTTTATAGTGCCGTTTGCAAGATCTGTAGTAATTGCAAATTTTTTGAGTATTATGCTTTTGTTATAATTTATAGTAGTTACAGATATGTTCGTTACAGGATTTTCGTAATCATAAAAGCTTTCCAACATGGAATTATTGTTGAACTCTGAATTTGGAAGTTCGTAGTTGTTAAATATAAATGCAGTTATTGATTCACCCAATGACACGTCTCCAACAACGTCGATACTATTAAAGCCGTATATTTTGCCAGAAGCGTAATTTGGGAATTTACTATAGGAAACATTACCTACAATCAAATAGCCGTAAACATCAAAATATTTGTATCCGACAATATTGAATATACTGTTAATATTGGTAATATTAAGCAAGCTTTCAGTTCCTGTACTATAAGGCTGCAGGTTTTCATTTAATAAAATGGCAATTATTACAACTATGGCAAAGAAGAATGCAAATAATAATACTATATAATTTGAATCTTTGCTTTTTGATTGCTGCCTGCCCCCCATGCTTTTTACGCCTTCGAATAATCAAGTATTGCCGACTTTTGATATGTATGAGTTATAAAATTGTTCCGAATAATTTTTTAGCAATAAACCGTTGGCATAACCTTTGAAGGACCATATACCAGTAATTATTGCAGTGTTTTTATATATTGTTTTGATTACGCTCCATTCCAAGTTTGGCCTTTTCCCAATATAATAATTATAAGTCAGGTTAAGACCTTCATCAGTAAAATTAGAAAAGTTCATCAGATAACTGGGCACACCCGAGATAGTTAAAATGCTGTGTGAGTACGTTGAATTTTTGGATATATTATACATACTTGGGATGCAAAAACCACCACTGGCATTAATCTTAGACATATAACTGGGCATGAAGCTTTGGTTTATAACAGCTACAGTGAAGGAGATAAAAATTGGTTGCGATTCATTAAGCTTTGAGAAATTTATTGGTGCTGGTGGGATAGGTACCCCTGCCTGTGCATATTCTGCAGAATATTCGGTATAATCGCATATACTGCTAGAATAAGTAAAAATGCCCAAATAGTTTAATGGAGTCTTAACTGAAAAATTGTTCAGGAATGATTTTACTGTATTAAGCCCTATCGAAGTTGGTTTCTGTGATATTGGCGTAGGCGTACTTATAATAAAGCTTGTTCTTTGCACAATGATTACTACGATACTAGCCATAACTATTAAAATTACTATAGCAATTAGGTAATGTTTGGTATATTGATGGTGCGCCGGTGTTATGGGCGCTATAGGCTCTCCTGCAGTAACAGGATTTGGAGCTGTGTTTGTAGTGGATTTTTGCTGCATATCGGTTTGTATGGGTTGATTGTTTATATCTTGGGTTTTTATTTTATTATTGATAGTATCACCATATTTAGTTTGTTTTCATATTGTTTTCACATCGGCTAAAGCCCCGTTTATTACATAATCGTTTGTAGAGTTGGTATAAATATCATAAACACGATATATACCTTCAGTATACTTTATACTGTTTACCCTTACAAAGCTGTAATTCTGGGGATTGTATATGTACCAACCTACCTTAATTATGCTTGGATTCTTTATCCAGCCAGTATAAGTGCTGTTCTTTATATAGAAGGGCTGGTCTTCCGTAGTAACATTTATGTTGCCGTTTATTACTTCTAGGTATTGAGAATATGCCGTAGTTATATATGTTATACGTTCTTTTGTGGGTTTCATATTGGAAGTATTATACCCATAGACCACTTCGCCAACTTTCAGATCAGACACAGGTACATAAGTGCCGTTATATAATAGCATTAGATCTGTTCCTGATATACAACCTCCTCCTCCGCTACTTACTGTTGTGGTTGTAAATACATATACGCCCAATGACCCGAATGTTGTTGCAGTGCCACCAGGATTTGAATAAGTCAAAACCGCAGTATAAGAACCAGAACTTTGATAACATATTGCCTCGGCTATCCCACCAACGCCGGTGGAATTAACTAGTGTAATACCTGAGCATCCTGGACCTGTACTAAGTCCTATGCAATAGCCACCACTGCCACACG
>OGCG01001764.1_pt1 | contig 10152 bp, 13 predicted proteins | sample 1570061 | NCBI WGS metagenome assembly OGCG01 (sample SAMN06268698, study PRJEB24515) | hot springs metagenome | isolation source: Joseph's Coat, Yellowstone National Park, Washington, USA | place: USA:Joseph's Coat, Yellowstone National Park, Washington, USA
TAAAGTTCTTAGACTAGAATTTAACGGTAAATCCTTAAGATAAAAGTTATAGACTTTCTGAAAGTACTAGCGAACGACAAATCTTGCCTTTCATTATTGATTATAAGATTCCAAGTAATGATTCTCCAGAATCTATTACTATTACCTGGCCTGTAATAGTAGGTATTTTTAGAATAGTCGCAATAATTTCGGCTATTTCATCAGGCTCAACTATTCTTCCTAATAGAGTTTTCTCTTTGGAGAAATCTTCCTCACTTCTTTTATAAATATTGAGTAGACTATCTCCCATTTTGGTTTTTACTACTCCTGGCGCAATGGCATTAACTCTAACGGGAGAAAGTTCCACTGCCATGGATCTTGTTAAGGATATTATACCTGCTTTTGCTGCACCGTATATTGAAAGACCCCTTGCTGGTATCAAACCTGCTATTGAAGAGATATTAATTATGCTTCCTTCTTTATCCAACTCTTTCCCTATCTCTTGAGAGCAGAATATAACTGATTTTAATGTTACATCTAACTGCTTTTCTATCATCTTATCGTCTGCTTCAATAAAATAGGAATATAATCCTAGACCCGCATTATTTATCAAAATATCTATTTTTCCAAATTTTTTAATCGTATCTTCTTTTACTTTTCTACAACCTTCTCTGGTAGATACGTCTGCAATAGAGATTTCTCCTTCTCCCCCAGTTTTTTCAATAAGCTCTAATGTTTCCTTAGCTTCCTCCACTCCCTTTTTTGCATTTACCATAACTTTAACGCCTTCTTTAGCTAACCTTATAGCTACACTTCTACCTATCCCTCTTCCAGATCCAGTTACGATAGCTACTTTACCAGATAGATCTAGAATCATATTAAACTCTCATTCAACAACAATATATTCTTTATTGAATTTCTAGTTTTTATTCATTCTTGGAGATGTATTCTAACTTTAGATAATCTCAGTTAAATGTTTAAAAAATAACCTTACTTTATGGAGTTTAGAGATTTCGGAAAAACAGGAGTAAAAGTATCAGTAATAGGTATGGGAACATATTACGATCCTCAATGGATAGTCCTTTCAAGAATTGGGATAACTCCTTCCAAGGAAAGAAGGATACAAGCATTAAGAACCGGATTGGAAGGTGGTATAAATTTTATAGATACTGCTGAGCTTTACAATACTGAAGATTTAGTTGCAGAAGCAATAAAGGATTACGATAGAGAAAAGCTGTTTATAGCGACTAAAGTTTGGCCTTCGCATCTCAAATATAATTCATTGATTAAGGCTGCAAAAAATAGCCTAAAGAGACTGAAGACAAAATATATAGATCTTTATCAAATACATTTTCCTTCAAGAACAGTGCCTATAGAGGAATCAATGAGAGCTATGGAGAAACTAGTGGATGATGGCATGATTAGATTTATAGGAGTTAGTAATTTTAACTTGGAACAATTGAAAAAGGCACAGAATTCTCTTAAAAAATACGAAATATCGTCCATTCAAATGCCTTATAGTTTAGTTGATAGAAGAATAGAGAATGACATAATACCATATGCTAAAGAAAACAAAATCGCCGTTATATGTTATTATCCTCTTGGTCATGGAAGGTTAGCAAAACAGTTCCCTTCCGATGCAGTAGATTTAATAAGAAAGAATCACGGCGAAAGAACTTTTGCTCAAATAGCTCTAAATTGGATAATAAGTAAGCATGATAATACTTTTCCAATACCAAGGGCATCAAATCCCGTTCATGTAAAAGAAAATTTAGACGCAGTAGGATGGAGACTTTCTCCAGAGGAGATTGAAAATCTTGAGAAATATTTCTAAGTCTTTTTAGGAACCATAAAGGCTCTATCAAATTCTATAACCTTCTCCCCTTTTTGATTGTATCCTTCAGTTCTAATTTTTATGATACCGTATTGTGGCATGCTTTTTGATTCTCTAACTTCTATTACCTCTGCCTCGGAGTAGAGAGTATCTCCAGGGAAAACCGGATGCACAAATTTAACATTATCTATGCCTAACATGAATCCCATGCTACTTGTGTATTCTATGAGAAGACCTGCAGCTATTGCTAAAGTTAAGAAACCATTAACTACCAATTTTCCTTCAAATGGCTTTTCAGAATAAAATTTCTCCACATAATCTTTATTAAAATGAATTTGATTGTTATTATTTGTTAATAGAGTAAACCATATATTATCGACGTCTGTTATTGTTCTTCCTATTTTACTCTTAAATTTCATACCTACTTTAAAATCGTCAAAAAACGGTCCTGAAGGTGGTGGATCATTTTTCTTTTCTGGATTTGTTTTTTCTATATTTTCTAAGAGTTCTGTCCAAGCTAAAAAGCATTCTAGGCTCATGAAAGCCACCTGGAGAAGAATCTAATTGTCCTATTCCACGCATCTTCAGCAGCGTCTTTATTATAAACTGGACCCCTGTCATTAAAGAAAGCGTGTTGTGTTCCCGGATAAATCTTGAGTTCCAGGTCTTTCTTATATTCTATTATTGCCTTTAATAGATCCGGTAAACCTGAGTCGATGTTTCTATCCTCTCCTGCATAGATACCTAGTATTGGACCCTTTATTTTTGAAATTTTCTCTAAGGGATTGGGATTTGCTCCGTAAAATACTGTAACCGCATCTAATTCTACTTCCGTAGCTAACTCAAAAGCTAATCCTCCGCCCATACAGAATCCTATTGCTCCTATCTTCTTGTTTAATGTATTTTTTAGATTTGAATATACTGAAACTAAATCTTTTATCATCTGTTTCATAGTATTTTCTCTATTCATTACTAAAACGTCTATAATCTTTTTTTGAACGTCTGTAGAACTCTCATATACTTTTTGAATGTATATTTCGTCTCCCCTCTTTTCTGCAGGAATTGACCAGAATTTCGTCATTGTACTTTTAATATTTTCTTCATTCATAAAATCCTGGGAATAAAGATGTGGAGCTACAACATAATAGCCTTCTTTAGCAAATCTATTAACTATATCTTTTATGTTGTCATTTAATCCCCATATTTCATGAATAACTATTATACCTGCTTTGGGATTTTCTGGGCTAGCTACATATTCCTTAATTTCTCTATCTCCCCTTATTGCTACTTCTGAAGAAGTTATCTGTGACATATGAGACTTTTATTCTAATTTTTTTTAAACTTATCTACAATTTGTGAATATAAGTAAATTTTTTTTATTTTTATTATTTTAGGAAAATACATATAATAAAAACTTAATAACCTAGAGACGCTTTATATAATATTATGACAGTTATGCAAGTGGATGATAGACATATTCCCACTTTTATATTGTCAATGCCCATTAGGAAACTCTTTGAAAACCCTTACAGAACTTTAAGTCCTTTTGTGAAAAAAAGAATGACAGTTTTGGATCATGGTTGCGGTCCGGGGTTCTACACTATTCCTTTAGCATATTTAGTAGGTGAAAAAGGTATGGTTTATGCTGTAGATTCTGATAGAAAGTCAATTCAAGCTTTAGAAGATAAGTTAAAAAAGAAGGGTATAAAAAACGTTGAGACTTTTTTATCAAGAGATTTAAGCTTTATTCCTTCTTCATCTATAGATTTTTTACTTTCTAAGGACGTTCTTTGTTGCACTGTACTACATAAGGAATTGGCTAAGGAAATAGAAAGAGTTCTTAAGCCTGGAGGTAGAGCTTTAGTAACGATAAGAAGAGGTAGGGGAAAGGATCCTAGAGGTATTTCAGCAGAAGAATTTTTCTCATTATTTGAGTATATAGAAAAAAGAGGGGTTTCTAGATTTAGTGCATGGGTTGTATTAAACAAGCGTTAGATTTCTATTGTATTTGCTCTAACTTCTTTTCCTCTTATTGCTGAAAGTATTGCTGCAACTGCTAAAATTCCTATAGATACGAGGAAAGCTGCGTGCAAGCCTATAAGGAACTTAGATGCTACTCCTCCAATTAGATTGGAAGTTCCTAAGAATACCTCAAAAGCTACATATCTAGGTACGGCTAATGAGGCTACGGTTATCGTTATTACGTAACTTAGAAGTATTCCAGTATTTCCCAGGGTTCTTAGAATCCCTGAAATTCCTCCGTATAGATTTTTAGGAGTGTTTGCCATAACTGCACTATTATTAGCTGGGAAAAACAACGATGAGCCTAAACCTCCCACTACGGAAATCAAGATAATGTCAATATAAGGCGTTACTAAGGTGAGTTGAGTCGCATAATACGCAGCTACAATGGCCATTAGACCTATTCCGAGCGTTGCTGGAATCCTAGCCCCTATCTTATCTGAAAGCCTTCCAGCAAAAGGTCCTACCATGCTCGCCAATATATATCCCGGTATTAGCAATAATGACGCATTAAATGGAGTAAGACCTCTTATTCCTTGTAAATACATTATGAGTAAAAAAGCAGTAGCTAAATATCCGGTACTTTGGAAAAATGATGCTAATAAAGACGAGGTTAAAACTCTATTTCTGAATACCTTTAGATCTATTAAAGGAAACTTAGTTTTTCTTTCTATAAGAACAAATGGAACAAGTAATAGAATCCCTATTATTATCATGAGTTCGTTCTTAAGAACCACTCCTTCTCCTGCTATATCAGCGCTTCCATAAGTTATTAGGGATAAAGAAGTTCCAAATAAGACTAAGCCTGGAATGTCAACTTTGCTTTTAATTTTATTGACGTCTTTAACTACTCTTAGTCCTACTATTGCTGCAATTATACCAATAGGAACATTTATGTAAAATATGTATCTCCATCCTATGAAAGTAGTTATTATTCCTCCTAAAACTATTCCTAAAATTGCTCCAACGTTCCATCCAATGGACGTGAAACCAAATGCCCTTCCTCTTACGTTAGGAGGGAAATAGTCAGAAACTATGGCACCGCTATTTGCTTGCATCATTGAAGCTCCTACGGCTTGAATTCCTCTTGAGCCTATAAGGAAATAGGCTGTTGGTGAAGCTCCACACAATGCCGATCCTATTGTAAATACTATGAAACCTAGATTGTAAATTTTAGCTCTACCGTAAGAGTCTCCTAATCTACCTAACTGTGTAGTTAACACAGCTATTTCCAGAAGGTAAATCAGAATAATCCATATCATTGTAAATAAATTTGAATGAAGACTCTGTACTATTGTAGGCAAAGCTAATATGACAATTGTAGAATCTACGGCTCCCATTAATACACCCAGAACAACCACAGTTAGAACTAAGGATCTCCTATCCATATCCTTCTATTTTATAAACTCTAACTTAAATGTTTTTAATCAAAAAAATATAGATAGTTTTATATTTCTTACTATCGAAATCGATATTATGATGAGCTACCAAAAAGGTAGGTTAAAATTCCTTGTTCTCTGGCTTCTCAGTCAATCCCCAAAAAGGGGAATTGATATAATTGACGATATATCGAAAATGACGTGGGGTTGGTGGAAACCATCGCCCGGCTCAATATATCCTTTATTATCAACTTTGGAGAAGGATGGAGAAATAACAAGAAAAGAGAATGGAATTTATGAAATTACACAAAAAGGTATAGAGGAAATAAGTGATTTTCTTCCACCAAGATATAAGGGTAGTGTAGAAACTGGAGTAGAAGAATTAGAAAGCTTAATGGACTTCTTTGAAGACATGGGAAAGGATAACTTACTACCGTATAAAGATAGGCTAATCAAGGCAAAGGATAGGTTAGAGAGGCTGATAGAATGAGCGAAATTAAAGCAATAAGTTTAACTAAAAAATTTGGAAATTTTACAGCAGTAGATCATATAAACTTTGATGTAGAAAAAGGAGAAATATTCGGATTTCTGGGCCCGAACGGAGCTGGAAAAAGCACAACAATAAAAATGTTAACAACAGTCTTAAAGCCTACTGAGGGAACGGCTATTGTTAACGGTTATGATATAATTAAAAATCCTTCTTTAGTAAGGCAATCCATAGGTGTCGTACCCCAAGAATATACTGCTGACGAAGATCTAACAGGGTGGGATAACATGATGTTTATGGCTGGAGTTTACGGCATACCTAACAGTGTTGCAAAAGAAAGAGCTGAAGAACTTCTTAAAATGGTAGAATTAACTCAAGCTGCAAAAAGAAAAGTTTCCAGTTATTCCGGTGGAATGAGAAGAAGATTAGAAATTGCTATGTCATTAATAAGCAGGCCTGCAGTACTTTTCCTGGATGAACCTACACTAGGCTTAGATGCTCAAACTAGAAACGCTATATGGACGTATGTTATGAAATTAAAGAAAGAATTTGACATGACTATCTTTGTAACTACTCATTACCTTGAAGAAGCCGATATGTATTGTGATAGAATTGCTATAATAGATAGAGGAAAGATAATAAAGATTGGAAGTCCTAAAGAACTTAAGGAGAGTATTGGAGGAGATATGGTTACAGTAGAGGTCAATGATATTGAAAAAGCAATTAAAACGCTCTCAGAAATAGACGGTATCCTGGAAATTAAAAATAGGGATTCACAAATAAGGATGAAGGTGAAAAACGGAGAGGAGATTGCTCCAAAAATAATGGAAACTTTAGTAAAGAATAATATAAAGGTTATTAGATTATCTATTTCCCAACCTACTATGGACGAAGTTTATATGGAATATACTGGAAAGAGCTTGAGAGACGAACAATCTAGTTCAGAAGAGGCTTTTGGATTAATGAGAACCATGAGGAGGGCGAGATCATGATGGAAGAAAAAATAGAGGAAGAAAAAAGAAATAAGTCGATATTTCATGGATTTTGGACATTAACTAATAGGGAACTTAAGAAATGGTATAAAGCTCCAGTAATACTACTATTATCATTAATTCAACCCATATTTTGGATAGTACTCTTCGGAAAATCCATGAATTTAGGAAAGATATTTACTGGAACAGCCATCTCAATACCAGGATTAGTAGTTCCTAAGGAAGTTCTAGATCAGATAGGCCAAGAAGTTCTAAAGGCGACTTTTGGAACTACTGATTACTTCTCTTTTCTAGCAGCTGGAATGTTATCTTTCATAACTTTATTTACATCAATGCAGAGCGGAATGTCAGTAGTCTGGGATAGGAGACTAGGATTTCTAGATAGATTACTAACAACTCCAATACCAAGAGGAAGTATAATTATGAGCAAAGTAATGTCCTCAGTTATAAGATCATTAGTTCAAGCTACTATAGTTTTAGTAGCCGCAACTTTACTAGGGATGACATTCGCTCCAGGGATAAATGTCATGGATTTCTTGGGAGCATATTCCGCATTGTTCTTAATGTCACTAGGTCTTTCAGCACTTTTCATAATGTTAGCAATAAGAGCTACCAGTTGGGAATCACAAATGGCTATAATGAACTTACTAAACTTACCTTTATTGTTCACAAGCAATGCATTCTATCCTATAAGCGCAATGCCAAGCTGGCTAAAACCAATAGCCGAAATAAATCCTCTTACCTACTCTAATGAAGCAATAAGAAATATGTTATTAGGGATACCAAGTAATTTAACAATTGACTTTATTTACCTAGGAGTGTTCGCAATTATACTATCAGCAATAGGTATAATATTATCCTGGAAATATCTTTCAGAATAGTCAGAATTCTTGACAAGTTTCTTCTATTATGTCCTTCCATGATGAATTAAGAAGATCTTTACAGTATTTTAAATACTGATATATCTCATCTTTATTTAAGTAAGGGAGTACTTGAGGTAAAGTAGAATACCAGGTTAAAGCTCTTACATCAATATTATCCGTAGTGAGCATTTGAAAAAGACATTGTTTGCTACTTTTTATATCATTTTCATTTATTATTTTCATTTCTATCATTTTTGGTACGAAATTCCATACTCTATATCTACTTCCTTCATCCTTATAACAAAGTAAATCTATTATGAGATTCTTATCTTTAATAACATTGTTTTCTATTAATTTCTGAAGAATTTCCCAGGCTTTATGCTTAACGTCTTTATCATTACTCGAAAGTAATTCTACTAGTTGAGTAATTAAGTTGGGTTGGTCTTTTATTTTATCAATAACATCTGAACTGAAAATTTCCTTTGATAGATCCATTGAAAGATATTTATGGGCAATTAAAAATAAATTTAATTTTTGACTTTCAATTTTAGTAAATTTATCATAAAACTTAGATGAAAAATATAAAAGAACATCTGAGCTTCCTGGCCATCATTATATTTTTACTGTAATCTCTTTAGTACATTGCCAGCGGAAGTATAAATCAATATTATACCTATAAAATATAGAATAGAAGATATAAATACAAAGATTTGAGATAAACTGTTAAATAATGATAATACTAAAGCTATTATGAAAAGATAACCCGCAGTTTTAAATCCTTCCTCTCCGTATCTTTTACTTAAATTAAAGCTACCTACAATTGAATATAATATATCTCCTATCAAAGCCATTATTCCTGCTATAACAATTATTATTAATCCTAATGCAATAGACGGCAAAATATTAGAAGGAACAGTGTGTGGATGTTTTACAATAAGAGGAATTATTGGAACTATAGTTAATGCTAGAACTATTAAACCTAAGATAATCAGTGGAATAGCTATCAATATCAACGTTGTCCCAGTAAATGGGGGACTAAAATCAGAAGAGAGTGTTTTCAATATTCCATATCCTTTTCTTAGTTGTAATATGGATACAATACTAATTATAAGGAGTAGTATAGTTAGCCCAATTAAAATACCAATAATAGGTGTCAATAATACAACTAGATTGCTAGGAACTGCAGAAGATAGGAGTAAAGTGGGAATTATCGTTGCAATTAAGGCTATACTTCCAACTATACCTATTATTATTGTTACAATCTGCAGAAGTGCGTATAGTCTTATTTTGCTTAATGCTTCTCTATCTTTTTGATAATTATTCTGATTGTTTGGAAGATTTGGATTATTATAGCTCATAAATCTATTTCCAATCTCATATTTATATACTTTATCATAGTTTTTATGAACTTTCCTAGAACTTATTTTAATATAAGAGAATTTTTACTTTAGAAAGTTAGTCAGTTAGATTTTTATCCTTATGTCAGATATTTTTCAGTTATAATACGAAAAGATTTTTATTTCCCATATCCACAATATTTTTATGAAATCTTTAGTAAAATTAGGTCTTATACTATTGATAATTGGAGTAATAATAGGAAGTTTTGATTATCTTAATTTTTACGAATATGCAAGAAGCATTACTGCTTTTCCTTCAGATCTTCACCAAGCATATCTTGATCACAATTCATCAATTACATTAAAATATACTGCTAATGGTAGCGCTGTATGCATTTATTACACTAATGCTTCTTACCTTAAAATAGTTGGAATACCTTCTAATGCTCTCAATTCTACCATGTTCATAAAACCTTTTTCTAATAGCTCAATAAGAATAGTTTCTAGGTCATATACTTTTGTTCCGTCATACAGTGGAAATATAACAATCATAAATACTTATTCAAAGCCAATAATAGTTAATTATAAACTCGAATATTTACCTAGTAATGACGCTAATTTCTTTCACATACTGATTGGTTCAGCTGTAAAGATCTTTATAATGGGAGTGCTTTTCCTCTTATCAATTTTATTAATCATAGCAGGTATAGTTTTGGCAATAGTAGGACATTTTAGACGAAAGTAGAATATGAATAATAGACAAGGATAGATAAAGGTAGTTTATATATCAACATTAAAAATTCATATTCACGCAATAAGGAGAAATAAGCATTTTAGAGAGCAAAGCGTTGACTTATTTAACACTTATCTTAGATAATGCATTACATAAAGTAGAGGATGAATTGAGAGAAATGAAAAAGTTCTTATCAGTTGAATATGAAATTATTCTTCTGATTCTAACAGAATTGATTACTGCAAATAACGAAAAGATTATTAAATTAGAAACAAAATTGTTATCTTCACTTACTATGATTGGCCATTATCCTGAAGATCATAATACTTTGCAAGAATGACGCTAAACCAGCTAATACAAACATAACATAATATAAATGGAATTTTATCAACAACGAAAATAAAATAGAAGATAACGTTAAGAATACCATATCCGTCAAGTGGAAAAAAGCTGAAAGTTTAGTGTTAAAGCGCAATAATTTTACAACAGTTTCCTCTACTGCCGGTGCTCGTAGATAAGCTGTAGC
>OGCG01001765.1_pt1 | contig 10150 bp, 9 predicted proteins | sample 1570061 | NCBI WGS metagenome assembly OGCG01 (sample SAMN06268698, study PRJEB24515) | hot springs metagenome | isolation source: Joseph's Coat, Yellowstone National Park, Washington, USA | place: USA:Joseph's Coat, Yellowstone National Park, Washington, USA
TATATTTTTTTATTTTATTAATTATTAAACACATTTTATTTATATCATCCTTTTAGATTTATATAATAAATATATTTTAATTATATATTTTAATCATTTCTTATTATATAACCTTTTTTAATGCGTGCTTTGAACTAAGGCTTGGCGAGCCGAGAAGATCACCGAGACCTTCAAGTAGATCATAAGAGATTATAAGTGAAATTATAACTGCAAATAAATTATATATAGAAGGTGCAATTATATCATGTATAAAAATACTAAAGTCATTAAACATTCCTAATATATTCCAACCAGATCCAAGATTCTTGAGATAGTTTAAAATGATCCCTATAGGATCATATGCGGTATTTGAATTACTACTTAGCAAATTGTTTATTGTACTAAATCCTCCATAATTTCCTGCAATCGTTCCATTGCTGGGCGCTATTATCATCGCAAAAATCAAAAGAGGAAATACAATATAAAATGCTATAAATAATGCAAGAAATGAACCACCCATTGCTCTTGTCCATGGAAAAGTCCTAAAAACAATACCTAAATAAAAGAAAAATGGTAGCATCGCATAAAATATACCAAGCATAAATGCAACAACGAGAAGTATACCGGTAACACCAACACCCATAGTCATTATTGTATTCATAAATGTACTATAGATAGCGCTTAAGCCGCCTAATGGTTGGAATTTTCCAGGAGTTACACCAATAGAGTAAGGTAGGTTTGAAATAGGAGAAAACAGAATTGTAGTTTTGCTTATTTTTATATAAAATCCATCTATAAAAGGTAGAATAAATTGGTCTACTAAAAGACCCCTAATTTCTGTTATTGAAACAATTGCACCGGAATAAAAATTATTACAATCTACATAATAAACAGAGTTTATTTGAGAGGTTGATGATTGAGAAGAACCCATACCATTAACCGCAAATATAAAACCTCCAAATATTATTAGTAATATTCCGGTTACAATAATCTCTCCAAATTCAGATTTTGCAAATTTAATAAGACGATCGATTTTAAAAGAATAGCCAAGAAGATAGGCTATAGCAATTACAAAGATCATAGCGAGCATTATAAGGAATGCAATATTAAGGATATTCTGTGTTCCGCTAATGCTTTGCTGATTTAATATACTATCGCAAAAATTTGAAGATGCTGCAGATGCACTACTAATATAGTAAAGAAGCATTAAAAAAATAATTAAAATTCTTATATTGCTTGTTTTTTGTTTTTGCACCATTAAATCAACCTTGAGAGACCGGCAAGCTGGGTATCACCGCCAAGAATACCAGAAAATCCAATTATAGCATTAATTGTGATCAATATATTTATGATTGGAACAAAGTAGCCTATAACTCCAATAAAGCCGTAAGCGGCTATAAGATTAAATAAGGTTGTTTCTGTTATGCTTACAGTAGAAGAACCAGAAAGAAAACTCGAACCATGACCAGTACATGCCAAATTAAAACCACCCACATTTATTAAAGAGGCGCCATTTCCCAAAATTCCTAAACCTGCTAGCGATCCACCAACAGCTAGAAACTCTTCACCAAATAATCCATGAGTTGGATAACATGAACATGCGGTTGCTATTGAGCCTATTGAGGGCAGCTGGCTGAAATTTTCAGTGTATGAATAGCCGTTATTGCAAAAGTAGATTGTTTGTGCTGCGGGTGAAGCAGCCATATTTGATGCTGCAGGTGGAGCTGCCATATTTGATGATACTGCAAGTTCACCTATCAATAGTGCGGGATATACCGCAATCGCACCTATAGCTATTGCAATTAGAAGCCCCCCAAGTTTTCTAGTAAATATTGTTGTTCTAAATATAATACCCAAAAACAAAAGATATGGCCAGATAAAAAGAAAGATATTTTCGAATATTAATTGGCCGATGAATACAGCAACTTCAGTCATCAAAAGTACAGATAAGATACCAAAGCCTTTATAGATTAGGTCAACCCCTGCATATGGCTTTTCACTCCAACCACCACCAATAGAAAGTGCACTGTCTCCTACCTCTTTATAAGTGAGATATTGTGTATATTGAAGGGTGGATAGAAAACCGAGCCATCCATCAAAATAAAAACTCATATTGAAATCTTCAGCAGTCTGCTCAGCAAGACTTGATGTAACAACAATAGCATCAGCCATTGGCAGATCTATAAGATCTGTAATAGTTGCGCTATTTCCTTGACTGTTTTCTATAACAGAACATATATTTTTATAAGTAGCAACAGATGTAGATAATGTCTGTTGCACAGCATATAATTGAGCGCCGCTCTTAAGATTAGTACAAGCATTAGAGAAGCTGTATTGGTATGGAGTAACTACATAACTAAAAGCAAAAGCAAATGTATAAAGCGCCGCTAATAATATACCTATCATAATTGCGGTTCCAACCAGCTGGTAAAATTCACCTTTGGCGCCAGCCTTTACCTTATCATTGTTAAATATTGCACCTATTATATACCATATTCCTATTATTACAGAGGCGATAAGAAATGCGATAATAACTAAAGCAGTAAGTTTATCATTAGGGCTGAAAAGCATTGATAAATTTATTAATTTTGGTATAAGCGCGGTATACATTTAGGCACCATATTATTTTCAACTTCTATTTTTTTATTTCTTATTTATTTATCCTTTATTTATTTTATTCCCAATTTTTTATTTTATTAAATTTATTTATAATTAATAATATTTATTTATATAAGCTTATAAACTGCTCCAGAATGTTGATGCACCACCTATTCCTGAATCCAATGCATTAGATAAACCCATAGCAAATGATAATGAAATAGTAAGATCGATTGCAAGCATAAAGATAGCTTTAAATAAGAATGTTGAAACCGCTACTATTAAGATAGCTAAAACAGCGGTTGCATTTGTCATAAAGTAAAATAGGTTTCCAAGTTGATTTGATGGAAACAGATTTGAAGAAAAGAAAGAACCTGGGTTTACATTAACAGTCTGCCCAGCAAGATTAAGAGAACCGCTTACAGAAGATGAAAAATAGCTGTTTGAGTATAGTGTTGTTGGCTCTGAAAGATAAACAGCAGATGGATTACAATTTCCACTTGCTGAAGTTGCAGCAGTGCATGGTGTTGTTATCCAGTTAAACGCATTTGCATTAAATACAATAGTCAATGGGTATACTATGTACAATGCAAGAGCTATTGCAATTGTTGCGTTAGCCGCTTTCTTTAAATTACCACCAGTGAATGCAAGGGCTCTCAGTATGAGTGCAATTGGTAGTATTATTGTAAATGCGGTTGCATGCGAAACTATCAATGCAATATACTGTACAAATAAGAGTGCAACACCCATCAACACAAAAGGCGAGAAGAAATCAAACATTATAGTGCTTACAGCACCATAATACATACCAGGGCCATAACCGGGATCAGGCGTTACAGATACAAAACCAATACCTAAATCACCTGCTAAACCCGCTAAATATGCTGAAATTATTTTACCTCCGTAATCAAAAATACCAGAAATTATTGTGTATATATAGCCATATGAAAACAAAGAGGTCATTAATTGCAAACCACTATCCTGAGTTCCTGATAATAAATTATTTATATAGTTCTCTGAGAAGGTAAAAGGATCACCACCATTAGTTAAAGTTATATTGCATGCTAGCTGCGTCACGGCTATAAGCACGATTATAATAAAGAGGCTTATAAAGGTCTGGACGAGCTCGGCTTTTGCTACCGACTTCAGCTTCTGGCGTGTTGAACCTGGTATGTAGTTGCTTATCGCATAGAGGATTGCAATCGCGAGGAAGCTGAGTATTATAACTAGGTAAGCATAGATATTCCAGCTTGTTACATAGCCAGTGCATGCATCCATAATATCACGATATCTTCATTTTACCACCCAAGCTGAGCCTGAGCGAGCCTCCGAGCTGCGTCGCTATACCCTGGGCGAGCGCGTATATTAAAACAAAATCTGCAATAAACAATATTAGATTGACTATAAGAGGAATTGTATAATAATTGAGCATGTTTACAGTGGTAATAGAACCAGTGAAGAGCGACATTGTAGCTGCATTATAACCATTTGCACCAGGATTTCCGAAAAGATGACTAATTAAGATAGATCGTGTTAAATAAAAAATTGTTTGTGGTACATATGTCGTAGCATCACATAATTTTACAACACCAAAACCCATATTTTGGCATCCATTATACTGTGATGGAATAGGTGGCATACTGCTATAATAATTTGTAACAATGAAATCAGATACTGGCGCATTAAGCACAACAAGGGTTAATGGAACCAATACAGCGCCAGTAATACCAAGTGCGATTAAAGTACCACCGACATTTCTTAGAAAAGGTATTGCTCTAAAGACAATACCCATTGGTATCAATATACCCAAGCTTAAATAAACAACAACATAGAATATTTCATAAAATATATTTGCAAATAAATACATAGGAGATATTAAAAGCAAAAATGTATTTTTAACATAAGACTCACCAGATGTTATTGATGTATCAAGCACATCACTTTTTAATGGATTATAACTTAAAATATATGTGTATTTTAATTCTGTATCAGTATCAGGAATAGGAATAGTTACTCCATCGAATGTATTTAATCTTAGACTTTTTGCATCTTGAATGCCGATTGATGTACCGGTTACCGCAAGCAGGGCTTTTTGGGTTAAAATTGTTTGTATATTAAGATACTGCTCAGCGGCACAATAGATCATATCAAAATTCTGGGCGGATGAACAGCTACTGCTTGTAGAGCTTAAACCTGCACTTTTAGTTATTCCAAAGCCACTTGCAAGATTGCTCATGAGTATAATTACCAGATAAATCATTCCAATGAGAATCAGCGTTTTTGTAAGCTCCCACAACTCGTTTTTATACCAGCCACGAAGCTGCTCTATATTTACAACCTGTCCTAAAAGATATGCGAGGGCAATTATAAAAAATGAGAAGAGCAATGCTACAATAGTTGCGCTTGAGATAACTGTTGCATTCAAGCAGTTAGTTAAAAAGCTGCTAGCAGATGATGAACTCGAAGAGGATATAGGAACAATGCAGGTTTGAGCAGGGTTTATGATCTGGCCTGACTGGGCGATTGTTACCGCTATAAATGAAACAAAGAAAATAAGAAGATAAGCTAGGTATCTAAGCTTTCCAAAGCGCCCAGCACTCCTCTTAGTGCCTCTTCCGTTCATTAAAACCATTAATTATTGTTATTTTTCAATTTATAAACTTTTGCATATTTACATATTTCAAAAATATACCAAAAAATATACTAAAATTTATATTTCTTATTACAATATAACTTCATTGATTTATTATTTATTTTATTAATTTTTGTTTATCGTGTATTTATTTATACTATTTATCAATTATATATTATCTATCAATATTTATCTAGTCTATTATTGTCTATATATTAACTATATATTAATATATTATTTTAATATATTTAATTGGTTTGATTTAATTAGTTTGATTTTATTATATTTTAAAAGATATTTAATAATTTATGTTATTTTTATACTTTCATTTTATACTTCTATTTTATATACTTCTATTTTTATTCTACTTTTAAATTTCAAAATGAAAAATAAAACTAATACTAAAAAATACTAAAAATACTTAAAAGTATATATTATAAAAAGCAGTTCTCTAGTGCTATAGAATGCTAGGAAAGAAAATAGAAAAAGATAAAATAGAAATTATCTTTTTAATAGAGAAAATCTATTCATGTATGACTGGCTCTGAAGCACAACAAGGAATGGAAGAATAAACAATGAATTAAATATAAACATAATGAATCTGGATAGGAATGTTCCGCTTATAGCAATAAATATAAAGTCAAATACACTTACAAGGATTATTGCAATAACAAGCCATAGAAGGAAATAATGAAGGCGCGTTATGAAAAATCTTGCACTCATATTCATCGCACGAACAATCCTCAAATCATCAATAACTATAGATGATGGTGTATAGAAGAAGAAAGGTGTTAATACCAGTATAATCAGTGAGCTTAATAGGGATGATACGCCAAGTAAATAATTTATAAAGCTGATTAAACCAAATATAATAGTGAATAATAATAGCACTATAAAGACTTTTGTGGTATAGAGTTCGAGCCCCTTTATAACCTCTCGTGTTATCTTTGTACTCGTCCTGCTGTGCTTGACTATCACATTAATTGCTACAATAGCAAAGCTTAGAAACAAGAGTGATAGAAGCACTGCAATTATTATTATTGATGTATTTAACCAGTTCATATTATAGAAAAGGCTCTGCATTCTCAAAAAGATACCTCCAGCATCACTATACGTTGGAAGAGATGCAAAGATCAGTATTAGAAATGCTATTATAAATGAAATAGAGAAGAGTGATATTAAATATATATTATTTTTGTATGTATCAACCGCATATTTCAATATATTTGCCATTCTAGCACCAATCAATTTTTAAGCCGATGAATTTAAAATAAATTTAAAATAAATCTAAAATTTATCGTATACAATAATTAAAATAATACTTAAAAATAAAATATTAAATTATACTTAAAATAAAATTATAATTATATTTAATATTATAATATAGGTTTATAAATCTATAGGATAAGCCTTGTATTCATATACTAGAATTATGCAATTAATTATTTAATTTTAAATATAGTTCTTTTTAATTTTTTCATTCGCAGCATATTCGTTAGAATTTATGATTGATTTTGAAATTAAAGTTTCTATTATGATCTTTTTATGACTAGTATTAAGAATCTTCTCTTTTATAAGAGGATTTATTATTCTATCTATTAATTCTAATTTAAATTTAGAAAGTTTCTGGTTATCATCATTTATTTCCTCTTTATACTTTCTCAATTCATCTAATTCAGAACTAGCATATTTTGAAAACTCTATAAATTTATCAAGTATATTAGAATATATATTAGAATCATTAAAATTAACTTTTTTGTTATATTTAGGTTTTATATCTCTAAGCATTGAAGAGAGATTTCGGGAGATATCATTTATTTCATAGCCATCATAAAAAGAGTTGTAGAATCTGAATTGTGTCGCTTCATAAAGATAGAAAAGCAAATCATAATAGATGAGCCGTAAAAATTTATCTTCCTTTATTATATCTAAATTACTTTTATGATATTTATTTTCTTTATTTTTATCATAAATACTAACTGCCCCATTAACATATTTTATTAAACTTAATGAAAAAGATTCAATTAGATCTAAATCATATGATAGTTTTTGGTTTAATTCATTTTTTATTTCTTTTATTTTATCATTGTCATATACCATAAGATTTTTGATTAAATTATTATTAAAATCATTTATAACTATTTGATCCACTATAAACATTACAAAGAAATAAAAAGAGGTTGAAAATATAAACAAACCATCATTAAGATCGTCAAATTCAAAAGTTTTGTTAGCAACAGTTTTAGATATCCTATCATAAATTGAATCTGCTAATCCGATAGGATCTTCATCTTTAAAATTTAATTTTTTATTGCTCACACAAACACTACTATTATCTAGATAAATATAACTCTGTAATTTCAGATATTTATATATTTTGTAATTATACTTTAATATTTTTTAATTAAATTAGTTTATAGATGATACCACTGCACTTAGTGTTAAATTATGGACTCTTAAATAATTTTCATCAATAACATTATTTTTAAGATATCCCTTATTTTTTATTTCATTTTCGAAATTTTCTTTTATATTATTTAGGAGTAGATCTATATTTTCGATAGTATTACCTTCATTTTTGCGAACTATAAAATCAGCTAGGACAGCAATATTGTGTCCACTTAAGAAATATCTAGGTTCGGTATAATAAGTAGGGCAATAAGTTAAATCACTATAGTCATAATGGGACTTTATATAATCCATATGTTTATCTTGTGATGAATTAATTAAAATCTTTGACAAATCTAATATTTTAGTAAAGAGATTCAACTGTTTCTCGAGTGATGCTTTTGGATATAAATTAAATATTAAAAATAATAAATCTTCAGGAGTTCTTAAATCTTCTCTTAACTTTATTTTTATTTTAGAAAAATCAACATCATTCCGTAATTCATTTTGTACTTTTTCAACATAACTTTCATATAAATCGCTAAAGAATAAATTTTGCGTTTCTCTATCACTTAATGCCAAAATATTTAATATATTAATAAAATCCTTTTTTCTATATCTATAAGCTGTTTTTGCCTCTTCTAACCATTCAATAAATGTGGGCATATTTTCTTCGGAAATATTTTCACTTATCTTCTTAATAAGAGTTTTCTCAAAATTCTGATATAGGTCTGGCATTGACGATCCTATTTTTATTTTCATTTTAACACCTTATCAATATTTTAATAATTAAAAAATATTATATAATCTTTAAGTATTCTTTGAGTATCATATATAAATTTTATCTTTTTGTATATATCTTGGCAAAAACTATTTAAATACTCTGCAATACTCATTTTTGCCTTAATATTAATAAAAAGAGATAAAAATTGAAGATAATATAAAAAGAGTTAAAAATTATCACAGTAATAATTTAAAAATAATTGAAAAAATAGTAAATATAATTTAAAGATGGCGTTATGTACAAATTAAAAAGGGCTGTTACTTTAAAAGATGCAGTGATGATTAATTTAGGCGCTATAATTGGCGCAGGTATATTTGTAATTATAGGAATAGCTTCAGCAGAAGCGGGTTCTTCAATAATTTTATCTATAATAATATCTGCAATAGTTGCACTATTTACAGGGCTTAGCTTCTCAGAGATCGCAGTTCATATTGCTAAAGAGGGTGGAATATATGAATTTGCAAAAGATGCATGGACGCCTTTTATGGGTTTCTTAGGAGGTATATTATGGACTTTTGGAACAACAATAGCGGCAGCAGCAGTTGCAATAAGCTTAATCAGCTATGTTAATATAACCTTAGGTATTGTTTTACCCCCAATACTCTCTGCGACTTTGGTAATCCTAATCTTCTCTTTTATAAATATGCTCGGAATTAAGAACTCTGCCAGAACAGTAACAATATTTGTAATAATAAATATTCTTGTTTTGCTTGCATTTGTCGTTTTTGGCATCCACGCATTAAACACATCAAACCTTTTAGACTTCATGCCGAATGGAATTAATGGAATGCTTCTCGGTGCGGCATTGATCTTTTTTGCATTTACTGGATTCTCAAGAATAACAACTATAAGCGATGAAATAAAAGAACCTAAAAAGACGATACCAAAAGCAATACTTCTTTCAATTTTAATATCCGCAATTTTATATGTAAGTGTTGCAACTGTTGCGGTAGGTATTCTCGGACCTTCAGCTTTAGCAGATTCAACGGCACCACTCTCTTTAGCGATATCAAAAATAGGAAACCCTTGGCTGCTTTTGTTTGTATCATTAGGAGGCATAACCGCAACAGCAGGTGTTGTATTCACTGGAATATTAGGAGTTTCAAGAGTATTCTTTGCGATGGCGCGTGATAATGAGCTTCCTAAAAAACTTTCTTATATTAATAAATTTTCAACACCAACATATGCGATTGCATTCTCTACGTTCTTTGCAATTATATTTCTTCTATTTCTTTCCTTCAAAGAAATTGTAGAATCATCAAATACTTTTGTATTAACCGGCTATATAGTAATAAATATTGCCGCATTGATTTTCTGGAAGAAAGAAACCGCAGGCAAGAGAAAGACGCTCTATGAAAAGATATTCCCTATAATACCTATATTAGGTGTTATATCAATATTAATGATCCTTATCTATATAATATGGAGTACGATTCTAGTATTTTTGGCTGTATCAATAATAAGTGTACTTTATTATCTTTATAGAAAGGATGTAGAAAAGAAAGCAGTACCTAGACACAGTGCAGTAAGGGAGTTTGGAAAAAGTAGAGAAAAACTAAAATAATTAAAGTAAATAAAATAAATAAAATAAAAAGTGCAGGGGGTGAGATTTGAACTCACGCACCCCTAAGGGACAAGGTCCTAAGCCTTGCGCGTTTGACCAGGCTCCGCCACCCCTGCAGATTAAAAATAATATTATAGAAATTATTAGAAATTATTAAATAAAATAATATTTTAAACTTTCGATTTAAATAATAGGTGAAATAAAA
>OGCG01001768.1_pt1 | contig 10146 bp, 13 predicted proteins | sample 1570061 | NCBI WGS metagenome assembly OGCG01 (sample SAMN06268698, study PRJEB24515) | hot springs metagenome | isolation source: Joseph's Coat, Yellowstone National Park, Washington, USA | place: USA:Joseph's Coat, Yellowstone National Park, Washington, USA
CATTATCATTAAGTTCATCATTTTGTATTATACTTTCCATTACCATATTCAGTATATCACCTAGGCTTTCACTTACACCTAAAACCATATTTTCTTTCCACAGTTTTTCATACTCCTCCTGTATCAATTTCCATGACTTTTCATCTGAATTTTGTATTGCTTCCTCAATTTCAGTATCTTCATCTTCTAAATATGCATCTATGAATACTGATAGCTGTTCTGCATTATGATTTGATATACATTCAAGTGGTTGGTCGTGAATTCTTTCACAATAATCAATTACTCTATCAAATATAGTTTCAGCTATATCGTGTGGTTCCATTCTTCATTCACCTTCACTGTCAGGAAATGATAGGTTTACGTTATATCTGACATTAGCAATATAGAAATTAACTTTACCCTTATTCATCATTTCTTTTATTTCATTCTCACTAAGTACTTTACCTTCCTGCAGTCTTTCACCTATCATGATTATTAGTAGTTCATCGTTATCATTAGCCTTTACACTAACTCTATTTACATTCATATTGACACTACACAAAGAGTTTACTATTGCCATTGTAGAATCATGTCCAATTGCATTTTGCAATTCATTATTGTCAATCCTTGTCCTTAATTCACTGCAAAACTTATCTGCATCAACTCTATCTATCCTCATATACAATCTATCAGTATTTACCATGTTTAGGGAAAACGCATTTACGAGATACGTTACCATTTTGTTATGCCACCTATACATACATCTTGCATGGCAATATATAAATCTATCTGTGTATTTCGTTATGCTAAATTTTAACGTATTCGTCAAGCATAACATGTTATACGCAAAACATTTTATCCACTTTCTTCCTTTTATGTTTAGGTAATATGTCATGAAAATATTAGTTACAGGTGCAACAGGTCAGGACGGTTCATGGGTCACATATCAGCACGTGAAAGCAGGCGATAATGTAACAGCATTAGTAAGGAGGAAGTCTACTTATTCTTTAGGAGGACTTGATAAAATATTTCGTGATGAAAAGCCTTTTACAGTTACTTATGGTGACCTTACAGATTACGATATGCTGACATCTCTTATTATAAACGGCAATTTCGATATTATTTACCACTTAGGTGCAATGTCATTCATACCACCGTCATGGGAAAACCCTGTATCCACTATGGAAATTAATGCTAATTCAACACTTGCATTGCTAAATGCAGTAAGGAGACATTCACCATCAACAAAGGTTTACTTAGCAGGTACATCAGAATTATACGGACATCCCAATGAAGTACCGCAGACAATAAACACACCTATGAACCCTGTATCACCTTATGCACTATCAAAGTTGGTACTGTACTACGCTGGTGAAATGTACAGAAAAGCATACCATATTCCGATTTACATTGGAATTACGTATAACCATGAAAGCGAGATTAGGGGTTACGAATTCGTTACCATGAAGATAGTGACTGATGTATTAACTAAAGGCGTCGTTAAACTGGGAAATGTAAATGCTAAGAAAGATTGGGGATATGCACCAGAATATGTAAAGTACATTAGAAGAATAGTTGAGCATGAAGACCCAGTCACATTTAACTTATGCACAGGCACAATGGCTACTGTTGAGGATTACTTTAATTACGTGAAGCAGAAATACAGACCTGATGCTACATACGTGGTGGATAAATCACTGTATAGACCTATAGAAGCAGATGAAATGACGTGTATCCAATCTCTAGAAGAGTATAAACCTACACTTAAATGGCAGGATGTAGCAAAAATTCAAGCGGAGTACATATTGCATGGCAAGTTATACGGTAAAGAGTTATTCTAAAAAACGTGATAATAATTTTTAATTTGACATGCTTGTTATACCAACTGTATATACATCTTGCATAGCAATATACAAGTGCATCTATCTATTTTGTTATGCTAAATTTTAACATATTCGTTCAGTATACTAAACAGTTTATCTGCAAAAACTTTACTTGTCATGCCGAATTTATCAGCAATATATTCAACGTTAGGATGATACCTATCAACTACTAATGATATCATTTTTTCAAGGGAAGGATAATAATATATAAACCACCTCTCTGGTATTATTGTATAGCGTTCTGTACCTACATATTCAATAGGTATTTCACCTTCTCTGAATTCATTCATTGCTAACCCTTTTGTTGTTATAGCACTGCATCCTAATTCATTTGATTCTATAGGTGGATATCCTATACCTTCACCTTTACTCGGAAAGAGTAATGTTTTACTGTTAAGGTAATATTGAATCAATTTGTCGTCAGGTACAACTCTGGATTCAGCAGTATCTACTTTAATATACTTATACTTCCTCATCTTGAGTTTATATATTACGTCATACGGTGCAATAACTAGGAATCTTAAATTTGAATTGCTTCTGTCTGCTTCATCAAGTATAGGCTCTACATATTCGCTACCTTTCCTTAGACTATTTGTCATTACGAACATGTAATCGTATTTTCTTTCACTATATTTTATATTATTCGTACTATTAATTACACTTTTTACTTCTTCACTATCATGATATATCCATACAGGCTTATACACTACTTCGTCTTGTATCATGTCTTTATAATAATCATTTGACTTATACAGTGAAGTTACATATTTAGATGAACCGTATATAGTCCATTTACCCTGTTTCCTAATATCAACTCCATACGAACTTGGATTTGGCAATAACGGTGTATCAACAAATGCAATAATTTGACCTGCATCTATCTTTCTAACTGCAAGTACTTCCATGTCACCGTAAAATATTGCAACATCAACATGACTATATTTTTCTACATTATTATTATCAAGAAAATATAGCTTTATGTTAGTACCGTACTCATTATTTATATATTTTATAGCTCTTCTAATCGGTTTTTCAAATGAAACATAATTAGCAGTATATATATTTATTGTCTTCATTGCTTCACCATTACTAGATATTTAGAAGTCTAATTTGTTATCACTACTACTACTACTACTTGTTACATTTTTATTATCAATATCTAATGACATGTCAAACTGTATAGTTATATCATCATTATCATTAAGTAATGTAACATTACTACCTATGGAATTAAGCAGTACCTTAACTTGTTCACTATCTGCAACAAACTTTGTAATTGAATACTTGAACTTTATTATTTGGTTTATACTGTTATTTTCACCTGTAAACTTCGATGGGTCTGATTCAATATACAGTACTACATCATTACCTTGTACAGTACTTTTAACTATCTTCACTTCACCATTTGTAAATGAATTAAGGAACTTGTTGAATGACATTGACACTTTTATTTTATCCTTTCCAAGAGGTACTACATTTTTTACACTTTCTCTTATGATTTTTTCTACATCAATTTGATTACTCATAATCCATTACCTTATATGTTACTATTTAATATATTACTTATATATCTTATTACTTTTACTGGACTGAAATTACGTTTTACATATTCTATTGCATTCATCCTTAAATCTTCATACTGTTCCTTTGGCATAGACATTGCATACTCTATTGTATCTGCTAATTCATCATCATCATAATCATACCAATCTCTATTTACTTTGTAACATCTATATGCAATACCGAAAGCTACTTCTTGTAATGCATGACACCTAGGATATATGATAGGCGTACCTACAGTTAATGCTTCAAGCACTGGTAACTGAAATCCTTCTGTATGTGATAATGATAAATACCACTTCGATGTTGCCATCCTGTAGTATAGTAACCTCTTTGGTAATGTAAATTGTCTTTCATTAATTACATTACTTAGTGACAGTGAAGATATTGTACTGTACTCATTAGATATTACATTATGAGTATACCTATTCAGGTTGTATTTTTTCAATGTGTGTGTGAAGTACCTCCTGAAACCTTTATGGTCATCAGGGTCATTCCATCCTATCATTATTATATCATTCTTCTTATCTTTATACAAAGTAGTTTTGTAAAACTGCAATGCATCATCATCATAAGGATGCGGTACTACTTTAATATTCTTGAAGTTACGCATGAACAGTTCAGCATTATATTTTGATGTTGTAATTACAGTATTACTAACGTGTACATTTGTATTTATTAAATAACGTGGTGTATCTACTCTCAGTACGATGTTATCAAGAATATTGTCACTTTTGTCACCTATGTACTGCTTATACCTATTTAACATTGCAACAGCAACATTTGTATCTCCGATGAACATTTTACCACCGAATCCCAACTGCTTAATGAAATCTATATTTTCATATTTTTTGAAGTACCTCTTGTACAGGGTAAATACTTCATCAAAACTGCACTTTTCACACTGTACACTGACAATATATGACCTCAGTATTGAATCTATATTACTTACTACATCACTCATTTTATTTACCTCCACCTCCTTATACCTTCTAATTGAGGTGTCAATCTTGTGCAGTATTCTTCACCATCAATAATATGGCATATACCGTTAATAAAAAGGTGATTACGTGATAATTTATTATGTATGTACACATCTACAGGTTCTTTATCATATACCATATTTGAAATATATAATTTTAATATATATATTAATTGGTCATAGTAATTTGACGGTATAATCATAGGTGTACCCATACAGTAGTAGTTTACAAACATTGTTGGTTTTAACCTTGCAAGATAACATATACTTGTGACATCACTGGATTCATACTCTTTATCTGCATACTTAATGTAGTATGTGTAATTACTACTTGTATTGCCTGTAGTATATACTGATAACGGGTACATTGTCCACATATCACTATCCAGTAATACAATACCTCTACTGTTAAACTGTATTTCTGCTCTCAATATTTCTACCAAAGTTTTAGCTATATTTAATCTTCTTTTTATCATGGTAATTTTACCATTTTCAGTATCACTCACCTTATCCTGTATATTTGTCCATATTACGTCTATATTGCATAACTGTTGTACATACTTTACGTCTATATTGTGTGACTGTTTTGCATAATTTATATCCATATTGCATAACTGCTTTACATTCTTCACATCTTCATTGCATAACTGTTTTGCATACTTTACATCTTCAGGCACGTCATTATTGTTAATATCAATATATACCCTATCGTATTTATTAATTTTAATTAATTCTATTACATCTTTTTTAAAAAAACCACCGAAAGTAATTTTTTTAAAAAAATTATTTTTAATGGAATTATCGCTCATATGCGTTACGCACGGAAAAAGTTATATGCATGTACAATAAATATGTTTCTGTGATGCCGTATTGAGCGTAAGTAATTTACCGTTTAAATTAAGTAATACAATATATACAGATGATAAAATAGATTTAATAGTGAAAAATAATATACTGGATATACCTTTATACTATGAAATTGAAGATAAAATAAACCTTAACGATGTAAAGTTACACAGTAAGTACAGTACTTACAATACCAATAGCATTGCAAGTAGTATACCTAACATGGCAATTGAGTACGACAACTTGAAATTTAATGAATTTAAAGAAGGTACAGACGGTATATTCATGTACAAATTGTACTACAATATGCAATATGGTTTAGTGTTATACAAAATATCTAACATAGCACCTTATCCGACTATGTTTGCAATTTATAGGCTAGGCTATATATTTGGCAATGCATACTACCCCAATTACCTTAAATTAGGCATTGCCAACTTTATTACAAAAACTGAATTGGTTGATTTAATGGAAATGGATACTAATGTAGAAGAAGGTAAATATCCGTTGTCAGTAATTTCATATGCAGGATATAGTGAAAAAGATAAAGTACGTGTAACAGACAGCATTAAATTAAGTACAAATGCATTAAAAGATAACATTGTTGCATTTACATTTCCAATAAATGCAGGTTCTACTATAAACATTATTGAAGGTGGATTTACAAAAGAACTTATAGACGCATTTTACATACACATTATTCAACTACATAATGCATATACAGAATACAATATTAAATGTAACAGTGTAAGTATACAGTTTAACTTTCAGTATAATATATCACAGTATATAGATTATGTACTACAGACTGGTATACTGTTCTTACCAATGAATAACCCATTTGAAATGGAAAGTATAATTACATGTCCTGTAAATAAAGAATATAATAAATACATTAAACCATTATTCAGTGGTGATATCAATACTCCAGTTACATGTGGTAATGAAAATGAAAAATGGTATACTAAGTTATGCAATGCAATAAGAAATAATAATAAGCATAATACAGGTGATATGTAATGTACACATGCAATATTAATAATATATATAATAATACATATGCAATAAGAAATAATAATAATAATAATGAATATGATAATGTATATAGTATATTGTATAATAAATTATATAATATAATAATAAATAATAATGTATATGATAATGTATATACATACTGTATATACAATAATAATAATGAATATATAATAAGCATATACAATATGAATAATAAATATAATAATACATATACATATTACATATATAATAATATATATATATATAATATTGTATATGCAATATGTATATATAATATAAATAATGTATATGATAATGTATATATAATAAGCATATACAATATGAATAATACATATAATAATACATATACAATAATGTATAATGAATTATATAATATAATAATAAATAATACTGTATATAGTAATGCATATACATATTGCATATACAATAATATAATAATAAATAATAATGTATATGATAATGTATATACATTAAGCATATACAATAATATATATAATAATAATAATGTATATACAGAATACAATAATGAATTATATAATATAATAATAAATAATAATATAAATGATAATGTATATGCAATAGATATATGCAATAATAATAATGTATATTATAATGAATATATAATATTGTATAATGAATTATGTAATGTAATAAGAAATAATAATAATTACAATGTAGGTGATATGTAATGAGCAAGAATAATGGAAATAACAATAATTATGACAAAGTGAATAACCCTGTAAATGCAAATATGCAACCATCAGCAATGACTGACCCTATGTCATTGCTAACTCCAGAACAAAGAATTGCAATGCAGAAATTTGCATTGTGGATAGAAGCATTGCAACAGAAATTCCCTAATGTAGAATTCACTGAATTTGACCAACGTACATCAACAATATCATTCAAAATACCTGCTGAAGATGTATTCCGATTTTACTATGACGCTATAAAGAAGTCATTACCAGATAGCAAAGTAAAATTGATTTCATGCAATATTGATGATAAATATAATATATGCACTGATGTTGTATATCCTAAACAAATAATGGGATGGGAAAACTACAATGTTACACCTGTAGTATTAACTGAAGAAGAAAGTAAAGGTGATGGTGTATTAATAAAAGCATACCACCACGTTATTACATTTCAGGAAATGGTAAAGTATTTTGAAACACAGTGGTTACTCATAAATAAAGGTAAACCTATGAAGTTTAAGTTTACAGTGATGAAGGGTAATGACGTAATAACACTGCCATTTCTAAATATAACTGATATAAGCAGTACTGAAGAATCCGATGTGAATAATGTATGGGTACATATAAGGTTAAGAATAATGTATACAAAAAGTAGTAGGTGATGTTGAATGAGTAATGAAAATGGTAATGGAAAAATAAATAATAAAGACAAAATGGACGATATAGATATAGTTGAACTGTCAAAGAAAATTAAAAATGACAGTGAAGAGATATATAGGCAACAACTGTATAGACTAGTGTATGTTGATATTACAAAGAGAATGACTAGGAAAGAGAAAATGATGCTTGATGAAGCAATAGATGATATAGGTACATTTGAAGATTTAGTATATACTGCAGTACGTAAATACGTAAATCCTGAATTGCTAACTAGTGATGAAATACAGAGAGTAATGACAAAGCTGATGTCTATGAGTGCAATAGTCGATACTGTAACTTCAATGAGTGGTAAGAAGAGTAAAAGTAATGGTGTGCCTGTAGGTGGTACACCTACAATGGAAGATGTAGAAGATGCAGTGAATGATGTAGTAAGTAATGTAGGTAAAGAGGCTGAGAATACAAATCCAATGGCATCCATGATGAAAGATATGGTAGCAATGATTCAGCAATCAATGATTGATAGTGTAAAGCAACAATTAATGAGTAAAATGCCACAGTTACCTATAGGCAATACTCAGAGTAGTAATGCAAACCCAATTAAAGGTGACAGTGAAGTCATAGACAGTAGTAATGTTAATGTACAGAAGAAGAATAATAAAAAAGTATTTACAGGTGATGATTAACAGTACTTATAGACGTAAATTATGCAAAACAGTTATCCAAAAAGTACATGACATTTGCATATCATAATTCATCATCAATCATGTTGTTCAATACGAACGGTATTAATGGTAACCCTTTTCTTTTATTTATATTTCTATTTGCATTGCATATGTAAACACGTATTACACTATTAAACGGTGTTTTACCAGTCTGCACTGATACACTGTAATTGTCACCAAAGTTAATACTCTCTATCCTTTGCAATATTGATGTCAATACGTGAATTGATATTTCTTTCTTAAACAGAAGTGTTACCACATAACAATGCGACCTACCTGCATATGTTATGCGTAATTTATATCCTGTGTAGTCTTGCAATGCATTATATAAAGCACGTCTAATTTGTAAAGTGTTCATCATGTTAAATATGAATATCAAAGATAAATATCTTTTTGACATGTATTATACATAAGTGGTGAAATATGGGACTTACGGGATTAGGTAAAGTATTTGCACAAGTAATACGCCAAATCAGTGTAGATTTAAGGTTTGTTGCACAAAAGATATATCAATATCTGAGACTAGGTGTACATTATCTGTATTTATATGCAAGAAAATATGCACATTTCCTACAAAGTCAAATACGTAAATTCCAGGAAGACCCTCTAAAATACATACAGTTTGCAGGTAACATTGCTATAGCTACATATTACGGTGTTTTCTGATGAGTTCTACACTGCAGGTAGTAAGTAATAATAATAATGTAAAGAAGAAGTATAGTAGTAAAATTAAAGGTAATGTACTCATTAAATGGTATGATGAAGAAGGTGAACATGTAGAACAACTTCATAACCAAATTACTACATCATTCATTAATTTATTAACATCATATGCACAAACAGGTGGTACATTAGTAGGTAACCCTGTATTTACAATATTGGTATATAGTGGTAATACTGCAGTAGCATCAGCTAATGCGTCGTTAATATATACAGTAGCTGGTGAAAATAATATTTACAGGTTTGAAACGGTACTACAGTATTCCAGCGGTACTAAAGTTACGTCACTGCAATTACAATTTAGCAATTTACCAATTGGTTCGATTATTGCTAGTGTAAATGTATCATCATTTCCGACTTCAGGTTTAGTATTCGTGACATGGTTAGTTACAGTGCAGATAAATACATTTGATGCATTTACACCTTATTTGCTTGCATGCCTATTCAACATAACTAATACACCTGCTGGTGCTACTACTAATGTAACATTAGGTATACAAGCGTTTATACAATATCGTTACTTAACATCTCCACCATCATATTATGTATCATATACAATAGGTTCATCTGCTACTACAATACCAGTACAACCTACTATAACATCTAATTCAATATCAGTGACATATACTGTTATTACTAATCAGGTATCTACAGTATTTGAACCTACTATATATGCAACAGCATCTAATGGTAATGTTACAATGTTATCATACTTAGGTAGCTTACTTCTACTGTTAGGAGAGTCATTATCAATATCATATTCAGTTGTATATGAAGCAGTAAGTGGTGGTTAGATATGACATTGTCAAAAGAATTTTTAATAGCGTCACTGTCATTCATTGCTAATGGTAATATAGTAGAGAATACTGTTACAGGGTCAGGTACTACAACTAATGTATATACACCTTCAATTGTAAAGCAAATAATATTTCTAATGAAGAATAACGGTGTTGTAGTGTCACAAACTACTGCTACAGTGTCCAAGTTATCAGATTCAATAAGTGCAAACGGTGTTGAAAATGTAAATGTTGTTTACATCGGTACTGATGCATCAAATTATT
>OGCG01001770.1_pt1 | contig 10142 bp, 13 predicted proteins | sample 1570061 | NCBI WGS metagenome assembly OGCG01 (sample SAMN06268698, study PRJEB24515) | hot springs metagenome | isolation source: Joseph's Coat, Yellowstone National Park, Washington, USA | place: USA:Joseph's Coat, Yellowstone National Park, Washington, USA
ATGGATCAATAATAGTTCCAATTGAAAATACATTAAAACCGGCTGAAGCAATGAAAAAATTGATAGAAAATCCTAAATTAAGAGAGGAAATCGCAAAAAAACAAATGAATGCTATAATAACCTATGATGAAGTAACAAAGAGAATAGATGATCTTCCTAAATTCTAAATAATCATAATACTTATTATCTATTTATATCTGGCATCTCATATTTTCTCATACCACAAGATCCATATTTTTTTGTCTGTAGAGAATTGAGTTAACAAATCCTCTTCTCCTTTTTGTATCTATTACAGGATTACTTTTTGTATTTTCAAATACATATTCATACATATCAGAGGAATCGTATGCTGCATTTATTAGCAAATATGAATAATCCTTAAAAGAATCAATGGAAAAGCAATTTTCTTATGTATATAGGCAGTTGTAACTTTTCAATTCAACACTGCTGATGAATCAATATTAAAAGAGATACTTATTTTTCTTCCATATTGCCATGCCTTAATTGAAAAATCCCACGAACTCAAAGGATCTTTATAATTGCTGAACTTTTTTCTTCTATATGCAGTAGAATCTTTACATGTTTTTACTATAAATGAATCTATGGAAGAGTTATCTTTATAAGTATTTATTGATTTTAAAATATCATTAATTATATGCCAATCAACCATTTAGCTCTTCTGGATAGGGTTCTGAAGTTTGGTTTTATTTTTACACCAAGCAAGTTTTTGATATCAGGATGATTTTTAAAGAAGCTTTCAGCAGATCTATAGGATATCCCATATATTTGAAGTATTATTAGAATTTTCACAATCAGAACATTTGAATATTTTTTTTCTTATCCTCAAAAACATTATTATCTATGAATCCCACTAATAATGTGATATGGTTCGGTTCCATATCCCAAAATAGATTTTATTTAATAAATATACGACATAAGTCATATATTTTTATGAAAATTGAGGCACTCTAATATGTTAGATATATACTTAATATATGGTATTTGTGATTGATATATGGTGGTATTTATGAAAATTAAAATTATTGATCCGCATAAGGATTCCAAACAAATATGGTTAGGTGAAAAGCCTGGGGAAATAAGAAAAGTTTTTAGATCAGTTGATAAAGAACTTTGTGATTCTGAATATTTTGTAAGTGGCATTACTTACTTTGAACCAGGTGAATCATCCTCATATCATAATCATCCAATTTCGGAAGAAATTGATTTTGTAATTAAAGGGCATGGAAAAGTTGAAAGCGATGGCGAATTAAAGGATTTTAAAGAATTTGATTATATGTTCATACCAAAAGGTGTTTACCACAGACATATAAATACAAGTAAAGAAACATTAATATTGCTGTGGGTTTATACACCGCCTGGGGAGCTTCCTAAAGTATAAACAGGTATAAATTATGTATTATAGATTTAATTTAGATAATTCTATTTCATTTAGAGACGTTGAGCTTGGTAGAGATCCTTTAATTTGTATACCTATTGTATCATTAGAAAAACGGATAATAAAAAGATTAAACAATTTGAAAAATGAGATTAAATTAATTGAGATTAGATTTGATTATCTTTATAACCAATATAAAGATATCTTTGAACAAATAAACCAAATAAAAATACCATATATCTTTACATTCAGATCTTATATAGAGAGTGACAGGGGTAAAAATGCGATAAGAATAGATGATGAAACAAGAATTAAATATTATTTAAAAGCAATAGAACAAGATGCATCATTAATAGATTTTGAACTTAGTTCTATAAAAATCAACAAAAATTTTTATAAATTAATTGAAGAAGCACATAGGAAGAATGTTGGTGTAATTATATCGTATCATAATTTTCAAGAAACCCCCAAGCCTCAGGTATTGCTTGATAAAATAGATGAGGAAAATAGTTATAATGCGGACGTTTTAAAAATAGCGACTATGGTTAAAAATTTAGAGGATATAATCACAATTGATAATGTTACTTTTATAGCGAGGCAAAAATTCAGAAAACCAATGATGACAATGGGGATGGGGCAAATTGGAAAACTATCAAGAATCTCAGCTGTAGCATTTGGTTCAGATATTATTTTTGCTCATTTAGGTAAAAAATCAGCACCCGGCCAATTATCATTCTCTCAGGCTAAGAAGATTATTGATTATTTATATAAAGGTGATTAGAAATGTGGAAGATTCTTTTTGATCAAGGAACTAAGTCATTTAAAAAGATTGTTGTCCCAGATGTTCCGTTAAAAGATGGTTTTATAAGATTTCGGCCTAAATATTATTCAGTTTGTGGAACGGACAAATCAATTGTGAGTGGTCATAGAAGATTAGAACATCCTGTTGTTATAGGGCATGAACTTTCTGGTTATGTTAGTATTGGTAGTGGTTATGATATGGAAGGTGAAGTAATAAATAATGGAGACTTGATAACGATATTGCCAAATTATTATTGTGGTGAATGTTTAAATTGCATACATGGCAATTATAATACTTGCTTGAACAAAACTATTATAGGAGTTATTGAGGATGGAGGGCTTTCAGAATACTTAGATTTAAAGCCAAAATTTGCATTAAAATTACCTAAAAGTATAAAGGAGGAATTAGGTGCATTAATAGAACCTACAGCTGTTGGAGTTCATGCTTTAAAAAAATTTTCTTCAACAGAAAATCCATTAATAATTATAGGAGCAGGGGGAACAGGAGCATTAACTTATGAAACTGCGTTTAAAATGGGTTTTGAAGATGTATCTCTTGTGGAAATAAATGAGAAAAAGATTCAAACTCTTAAAAACATTGGAATTGATACATATAAAACAATAAAAGAAGCTATAGCATCAAAAACTGACTCATTAAATATTCTTGATACAGTTGGTATGGATTCCCTTTCAAGTAGATTCTCTTCAATTTTTAATTCTGTTGCATCGGGTTCAAAGATTGTTATTACAGGTTTATTTTCAAGTGAATATTCAATTTCTTCTGATTTATTAATTAGAAAAGAAATAGATGTAACTGGTTCAATAATCTATAATCCAAATGACTTTATTTTAGCAAAAAAAATAATTTTGAAAAACCAAAATTCATATCTAAAATTTATTACGAATATTATTGATATAACATCTTTAAAAGATTTAAATGATTTATATCAAATTATTTTAGATGAAAAAAGTGTTAAAAATGTCGTTAAACTTTATTAAAAAAAAGAATAATAGGGATAATTTTATTGAGCTGGACATTATCAATCTTTCTTATGCTTATTAGATTGGTATATGGTGTAACAATAATACCAATTACAAATTATTTAAAAATTAATTATTTTTTATCCTTACTACTTTTATCACTATTTTTTGGAGGTCACATTATATTCAACTTCTCAGCAGGATATATCGTTGATAAATTTGCTTATAAAATTTCAGCAATTTTTCTAATAATATTTTCAATCCTTAACTCCGTAAATTTTAGGGTATAAAATAGTTTTGTTTTATTGGTTTCTTTCGTGCAGTACTATGGTATTTTGAACCTATTTCAAAACCCTCCATAATATCGTGATTGAGGCTAGGTGGATTAAACCGAGGAATGTTACTGCTAGTCTCTCATACCTTATGTTGATCTTTCTGAAGTTCTTCATCCATCCGAATGACCGCTCGATCATCGATCTGACCTTCTTGTAGCCGGCTTTATCGAAGATTCTTGGTCTTCCTCGATTTCTCTTCTTTGACCTGGAGGGTATGTGTGCGCTGACCCTCTTCCCATCGAGGTAGAGTCTGTTGATGTGCATGCCATACTTGTTATCTGCATACACTCTCTTCGGTCTCTTCCTTGGCCTGCCTCTCTTCCCTTTAGGATGCTCTATCCTGATCGACTCCATCAGAGCGATGAGCTCCTTACCCTCGTGCTGATCTCCTGGCCCTATCTCTACGGCAACTGGGATTGATTCCTTCGTAGCTACTGTATGCACCTTCGTACCCTTGATCTTTTTGTGGGCATCGTAGCCTACAGCTTCACCCCCTTTTTCGCAGGTATCGTTGTGCTGTCTATGGAGAGGGAGTCAAGTTGAAGCCTACCTTTCGAGTAGCCATCCTTTATCAGCGCATCCATTATTCTCTTCCACACCCCTTCCTTCTCCCACCTCTTCAGCCTCCTCCAAGCCGTAACATCATCTCCATATTCTGATGGCAGATCATTCCACGGAATCCCTGTCTTGAGAACGAACAAGATAGCATCGATGGTCCTCCTATCATCAGCTCTAGGCCTGCCTGTCTTAGCAGGCTCAGGCAAGAGCGGCTTAATGTACTCCCACTGCAGATCACTTAACCCCCTGAATTTCATCGAAGCTAAGCTTAACAGATGAATTACTAAAAGAAATCAAAGACAAAAAGGTTTGACGAATCGCTCAACATGGTTTTGAAATAGGTTCTTTAGCCAATAAATTTATATGTGTTTAATCCCTATAGGGATTATATGAATCTCGAACAATGGGTAATTGATTGGTTAAATAATGAGAGGAAATATGGAATAAAGGGCCTTGAAATAAAATACCTTAACAATAATTACTATGTGTACAGAAGCACTACGTACTGGGATAAGAAGCTGAAAAAGATTAGAAAAAGATCAAAATATATAGGCAGGTTGGATAAGGAAAAGGGGTTGATAGAATCATCACGTAAATTTGTTTCAAGAATTTATCCCAGGACTGTGAAAACATATGGGGATGCCATGATCCTTAATATGGCAATGGAGAATTTAATTCCCATACTGAAGGAGAATTATGATTACTGGGAAGACATATATGCACTGGCATTGGTAAGGATCACAGGATATGTACCTTTAAAGAGGGTGAAATTGGAATGGGAGAAGATGTACAATCCATTAAAAATAAAACCGAATCTTGATCCTAAACATCTGTCTGAAATTTTAAATGCACTTGGAAGTGATAAAAGGGCACAGAACAGTGTATTCAGATCATTGTTAAATGGATCTGATAAATATGCTTATGACATAACAGCAATGTTCACAAGATCGTCCATAAATATATCTGATCTTGGATACAATAAGGAAATGGAAAACATTCCGCAGATTGAATTAATTTTGATCTCATCCACAGAAACAAATCTTCCAGCAATGGTAAGGATCATCCCAGGAAGTATAAAGGATGTGGAAACGCTAAGAACAAGCATAGAAGATCTTGGAATAGATAAAATAACGTTCATAATGGACAGAGGATTCTTTTCAGAGGAGAATGTCAAAGAAATGTATAAGAAGGGGATAAATTTTGTAATTCCGACAAGAAAGAACAGTTTTCTTTATGAAAAGATAAAGAAGACAATGAATGAACATTTTTTCTATCGTGAAAGATTAATAAAATGTTCAAAAAAGAGGTGGAGTGTATTCTATCTATATGTATATGAGGATAATGATCTAAAAAATGAAGAGGAAAGAATTCTCTACAAAGAGAAAGATGAAAATAAAATAGAATACAAAGAGTTCAGGGAACGGCTGAGCAGAGCTGGCAGAATTTTAATAATCTCCAATCTAAATAAGAATCCAGAAGAAATATTCGAGATGTACAAGAGCAGGGATATAGTTGAGAAGCACTTTGACATAGCGAAAAACATGTTGAGATCAGACGTAATGTATCTGAGGGATGATTATTCAGTATTTGGCCATATATTTGTATCATTTCTATCTCTTTATGGATATTGCAAAATAGAAAATATGTTAAGAGAAAAATCCCTGCTTGATAAGAAATCACCAATGGATATTGTAAAGGAATATTCAACCGTATATATGATAGAAGGGGATGGAAAAGAGATAATGACAGAAGTTCCAAGAAAAGTAAGAGAACTGGATGAAAAATTAGGATACAATATATTCCCTGAAAATCAGAGATAAAATTAGAAATCCTCTGTAATAAAACAATTCTTGTGGATTCTGTTTGAGTATGACCTGACAGAGTAAATTTTAAATAGAATTATGTGGTAATATTAATAATGCGCTTCACACGCAGGCTCTTAAGAAAGAGAGAGATAATTGCCTACTCATATGTTGAGGAAGCCAATAGTTTACAAAATAAGGGTAATATTTCTGCCTCCATCGAAATGCGAAAAATGGCCTTCAAGGAATTCAAATCCTTGGGTATGAAGGAACTCGCAGATCAGCAGATAGGTTTGGCCATTCATGCAGCAGAGAAAAGGGCACTAGAATTAGAAAGCCAAGGTGATAAGCTGAATTCAGCTCTTTATTTCAAGGAGGCTCTTTCCTTAATGGAGACTAGCGGAAATATCAATCCTGACAGGATTGCAAATCTTAAGAAGAAAATCTACGAACTCTCTACTACGGAAAAAGAACTTGGACAGGAAGGCGAGGAGAGAAAATTATCGAAGATTGCCAGTGATCACGCACGCTATAATCTGGCTAGCTATTCTGCCGAGGATGATGTAGAAAAAAAGGATTTTGAAAAGAGAAAACTTCAAACTGAATTTGAGGCAAATAATAAATCTTTTTTCAGCAAAATCTTAACAGATCGCTTGATCGCTACTAGAGATAAGGTTTATCGTGCCGTTATGGAAAGTATAGACGTTCCGAAGGAAATGATTGAAAGCTCGATAAAGACATATATAAAAAATGCAGAATCGGAACTCAAGAGGAAAGAGTACGTGAACTCTGCCAACGATTACCTGAAGGCCTACGAGCTCTATTTGAAAATTAACGATGCCGAAAAAGCGAATGAAATATTCAAGAAGGCTTCCGAGACTTTGAAGGAGGGGAAAGAATTTTACCTAAAAAAGGGAAGAATCTATGAACTTGAGAAACTTTATGAGAAAATGCTTAAGATGACAAGTTCAACAACTAAGGAAATTGAAAGGCGGACTATCTTGGGGGAGTACATTTCAATTTTGAAGAATGAGGCTGAATATATGATAAATAGGGGTAATAAAATTTCGGCTGCAGCAGTTTTAAACAAGGCACTTAAGCTAGCAATCGAAGCGAAGGACGAAAGCTTAGTTAAAGAAATCCAAGAAAGGATAAAAGGATTGGGAGGTTCTAACATATGACAAATACTACGCCTCTGACCAACGAAGAGAAAGTTTTGGTTCAGAGACATTTGAGAGAAGGAGAAGAAGTAGTTGGTGTTATCAGGGATGTTAAGTACGAGCTAGAGGAAGAGAGGATAATTGCCAATGTTGAGAAGGGTAAAATCCCGATAATTCTGACCACAGTCATAAATGGAAAAGCTGCGAGAATAATCTTTCTTAATAAAAGCTACGATGGTCTAAGGTTATCTTATTCGAATAATAATGTGACAAGGTCTTTTCTTCCGGATAGTATAGTTTTGAGTCCTGAACTCATATATGAAGTGATAACCGAATTTATTTCAAAATCGGAGGAAAGGTTTGAAAAGTATATTAGCAAGGAAACAAGAAATGAATTCAGCAGAGGACTGAGAAAGCTAATGAGAAGGCAATTAATAGAGGAGTTGAAACATCCAAATGCAAGCAAACTTGATTTATGGTTTGAGATAAAGTCTGTGAGCGTTGATAAGAAGTTACTGGGAAATGAGTACGTTTCTATGATTCTCATTTCTGAATCAGCTGAGAGGAAAGCGAAAATGAACATAACATCACTAGAACAAATAAAAGAAAGCATGGGAAGTGCTAATTGGGGTGTCCCAAGGGGGGTTCATTATCGCGAGAGCAAGCTATTTGGATTAAGGCCTCTTAGGTTAAACCTATTTCTGATGGGGCTGACGGATAATTTTTATGCTTTCGTAAAGCAAGCGATGCTGTCCTGAGTTTGCAAATAGTCATCTTCAGATACGCTTTCATCATCATCCAGTATTTCTTTAATAAATTAGTCCAAATTATTAAGGGTTAACCATTCTATAAGTTTGTTGCATAATTAATAAGCTTCCGTCATCTGTCAGAGAATATTTTAGTAATGAACCTTCATGGCAATCTCCTGAGCTATGTATTCAGGTGTCCTAGCCTATAGGATTTCACCCATAACCCTCTTTAGACCTTAGAAATATATTTCCACAATCAATCGCTTACCATAATTATTGTTATTTTTCAATCTTTCTCTAATGTTCTTCTTATTTCTCTTGCTATTTTTGCCTTATAGGAGAGCCTTTTGACAGTGTAAAAGAGTTTTTCCTCACAGGAATGAAAACTTTTCCACAAAGAGCATTGTATATGCTCCTTGAATCGTATGCCTAGTCACCATAGAGTTTTGATATCTTATCCCTTATTCTATTTAAAAGATTCAAGGTCTCCATTGACTCATGTACGTGCCCATCTATTATTGAAAATGTTAATGCCCTTATGTTATTGATGCCAAAGATAACATGCAACTTTATTTACTAATTTCTATTTCTAAATCTTTCCACTTATTACCAAGATAATCTCCCCTAATGGTTATCTTGAACCCAGTTGAATCAATTGCAAATTCAATTCAAATTAGACGTTCCCAGAGTTTTACTTTCTGTATTAATGAATTTTATGTTCCTTATCATCCTAAATATATTTGTGAAATGGATTGCATTCAAACCCATGATGCTTGAGAATATTTTCAGAATGGATTCAAGAGACCTGAATAATTTGGAATGAATGGATTTAATTTTAGCAAGGAAATTTATGAGAGCATCGGGAACCTTAAATGGTCTTCCCCTCTCGCATTTATTTTCTTATTTTATGAAATTCTTCCTTTTGAAGAGAGAATCAGCTTCTAGGAAACTAAAATTCCTCTTCACAATGTATTTGTTGTATCGACTTATTGTATTTGCTCCAGTTTTTTCAAAGGACCGATATCCGAATATCCCTTCTATTAATTCATTATTGATTAAGAGGCTTTTCATAAATCCCCAATCAACTCATAATATTTCAATGTCTGTTATACATTAGATTTTATGCAACATAGGCGCATTCTATATCTTAAATATTTATGGCCATTAGAGACAAAATGTCCTAAACAATTAGGATTAAAATTTAGTCCGTGCGTTGGAAATTAATGAAATAAAATATTACTCACCAGAGGAGAAGGTTAAGATAATAATGGAAGGAATCAGCAGTACAATACAGACATCTGAACTGTGCAGGAAGTATGATATAAAACCTGTTAGGTTTTATAAATGAAAGGAGAAGCTACTAAAATTCCCCTTTTATATTTTTATAATTATAGCAGGAAGAACACCACATTTTAAAAGAGGAATTGTAAATGGCCATTGAATATTTTCAAAATATAGTCATATAAAATTCTCCAAAAAATGCCACGAACATTTACCATAATTTCCATTGAAATTATGGAGTGCGTAATTAATGGTATTCGGAGGAGGAGTGGTAATGATCAAGGAAATGAGTGAGAAGAGGATGAACATAACAGATATTTCAAAAAGGATGGGTATAAGCAGACCCACTATCAGAAAGTATCTCGGGGAGGGGAAATACTTCGGGCAAAGCAGAGAAGGGAAAATTTCCATTATGTCCGAGTATTAGGATTACATAAGGGATGTGATCAACAGATAGAACCTGTAAAAGTCGGTTTATTTTTCCCCATTTTCGGCGGTTAAGAATTCCCAAAATCGCCCGTTTAAAATTCTTCACCCTCCTCCACAAGCTTACTGGCATACCTTAGAGGATGTATTGACACAATACGTAAGGCATAACGATAATAAATTCGATTACGACAACCAGGGAATTGCACATGGAAACAACATTATTGCTGATAGGATAAGATTCATAGGAAAGGAATCAAATAATCTTGAAGAGGCCTTTATTTTTGGAATAAATGATGATTCATACCTTGAATATGAGAACATTGAAGATTTCAAACAATGGATTTTAGCAATAAAGCCAAAGGATGTCAGGGATAAGGGAATATCGGAAAGGACTTTATACAAAATTAAGCATAAAATAAAACAAGGAAAGATACTAAATCCTAAGACCAAGATTGTTAAAATTTTAATACAATTATTTAAGGGAACAAAATTGAATGATCTCAATTAATATTTTGGATGTAAAATTTTAATGACTGCCCTTTTTTGTGTTTTGTCTATATCCCCTAACAGTAGATGGGTCCGGTCAAATTTGAACTGATGACCACTTGGTTATGAGCCAAGTGTTTTGCTAGGCAAAGGTACGACCCCAT
>OGCG01001772.1_pt1 | contig 10138 bp, 8 predicted proteins | sample 1570061 | NCBI WGS metagenome assembly OGCG01 (sample SAMN06268698, study PRJEB24515) | hot springs metagenome | isolation source: Joseph's Coat, Yellowstone National Park, Washington, USA | place: USA:Joseph's Coat, Yellowstone National Park, Washington, USA
CGGTAAATGACAAATACTTATTTGCTGTCACGAAAGGCGAATGCCGGAGCCAACGATATTTCATATTTAAAGTTGATCAAGTATAGTTTGGAGGAAGATCATTCCTGTGCATCCACGAAATACTTATGGATAAGATCTAAGAATATCATGAACATTCTCATTGAGAAAAAGAACCAGGTCTTTCGACCTGATTCTTTCTTATGGATTTATAGTTGTGACATAAGTAAATTTGCCGTTTAACACCTCGTTAACAACTGCAGACTTAACCGCATCTCCACTCGCATCTATGGTTATGCTCCCAGTTACACCTTCAAAATCTTTTGTACTTCTTATCGCGGCATTTATCTTTACCGGATCGGCAGATCCCGCTCTTTGAATTGCATCTCTTAAAAGTAAATACGAATCAAATCCAAGGGCTGCAAAGGCTGATGGAAGTGTTTTATACGTTTCCAGGTATTTCTGAACGAATTCTTTTCCTATTTCAGTTGAAGGATGTTCAGCGTTAAAACTCGTCGTGTAGTACAAACCATCGACAGCGCTTCCACCGATTGTCAAAAGTTGAGGAGCCTCAGCGCCATCCCCTGCAAGGAAAGTACCTGTGTAACCAAGTTGTCTTGCCTGACGCGCTATCATGGCTATTTCGGGATAGTATCCCGGAATGTACAACAAATCTGGATGGTGATTCAAAGCATCCGTAAGTTGTGCACTGAAGTCTTGATCTCCTGATTGATAGTATTCCCTGTAAACTTTTCCACCACCGGCTGTGAAATCTTTTATGAAAAAGTTCGTCAATCCAACACTGTAATCTTGTGCCACATCGGTGAAAATTACGGCAGTTTTTGCTTTAAGGTAATTCAACGCAAAAACAGCAGCAACATGACCTTGAAACGGATCGATGAAGCATACCCTTGAGATGTAATCTTTCCCTTGTGTGACAAGAGGATCTGTGGAAGCAGGCGAAAGCATTGGTACATGCGCTTTCTCAGCGATAGCACCTCCTGCCATGGTGTTTGAACTTGCAAGTTCACCTATTATGGCAACGACTTTATCAAGGTATATAAGCCTGCTTACAACATTGGCGGCTTCCGTTTTGTCGGATCTGTTGTCTGCAAGAACCAGATCGATCTTCTTGTCCAGGACTGTTGGGAACATTTGTGCTGCTAACTGAACTCCCTGATAAGTCTGCTGTCCAAATGCCGATATGCCCCCGGTCATCGGGAAGGCAACTCCAATTTCTATATTCCCTCCCATCACCACCATGGAAATCAAAACTAAAGCCAGGATCAAAAGAAACTTCTTCATTCTACTACCTCCCTTGTGAAATACAGTTAGAAACTTGGAACTTAAATTAAATCCTCTTTGAAATCACGAAATTAAAAAAGCCACGTTATAAAAACGTGGCCTGACAGGTTTTAAAATTACCCGTCAGGCCGTGCTTATTATCACTACCATTTTCCCAAGCGAACTTTTTTCAAACATATATTCACCTTATCATTTTTATCTTTTTGTTTGCAAAGATTCTAACATTTAACATTAAAGAAGTCAATTAAGATAATATTAAATTTCACCGTTTATTTACTTTCATAAATGTTACAAATAGTCTTGCTTTGCAAGGCACTTCGCTTACTTTTTTAATAAGTCAATTTGTCATTTTGACATTTAAGCAAAGTTGTGTTATACTTTTCGAAAAACAAAACCAAAAAAGGAGGGGGATATTTATGCGTAAACTTTTGTTTTTGATGCTTGCGTTTTCATTTACAATCGTTGGAATTTCGGCTTCTATACCAAAGGATACGGTTGTAATCGGAATGAACACGGGTATTTTCATATCTTTTGATCCTGCCGTTTGCTACGAAGTGGAACCTTCTGTGATGGTTATGAATATTTACAGTGATCTCTTCAAATTGCAAGATGTGAACGGTACAATTCAGGCTGTACCAGAACTTGCGGAAAATTATGATATCTCGCCAGATGGTAAGACATGGACTTTCCATATTCGAAAAGGTGTGACCTTTGCAAATGGAGATCCGCTGAATGCAGATGCGGTTGTGTATTCAATAAAAAGAGTTTTGCAGTTGAAAAAATCTCCTGTCTGGCTTTTTGAATCTCTCGGGCTCAATTCAGATAACATGAACGATACAGTTAAAAAGATCGACGATTACACTGTCCAAGTTATAACCGACAAATCGTATGCTCCGAACATAGTGATGTCCATATTTGCCGAAAGTTGGGGTGGGATTGTGGATCCTAAAGTTGCTCAATCTCACGATGTTTCGGGTGATATGGGTTCAGCCTATTTGGCAGATCACAGTGCTGGGGCAGGTCCTTACATTCTCAAGAGTTGGCAGAGAAATAGCATGATAGTACTCGTCGCAAACGAAAAGTACTGGCGTGGATCTCCAAAGATAAAAACGATAATAATACGTGATATGCCAGAATCGACAGATCAACAGTTATCTCTCAAGAAGGGTGATATAGATATCGCATGGAATCTTACGCCTGAGCAGGTAAATTCGCTTAAAAGTAATTCGGATTTCAACATCGTAAGCGTTCCGGCTCAGTCAAATGAATACCTTGCCATGAATGCTGGATGGGGACCTTTCAAAGATGTAAGGGTAAGACAAGCTGTGAAGTATGCCATAGACTACGATTCGATAATCAAAAACATAGCCGGTGGATATGCGATCAAGGTTCAGGGTTTTATTCCTTACGGGTATCTTGGATACATCTCAGATACCCCTTTCAGCCAGGATATAGCAAGGGCAAAACAATTACTTGCCGAAGCGGGATATTCGAATGGATTTGAGGTTGAACTTGTCACGAATACCACCGATCGCAGAAGAAATGAAGCGATAGCGATTCAGGCAGATCTTGCGCAAATAGGTATAAAAGCAAATATCACCATAATGCAGGCCTCACAGATGTACACAAAAATGAGAGAACAGGGTATTCAAATGATTGTGGCTGGGTGGGGAATAGATTTCCCTGATCCTGATGCGCTTGCCAAACCATTTGCCGATTACAGGGTAAAACAACTTGCGTGGAGAATGATGTGGTATGACGATCATGCAGCAGACCTTGCCGAAGCAGCCGGATTTGAATTGGATCAGTCCAAGAGAGTCCAAATGTACGCTGATCTGACAAATTACTGGTTTGCAAACGGACCATTTGCCATACTTTATCAGCCTTTGAACTATTGGGGCACAAGATCCGAATTGAAGGGATTTGATCAAACTGTTAAGGGATATTCGCTTGCATTTGACCTGACGAAAATTTATAAATGATTGCTGATTTTACATGGGGGTAGAGGATGAAACTTGGTTCTTACATCGTAAAAAGATCTCTGCTCATGCTGCTTGTCATGTTTGGGGTACTTGCAATTGTTTTTGCGATTGTCCATGTTATACCAGCGGATCCGGTTGGGGCACTTCTCGGAGGAAATGCCCCTCCGGCTGTTGTAGATAGAATTAAGACTCAATTAGGCCTTAACAAACCTCTTTTTGATCAATTCGTGGATTACTTATGGGGTGTAGTCCATGGAAATCTTGGTACTTCACTTCAATCTGGAAGGGCTGTTGCCCAGGATATAATGGAATATTTTCCCGTAACACTTCAACTTTCGGTGATGGCCATTTTGATCTCGATCTTTCTTGGCATTTTTTTAGGAGTTTTTTCGGCCGTCTACAGGAACAAATGGATAGATCATTTTTCAAGGATATTTTCAATTCTTGGCGTTTCAATGCCCGTTTTCTGGACAGGCCTTATACTTTTGCTCGTTTTTTACTACATTCTTGGATGGTTACCCGGAACTGGTCAATTGAGTCTCTTCGTTATTCCTCCAGATCGGATAACGGGTATGATCCTTTTTGACTCTCTTATAACTGGAAACTGGACTGCCCTTTGGGACGGATTAAGACACATAATACTTCCAGCTACCGTACTTGGTTATTCGGCCACAGCGTCGATAGCGAGGATAACACGTGCAAGCATGTTGGATGTTCTCACTCAAGATTACATAAGAACTGCCAAAGCCAAAGGATTATCAAAAAGTATCGTTATTTACAGACATGCCCTTAAGAACGCACTGATTCCGGTTGTGACTGTTATAGGTCTGACATTTGGCGGATTACTTGAGGGGGCAGTGTTAACCGAAACTGTTTTTGGGTTACCTGGACTTGGAAGATACATAGTCAATGCCCTTCTTGTGCTCGACTACCCTGCCATAATGGGTGGAACACTTTTCATTGCCCTTATATATTCACTTGTTAACCTGGGAGTCGATCTTATATACGCAACTCTCGATCCCAGGATGAGAACATGAGGTGATCAGATGGCAGTTGTCCTTAAAGAAAAGATTTCCCAATTTGTGGAGAAAAGAAGACCGGTGTTTGAAGATTGGAAACATACCTTGTATTTGTGGAGAAGAACCAAACTTGCAACGATTGGCACCGTTATAGTTTTGATCTTTGTTGCAATTGCCATCATCAGTCCTTTTATTGTCCCTTACAATCCACTTGGACAGAATATGAATCAAAGGTTACAGCCCCCAAGTTTTCAACATTTTTTTGGAACGGATCAATTCGGAAGAGATATTTTCAGTCGTGTTATAAGTGGAGCAATGATAGAAGTTGAGATAATCCTAATTGTCTCTGTCATAAGTGGTGGAATTGGCTTAATTTTGGGAGTACTTGCCGGCTATTTTGGTAAAGTGGTGGATGAAATTCTGATGAGGGCTACTGACATGTTTTTGGCTTTTCCGGGTTTGATCCTTGCCATGGCCTTTGCCGCAATGTTGGGTCCGAGTCTTGTTAACACGATAATAGCCATCTCTTTAGTCGGATGGACAGTCTTTGCAAGGCTTGCAAGGGCTGAAGCCATGAGAGTCAAAAATCAACCGTACATAGAAGCCGTAACCGCTCTTGGCGCAAGTAAAAAAAGAATAATCACGTTTCATGTAATTCCGATGTGTATCTCTCCGGTGCTTGTTCAACTGACTTTGAGAATGGGAACCGTGATCTTAACTGCTGCAAGTCTTGGATTTTTGGGGCTTGGTGTTAGACCTCCACTTCCAGAATGGGGGGCTATGGTCAGTGATGGAAGAAGTTTTTTGCTGGATCAATGGTGGATATCCACTTTCCCCGGAATTGCAATAGCCATAGTTGTCCTTGGGTTTAACTTGCTTGGAGACGGCCTAAGAGACATAATGGATCCAAGGTTAAGAAGATGAGCAAAAATCTCCTTGAGGTTAAAAATCTAAAAGTTGTTTTTCACACCTATCGAGGGACGGTCCATGCCCTTGACGGTATAAGTTTCGATGTTAAGAAAAATGAAAAACTTGGAATAATAGGCGAAACAGGATGCGGTAAATCCGTTACTTCTCTTGCGATAATGAGACTTATCGACCTTCCAGGAGAGATCACCAATGGAGAAATAATCTTCGACGGAAAAGATATCATGAAGTTAAGTGAAAATCTTTTGAATGATATCCGTGGGAAAGATATATCTATGATCTTTCAAGAACCGCTATCATCACTTAATCCCGTCATGAAAGTTGGGTTTCAGATAGGAGAAAGCATTTCGAGGGTAAAAAAATCATCGATGAAGGAGTCTCGGCAAGATGTTCTCGATGCGCTTGAAGTAGTGGGCCTTGATCCCAAAAGGGTGATAGATCTCTACCCACATGAATTGAGCGGTGGAATGGCCCAAAGGGTTATGATCTCAATGGCGTTGTCCACGAATCCAAAGTTGATGATAGCGGACGAACCCACATCTGCGCTTGATGTCACGATTCAAGCACAGATAATAGCCTTACTTGATGATCTTGTTTCTAAGATGAGAAACACCGTTATACTCATAACACATGACCTTGGAGTTGCAGCGCAATTCTGCGATAGAATTTTGATAATGTACGCGGGAAATGTTGTTGAGAATGCAAAAACAGATGAACTTTTCGAAAATCCCTTGCATCCATACACCAAAGGACTGCTTAAGGCCATTCCCAAGATAGGAAATAGAGGTAAACTCGTTGGCATACCTGGAAATGTTCCAGATCTTGTCAACCCTCCCACTGGATGCAGATTCCATCCAAGGTGTCCTTACGCGATGGAAATTTGCAAAATTGAAAAACCATCTTTAAAAATGGAAACATCAGATCACGGTGTGGCATGTCATCTTTACGGGTGAAAAAAATGGCGGACATTTTGATGAAAATTGAAAATCTTAAAAAGTATTTTCCGGTAAAAAATGGTGTGTTCAAAAAAAGTGAATATGTTCATGCGGTTGATAACGTGGACCTTGAAATACCAAAAGAGAAAATCTTTTCTGTTGTCGGAGAATCTGGAAGCGGAAAGACCACACTTGGCAGAACCGTGTTAAGGCTCGTAGAGCCAACATCCGGTCAGGTAATTTACAATGGAGCAGACATAACAAAGATAAGCCAACATAAGATGGTGAAATTCAGGAAAAAGATGCAGATTGTATTTCAGGATCCTTACAATTCCCTTCATCCACGAAGACTTGTTAAAGATATCGTTGGAGAAAGTTTGGTAATTCATGAGAGGATAACTTCTACCGAGATGTTAAGCAGAGTAAAGGATATTCTTGGTAAAGTTGGTCTCAACGAGGATCATATGTTTCGCTACCCGCATGAATTCAGTGGTGGTCAAAGGCAAAGAATAGCCATAGCGAGAGCTCTGATACTCAATCCTGAGTTTCTTGTTCTTGATGAACCAACGTCGGCACTTGACGTTTCAGTTCAGGCTGTCATACTTGAACTTTTAAAAAAACTCAAAGATGAGTTTTCTCTTACATATCTTTTCATAACTCACAATCTTGCCGTTGTGGATTACATGTCAGATTTCGTTGCCGTTATGTACCTCGGGCAGATAGTTGAAGTTGGTAAAAAAGATGATATTTTCAGTTCTCCAATGCATCCTTACACGTATGCGCTTCTCAGTTCGATTCCCAAGCCAGATCCAAAGCAAAAAAGGGCAACGGTGGTATTCAAAGGTGAGATACCAAGTGCGGTTAATCCACCATCAGGGTGTAGATTTCACACGAGATGTCTGTACGCGCAAGATATATGTAGAACTGAAGAACCTCGTTCTCTTGAGATTTTCAAAGGACATTTTGTCAAGTGTCATTTTCCGTTGAACAAAAAATGATTCGATCTGCCTTACGTCTTGTTAAAATATATCAGTTCGCATTTAACTGTGAAGTATATTATACTTGATCAACTTTAAATATGAAATATCGTTGGCTCCGGCATTCGCCTTTCGGTGTCTGTCCTCGCTGCGCTGCGAAGGCCACCTCGAGGCATCATGCCCTGCGCCGAACGCAAATGTTCATTTCACTTTTAAAAGAGATTTAGTATAGTAGGTTGATCAGCGTTTTTTTTGGTATCATTTTCTTTGTATTAGCAATAGCAAAAGTTATCTAAAATAAAAATATCGGGGATGAAATTTTGATGTCTCAAAGTAAAGATACGGCTGGTATCGAAAACACTTATCAGGGAACTGGCTTAAGCGATGCTGATATTCAGATCAAACGAAAGCAATACGGTTACAATGAAATCCCTGAAAAGCAAGTAGGACCGATCATGGGAACCCTTAAACGGATGTGGGGGCCTATTCCATGGCTACTTGAAGGGGGCCATGATATTTGAACTCGTCTTGGGCAAAGGCTTTCAGGCGGCAGTTGTTTTCCTGCTACTTGTCTTTTCGGCTGTTACAGGAGAAATTCAGGAAAAACGTGCGAAGAAGGCTATCGGTTATCTGCATCAGCAATTGGAAATCAGTGTCCGAGTTTTGAGAAATGGGACATGGCAGACGTTATCGTCCCGTGAACTTGTCCCAGAAGATATTGTGCATGTCAGAGTCGGTGATATCGTGTCGGCGGATATGAAGATCATCATCGGTACCGTTAGCGTCAACGAGTCCGCGCTGACCGGAGAATCGATTGATGTCACCAAACAAGCAGGCGATACGATTTTTTCCGCTTCTACAATCAGCCACGGCGAGGTCATTGCAAGCGTTTCCGCAATCGGTACGAAGAGCTCGTTTGGCAAGACCGCGGAACTTGTTCGAACCGCCGAGGCGCCGGGGCGGCTGCAGAAACTGTTGTTCAGCATTGTCCGTTATCTTGCGTATTTGGATGTGGCCCTCGCCATTATCCTTGTGATCACCGCAGTCCTTCATGGAACTCCCTGGCAAGATCTGCTGCCGTTCCTGGCGATCTTGTTTATCGCTACAATTCCCATCTCGATGCCCTCCAGTTTTACTGTGGCAAATTCACTGGAGGCGCAGAACCTTGCAAAGAAACATATACTGATCACTGGATTGACTGGTATTCAGGAAGCCGCAAGCCTTAACGTGCTGCTCGTTGACAAAACGGGGACTTTAACCAATAACCGTCCTGAGATTGCTGAATTAGTTTCATTCGAGCAAATGAATAATACCGAATTGTTAAAACTGGCAGCCGCTGCAAGCGATGATACGTCCAAAGATTCCATCAGCACCGCAATACTCGGCGCACTGAAAAAGCAAAACTTAGAGATGCCTAAAAGAACGTCCTTCACAGCATTTGATCCGGTTCACAAAGTATCCCAGGCTCAGGTTAACGAGAATGGGGATCAAATGGATGTGGTTCTTGGTTCACCCGCAGTCATTGCTGAAATTGCCGTGGTACCCGATAATTTTACGGAACAAGTTGAATCGCTGAGTTCAAAAGGCTCCAGAGTTCTGGCGGTTGCTGCCGGAAGCGGTGAAAAGTCTGTCTGCCGGGGTCTTATTGCGTTGGCCGATTCACCACGGGAGGACGCTAAGGAATCTGTCGCGAAAATCAAAAAATTGGGTATCCGCATCATCATGATAACAGGCGACACAACCGGCACCGCTAAGGCAATTGCTGAACAAGTGGGGATCGGCAGTCGAATTGGAACATTACAGGACGCGCTATCACATCCCTTGGATTTTGATGGATTTGCAAACGTATACCCTGAAGACAAGTATAAGATCGTTCAAGCCATGCAGAAGTTGGAAAAAGTTGTTGGGATGACCGGAGACGGGATCAATGATGCCCCTGCTCTGAAGCAAGCCGATGTCGGTATTGCGGTAAGTACTGCCACAGACGTTGCAAAATTGGCGGCCAAGGTCGTATTAACCGAACCTTATTTGTCCGACATTACCAAAGTAATAGATGGAGGTCACCGATTATATCGAAGAATGATGACTTGGACGATCACAAAATTAGCCCGCACAGCCGAATTAGCGGCACTTCTAACCCTTGGATTTATCTTTACCGGATTTTTCCCGGTTTCTTTGAGCCTGATTGTATTTATCGTTGTAATGAACGATATGGTTACGCTAACGCTGGGAACCGACAAAGCCTGGCCAACTACCGTTCCTGAAGCATGGAATCTGCCTCAGCTGGCTAAAATCGCCGCTATTTTTACAATAGGTTGGCTGGCTCTTGGATTAGGAATTCTTTGGTTCTACCTTAAAGTTCAGAATTTAAGCGCGGCGCAGATCAGTTCCTTAATGTTTCTGTACCTGATTTATTCGGCCATGGAAACCATCCTGATGACGCGAACGCGTGACGCATTCTGGTCATTTGCCCCAAGTAAGTGGGTTGGTGGTATGGTCGCTATCAATATCATTCTTGCCACGTTGATGGCTGCTTTCGGCTGGGTGATGGCGGCGGTTCCTCCACTTTCTATTCTGATTTTATTCATCACCACGCTTCTTGCGATGTTAATTTTAGATGGTCTAAAGAGGTGGTACTACAAAGTAACGGGTATTTTAGGGACTGAACGACATTCATGAGTTTTTCGACCAAGGCGCCAATCACATTAAATAGGTTGAAACCTTATGGATAATGGAACCCCAAAACGGTCTATTTGATATCGTCGAAGACTTTTATCTCATCGTCGGTAATTGATATAGTGTATAATGAGTGTTGACAAGTAAAAACAGTGGTTGGGAACAAAAGCGATTCTTGTTGTATATTGTAACGGTGTATACTTGATCAACTTTAAATATGAAATATCGTTGGCTCCGGCATTTGCCTTTCGGTGTCTGTCCTCGCTGCGCTGCGAAGGCCACCTCGAGGCATCATGCCCTGCGCCGAACGCAAATGTTCA
>OGCG01001774.1_pt1 | contig 10134 bp, 10 predicted proteins | sample 1570061 | NCBI WGS metagenome assembly OGCG01 (sample SAMN06268698, study PRJEB24515) | hot springs metagenome | isolation source: Joseph's Coat, Yellowstone National Park, Washington, USA | place: USA:Joseph's Coat, Yellowstone National Park, Washington, USA
GATCAGGATGGCACACTTTACTCTAATAAAAGTGAGCTTATAGCGGCCATTATAGAACGAACAAATTCATGGCTTATGTACAAATTGAATAAACCAAAAGAAGAAAATATCTACTACACACTTAAACAAAAGAATCCAAACATAATTGAGGGCATAATATCACTCGGATATACTGTTGAAGAGTACCATAGAGAGGTATTCGATAAAATAGATCCAAAGAAGTATCTTAAAAGGGATGAAGAGCTTATAAAAATTCTGAATGGACTTAATTCGCAGATTTATACTGTTACTTTTGGTTCATATAAATACTCAAAAGAGTTGCAGCTTGCTTTAGGTATTTCTCATTTTATAAAGAAAACTTATTGTGTTGAAGATGATACTGTTAATTATTCTAAAAAATTTTTCTATGAACTAATAGCAAAAGAAGAAGGTTTAAAATTTAGCGAGATCTGTGTGGTTGGAGATAATTATTATGTAGATATAAACCCTGCTATCGAGCTCGGATGTGTATCCGTTCATATCTCTGATAAAGAAGTTGCAGGTCCAAATTTCACAATCCAAAATATATATGAATTGCCAAAGGTTCTAAATATTCTAAATACTGATTATAAATAGATTATAGATTAAGAGTTTGTTTAATAATCTCTTTGATCTTCCTTATTTTTTCTTCTGGAAGCTTGCCTATTGGTTTGGGGTTTAGCCTTTTGTTTGATATAGCGCGTATCTGAAATATGAGTGCGACACTATCATTTCTTAGCATATCGACATCTGTTCTTCCTATACTTGTAGTAAAAGGGAATCTTATAGCGTCAAGCGTGCTTGTCAGGGGTATAACTATAGACATATCTATTTCATTTAAAGCCCTTATCAATATACAAGGCCTTTCATAACTTTGTTCATGGCCCTCCCTTTTTCCTAGATCTGCATTATAAATATACCACTCCTGCATTGCAATCATCTATGCTTCTCAAAACTATTAGAATCTTGCGTTGAAGCGCTATCCCATTTTTCATTTTCCTGTTTTAATTTATTCATTATCCTCTTTGCTTCTTGAGGTTTCAGCATAGCTCTCTTAAGCAGCTGCGATCCTCTCCATATCTCTTCAATAGAAAGATACGGCTTTTGCTCCTTGAGTTTTTGTTCCGCTTTGTTTTCATCTAAACTATATTTTCTTTCGAGGAACAATAAGCTAGCCATCACCTCTAAATCCTCAGCGGATAAATCCTTTAAAAAATTAATTCTTTCAAGCTCACTTTTTACTTCAGGATCTGGTTCAATTTTTTTACTTCTGGCTTTATTTATGTTATCATAGTAATATTTTGCCAATTTTGGTGAATAAGGTCCCCTTATATAGTAATTGTAGCTTTCCAAAAGTTCATCCAAATCAAAAAGATTAGCAAATAGGTATGCAAGTTTCTGGATCTTTATCCTGTTTTCAAAGTTATCAATATGCAGATCAAATCCTATAAAATTTATATATTCATAACACCTTTCAAAATCATCCATTCAACCACCTTCTAAATTTTCATATACTGGTAGGGTTTTAATCCATTCAATAATAGATTTGTATGCATTTTTACCTTTTTCAGTTATATAATAAACTACCAATTCTTTATTATCTAGTTTTTGTGTTTCTGTTTTTACATAGCCCTTTTTCCTTAACCATAGTAGCTGTGGTCCTATTTGGCTATCGCTAAGTCCTAATGCATTCTTAAGCTCTTTGTACATAATTCCATCTTTGTTGTAATAATTTAAATAAGACAGGCTCGCAAACCTGGAATAGGTAAGTAGCCTGCGATTTTCTTTTGCTAGTATCATATAACTACCTTTTTACCAAAACTTATAGATATATCTATGTACTATAAGTATAATATATTAAATATATTATATATTATTACAATTAACATATTTATAATTTTCTAAAGTACTTTTAAATTAATTAAGAAAGTATTAATATATAATTTAAGAAAGTATAAATATTTAATAAAAAAGCAATAATGCAAACTACTGGCTTAGCATCTCTACAAAAACTAAACATACGAAAGGTATATAATATTATCCCTTTAATATATTTAATTATGCCGATATATGAGGAACTTAAAACAGAGGAGCAGAAAAAAATAGCAATGCTGCAAGACATCGCTATAGATATTGTAGACAAGGCGGTTAAAAATTATGTGCTCCACGGTGGCACAGCAATTTGGCGTTGTTATAATGGGAATAGATTTTCATATGACTTAGATTTTTATTTTCAAGAAAAAAATGTATGCTCAAAAATTAGTAAGGTAGCAAGTTCCTACCACTTTAAAATAGATTGCATAGGTAAAGGCAAAGTTTATTCAAAGCTTTATGGGTACAATACACATGTAGGTATACAAGGGAGCATTAAAAAGGTGAGGGGTATAGCAGGTACCTTTTTAAAATATAATAATTCTTCTATTACTGTGGTTGTTTTAAGTCCTACTAACATATTTCTTGAAAAAATTTATGCATATATTGATAGACGCGAAAGTAAAGACTTATATGATCTTTATCTTTTGGCAAGAGGTGATGTTGATGGAAGGTACATTATAGATAAGGCAAAAATTAGAGCAGAACTTAATAAATTTTTAACAAGTTTTACAAAGCCTGTAGATAATTGGGAGGATCTTGAACTGATGATAATACATGGAAGGCTTCCAACACTTGAAAACATAATTATATTTTTGAGGGAATGGATAAGGTGAAGGTATGAAGTATATGCTTGATTTTATAAGGGAATTCTCTTCTGATACATATCCTGTTTTTACTTCTAGGGATGCTTCAAAATTTCTTGCACAGGGGGGTGCTTCTCAGGCATATATCAAATTTTTTTTAAAATATCTACTTAGAAAAGGAAAAATTGAAAGGGTAACCAAAGGCGTGTATAGCTTTAGCAAAGATGCGGAGCTGTATGGATTCGGGTTTCAACCTTTTTACTATGGTTTGCAGCATGCGTTAACACTCCTTGACATCTGGTCTGAGCAGACTACACCTGTAGTAATAACAACTAGAAATGTCAAAACAGGTATGAGAACAATTGGAAACTCTAAAATTTTCATTAGGCGGATAACACCAAAATACTTCTTTGGATTTTCGAGTATATTATACAACAACCACTACTACCTGCCCGTTTCAGATCCTGAAAAAACACTTATAGACTTTGTATATTTCAGAAGAACACTCTCTGGCCAGACCTATTCAGAAATAATAAAAAAGATTGACAAGAAAAAGTTAAGGTACTATCTTAAAAATTACAGTTTTAAAACAGCTAAAACAGTAAGAAATATTATTAGGAGATACAGCTAGACAGCTGATTGGACTTTTCTATAGCAAATACAGATACTATCTATTTTATTGCACAGAGCCTCCTGCTTATTGTGTTGCTCTCATCTATTGTGACATCTATTTTTAGTAGCACTTCTATCCTCTTGATTTCTTTATTTTTTATTTTTCCTTTCTAACTTCTAAATTTATTATCTTTATTGAGATACTATTGGTCTTTATTGAAGTAACATGGTTTTCCACTACATATATGTGGATTAACGTGGCAGATTTCTAATTATCTTCTTCATACAGTAGAAAACAGAGATAAGGATCTAAAAGTTGTGAATGTAGGTAGATATCTTTGCGGCATTTGCAATAAAAACACCAAAAAGCTTAAAAAGACACCGCTCTAAAGATATATAGTATACTATATAATATTAATAAAAAGTAATATAGTATAATATTAATATTAATAAAAAGCAGTATAATATAATAAAAGGATTATAGTAAGATTGATCTCTATGGATAAGGAACTTATAAAAAGCATAATAAAGGAGCAGTCTGAAGAAGTAAAAGAGAGAAATAAGAAAGAGCATATAATAAAAAGAGATATAGAACTGTATAAATACCTTAATAACAATGTGGCGTTATTCATCCTCGGTGTTAGGAGATGTGGAAAATCAACGCTTGCCCTACAACTCTTTGCGGATGAAAAATATGGCTATATAAATTTTGATGATGAAAGGCTCCTAGGTATTATGCCTGAGGATCTGAACACTGTAGTTCAAGCATTTTATGAGCTCTATGGTAATGACCTTAAAAACATGATATTTGATGAGATACAGAATGTTAAAGGATGGGAGCTCTTCGTAAGCAGGCTAAGAGAATCCAAACGTATAATAGTTACTGGCTCAAACTCCAAGCTTCTGAGCGGTGAGCTTTCAACATATTTAACTGGAAGGCACATCGATGCAACTCTTTTTCCATTCAGTTTCAGGGAGTTCCTAAGCTACAAAGGTGTAGAAGCGGCTAGCACATTGACAACTAAAGAACGTGCACAGCTTAATTCTCTACTTAGCGAATACCTGCAAAATGGTGGTTTTCCTGAGTTTTTCAAATATGGTAGTACAATACTAGAGAGTATTTACAATGATATAATAACCAAGGATATAGTTCAAAGGCACAAAATAAAACATATAGAGGCATTTAGACAGCTAGCAAGGTACCTGCTAAGCAATACGGGTGGTGAGTTTACCTATTCATCATTGCGTTCACTAACTACTGTAAAGAATGTAATAACAATAACAAACTGGACAAGGTATATGCAGGAAGCTTATCTGCTCTTTTTCATAGAGAGGTTTTCATACAAACTTAAAAACATTGTTATGGCACCTAAAAAGGTTTATGCAATAGATACAGGCATAGCAAATCTGCTCGGCTACAGGAGTGACCAGAACATTGCAAGGCTTATGGAAACTGAAGTGGCTATAGAGCTGAAAAGAAGGCAGTCCAAGGGGCTCATCAAGGAAGTGTATTACTGGAAGGACTACCAACAGAGGGAGGTAGATTTTGTAATAAAGGAAGGGCATAAGGTAACAGAAATAATTCAAGTCACATATTCTTCTTCAAGGGAGGGAATAAAGGAAAGAGAGGTGAGCAGCCTTCTTGCTGCAAGTAGAGAGCTTAATTGCGACACGCTTAAAATAATAACAATGGACTATGAGGGAAGTGAAACAGTTGATGGAAAAAATATAAACTTTGTACCTTTATGGAAATGGCTCCTACTCTAAAAACATATTCTTTCTATATTATCTTTGTTATTTTATATTTTAATAGAGCGACGAGGATAGATCTATTCTAAAATAAACTGCAAAATTGGAAATAATAATTAACAACCTATAATTTAATCTAATTTTTAGAAGATGTTAAAAATTTATAAAACTTACAGAACGCATAGCAGAAAGCTCACAATTTCAATTGTGGGGTGAATGCGAAACGAAAGGTATATAAATATATACTGAAATATATAAAATAGTAGTGAAGTATAGACGTAAACTATAGTAATAAGAAAAGAAGTACCTCCAAATCCAACTATTGCAAGGTAGCGGGATAGGAGTAGTGGGTGTTCTGGAACACCCTGCGGTATACCATTGGAATGAACACGAATGGTGCGACAATGGTTGAAACGAACCTTGAAACCGTGAGGACCACACGAGTTTATTTATGGTAGGATATCAGACAACTTCTACTGCTACTCTTCTTTTCACCTCATTTATAACATGCCCATAATCTCTGTAATGCGCTATTGCGGTCAATGATAAAGTATACTCGCCAGGATCAGAGCTCAATGTGGTCATAACCTCTGTTCTTATCTCTCTCTCTTCATCAGGTGCCAGCTCGCCGAGCCTGAGCTCTTTCTCCTTTTCAATGCTTATATTATCAAAAGCGAGCTGCTTGGGGAGCTCAATCACAACAGAGGTGAGGAGCACCTCTTTTGTCATATTTTTTACCCTTATTACAAGTGTTGACGAGCTCTTCCTGCTAGCATATAGCTTGTACGGAACCCACTCTGTTGAGATTCTATAAGGCATACCTTTAATCAGATCTTCGCTCGCATCCTTCTTTCCAAATAAATTAAAGATTCCCATAAGATCACGTAAAATTTTTTACTAAATAAAATTTAGAAAAGACATGCTTATATAACTTTTCATACAAATATATATATTGGAAGTAAAAAATATAATATAGAAGTAAAAAAATTTATAATATAAAAATAAATTATAATATAAATTAAATATTTTGCTTGTGTAATTTATTTTAAATATTTTAAATAGATTGGTGATTTCTTGCCGATTAAATATAATCTAACCAAGTTTGATGTACTCGCAAACAAGGTCAAGAAAATCACACAGAGCAGAAATCATGAAATAACAGATGAAGATATAACAACAATTATAAAGGCGATCATTATTGCTTCTTTTGCATCCGGGCATTCCTGGAAGACACATAAAACAATAACAACAACAAAACAGCTTAGCAATAATATAGAGGAAATTGCAGAAGAATATAGAGAGGCAAAGGAGAACAAATGGAGATTAATAACTCCCTTTGATATTGCAGAGGTTGCAGAAAAAAATATTGATAATTCGCTCTTTTCACAATGGCTGTATTTCTGCGTTGATAAAAACGAGCGCGAAAGGTATCTTAATGCGTGGCAGGGGCTTCAAAAAGAATTTAATGAAGCTTGTGATAATGTTCCTAAAAAAGAATTCTAAATATTTTTAATTTTATTTTTATTTTATATTATTCTAGGATTAAAGTAGGCTTCTTATCTATCTTAATTACTACCTTTAATTATTTTAATTACTATCTTTAATTATTATCTCTATTATTTTATCTATAAGTTATCATCTATAATTCCTACTTTAAAAATATTAAAAAATATATTAAGATATAAAAATTTATAATATAAAATTATATTCTAATATAAAAAAATATACTTTGCTCTTTTTTTAATATATTTCTATTATTTAAATCTTGCTTTCTTTTTATTAACTGTTTGTTTACGCTTTTATTTAAGAGACTCGATGTTATATTATCTACAACGTCGATGTTTTATATTTTATATAAAATAAAAATTAAAATAAAACAAAAATATAACTTCAAAAATAAACTAAAATAATAATTAAAATAATGATTAATAATTAAATTAATAAAAAAATAATTAATAATATAAAAAAATAATGTTTATGGTGGTGATATGGCTGAAAATGAAAATAGTGGTGAGGGTGCTGTTGGACAAAATCCAAGAGTAGTCAGAAAGCGGAACAACGATCTTGTTGGTTTTGATAGCGCTAAGATAGAGCGGGCGATAGCCGCAGCGTATAATGAGGTTTATCCTTTTAAAACTGATGAAAATCTTGAAGAGGCGCGTAAGATTGCCTTGAAAGTAATTCAGGAGCTGCGTATGATGAATAAGGAGGAGGTTTCAGTAGAGCAGATACAGGATATAATAGAAATGGTGCTGATGAAAAGCGATGCCGCAGTTGCAAAATCATTTATACTTTATAGAAACAAGCATGCAGAGCAGCGTGCCTTTAGAGCCTCTCTTGGCATTCCATATGATGATTTAAAGGTTCCACTCAACAGCCTTATCGTTCTCTCGGCAAGATATCTTTTAAGGGATGCTAACGGAAAAATAATAGAGTCGCCAAGGATGCTTTTCGAGCGTGTTTCAAATGCGGTAGCGGCTGCGGAAGCAAAATATGGTAAAAGTGAAACAGAAGTAAAAAATATTGCAAAGGAATTCTTTGATTTAATGACCTCTTTTAAGTTTATGCCGAATTCTCCAACATTGATGAATGCTGGCACAGAAAACGGACAGCTCAGCGCATGCTTTGTTCTTCCTATTGGTGATTCACTTAGTGAAATCTATGATGCGCTTAAATACGCGGCGCTTATACACCAGAGTGGTGGAGGAACTGGCTTTTCATTCTCTAGATTGAGGCCTTCAGGAGATATAGTTCATTCAACATCTGGAATTGCGAGCGGCCCATTAAGCTTCATGAAGGTTTTTGATGCTTCAACAGAGCAGATAAAGCAGGGTGGTAAGAGAAGAGGAGCAAATATGGGTATTTTGCGTGTAGACCATCCAAACATCCTCGATTTTATTGTTATGAAGGAAAACGAGGGTGTTATGAGGAACTTTAACCTATCCGTTGCTATTACAGATGCATTTATGAAGGCGCTGAAGCATAATGAGGATTATGATCTAATAAACCCAAGAAATAATCAGGTTGTTGGTAGGCTAAATGCGCGTGCGGTATGGAATCTTATCGTAACAATGGCTTGGAAGACTGGAGATCCTGGTGTAGTCTTTATAGATAGAATAAATGCAAGCTTTTCAAACCCAGTGCCAAAATACGGGCCTATTGAATCAACAAATCCTTGTGGAGAGCAGCCCTTATATCCATATGATTCCTGCAATCTTGGTTCTATAAATCTAGCTAAGATGGTGAAGCATGTTGACCATCACTATGAGGTTGATTGGGAGGAGCTCAGGCGTGTTGTGCGGCTTTCTATAAGATTCCTTGATAACATAATAGATGTAAACAAATTCCCGCTTCCACAAATTGAAAAGATGAACATGTCTATAAGAAGAGTTGGCTTGGGTGTTATGGGCTGGGCTGATATGCTGATCAGGCTCGGCATACGCTACGACAGCAACGAGGCGCTTGTGCTCGCCGAAAACGTTATGAAGTTCATCAACGACAACGCAAGAAAGATGAGTGAGGAACTTGCGGTTGAGAAGGGACCATTCCCAGATTTCAAGGACAGCATATGGGCGAGGCTCGGCTATCCTCCGCTTAGAAATTCAACAGTTACAACAATAGCACCGACAGGTTCTATAAGCATTATAGCTGGAGGCGCATCACAGAGCATCGAGCCTCTATTCGCGGTTGTATATACAAGGAATGTTCGCGAATCCCTAGGTTCAAACCTTCTAGAAGTGAATAACGAGTTCGAGCAGTATGCTATTGAGAACGGCTTCTACTCTGAAGAGCTTATGGAGCGTCTAGCAGGGATGAATTCAATACAGGATGTTGAAGAGATTCCTCGTGAAATCAGAAGGCTTTTTGTTACAGCACATGATGTCGCACCTGAATGGCATGTAAAGATGCAGGCGGCATTCCAGAAGTATACAGATAGCGCAGTATCAAAGACTATAAACTTCCCGAACTGGGCTACTCCGCAGGATATAGAAAAAGCCTATAATCTAGCATGGGAGACAAACTGCAAGGGTATTACAGTTTATAGGGATGCATCAAAGAGCGTGCAGGTTCTTACAGTCAACAAACAGCCGAAGCTTCATCAGTTAAAAGAACAGCATGAAAAGAAGGAGACACAAGGTGTGACGATGCAGGCGGTAACAGAATCTGCAAAGTCCTACACTTTTGAAGCGAGCAAAACCGAAATCTGTCCTGAATGCGGCACTACAATGATAGCGGGTGCGGGATGCTTCACATGTCCAAAATGCGGTTTCAGCCTTTGTGATACTGGTTGATCTTTTAGTTTATCTTTTTATTTTATTTTTTTATATTTTTTTCTTGTAATTTTTATGAATTTATAAAAATTAATAAATACCTTATTGGTTAATAAATAGTTAATAAACTGGGGTGTTACTTTGCCATTTGAGGATATTGATTATAATAAAACAATCAAATATAATGGCAAAATCCCTAAACTTTTGAGAAAATTATGTAATGAAAACAATTCAAATAAACATCAAATATCTCTTTTTGAGCAGATTGTAGAAGATAATTTAGAAAGATTAGGAATAGAATATTTACACAATAAAGTTTCATTTTATGTAGGAGAATATGAAGGGAAGAAATATTATTATACTCCTGATTTTTTATTGCCTGATCTAACTATTTATAATAAAATGATATTCCTAGAACCTCATGGTGCAACTTTATTTAATGAGGGGGTAATTAAAAAATATAATGAATTTATGAATTTGTATAATAACCTTTACTATTTAATAATACTAACTAACGAACAAAAAAGTAATATTGAAAAGATTATTAGAAAGTTTAATGGAATTGAAATTGCAAGCGAGATAATATATATAAAAGGTAATCCCTCAGTTTTAGATAATGAGTTTGGTGGAAAGATATATAACATCCTTCGTTATATAAAAGAAAAAAAGGCAGATAAAACAGACACTGATAATGTAAATAAAGTTGAAGAAAATCCAAAAATAAATCTTCCTTTAGGAAATGATGAAAGGATTATTAAAATATCGGGAAAGGTATGGAATAAACTGGAAAAAGAAAAAAAATAAAA
>OGCG01001777.1_pt1 | contig 10133 bp, 16 predicted proteins | sample 1570061 | NCBI WGS metagenome assembly OGCG01 (sample SAMN06268698, study PRJEB24515) | hot springs metagenome | isolation source: Joseph's Coat, Yellowstone National Park, Washington, USA | place: USA:Joseph's Coat, Yellowstone National Park, Washington, USA
CGGGGTCTTTTTTGCTGATAGGCGCAGGTAATGCCGTAAAAGTTATCGTCCCTCCAACTCACCCAGTTTCGCTATCTTTTTCAAAAGTAGTTTCTCGTGCTGTATGTCATCCTCATTACATTTAATCCATTTTATGTCTCCTTTTAATGACTCCATGTGTATAATATATGAAAAAAGGAGTTATATAACTTTGAGTGACAAATAGCCCCTCCTGACCTCATAAGGAATAAAACTTTTACCATTGAATATCTTGTAAAGGACGAAAGGTATGGTAACATAACGGATATACCACCCGCCCTTTACTTTTGAAGAATGGACGGTGACGGGTACTCCGCTACCGTTCTCGTCTATTATCATCATGATACCCTCACTGCCACACTTCAAAGTTAGATAAGCCTTACTATAATACTCGCCCCTCAAAACACCGGAAAATTCTGCAAATATCTCCGCAGGTAGGTATATCCTACTGGAATGCGACAACTTTGAAACGCTGAGAGCCTGCATTTACCCACCCCTCATTAACCTTATAACAGTCTCAATATAAAGTTCTAGATCCTTAGGATATGTGGTACACGTGGTGTAGTCGTAACAACCGTAACATATCCTATGCCTATTTTTTTCGTAACAAAACATTTTTCCACCAACTCCATTTATGAAAAAAGGGTTATATTAACTTTACCTCATCGACGACCTGTACGTCGAGCTTTGAACTCCACCTATAAGGCTTCAGGCACTGCTTATTGAGCTTACAGAGGTCACAATACGCCCCGGCTATCCTGTCCTTGTTCGATTTTATATTTTCCACGACCTTGTCTAATATCGTCATATCCAGGACTGTGGAGTATTCCTGATACGCCTTATCCTTACTATAGAATATGAAACCGCCCCAGAAATTAACACCCGTGAACTTCCTCAACATAGCTACATACATGCTTAACTGTCTATAATATTCGGGTTTCATCTTAATGGGCTTTATTTCCCACACCATGAGGTTCTTTAAATCAAGCAAATCGACCCTGCCCTTTATCAACACGTTATCATAAACTAACGCTATCGGAACTTCAGGGTACATTTCCGGCATAAACTTATGCTGTATAGTCTCATGCCTCTCCTTCCCCACGACGTTGGCATAACTTTCGACCATTTGTAAGCTAACACATGTCACAGCCCTTGTAACATCTACCTCCATTTTATGCTCCTTCTTCATCTCCTTATCAACTAACTCCTTAATTTCTTCAATTTCCATTGCAGACCACCTTTAATACTTTCTTACCCCAACCACCTAATATTTTCACGACTTTTTCACTTTCTTCACATAAATTTTCGAGCGTAACGCCCTCCTTGTACAGCTGATAAGCCCTGTACCTACCAATATACGGTAAGTCCATTAACGGTAGTACGTTTTTTAAGCTTTCGTAAGGTATACCGAACTTCACCGATATACTAACGTCCTCAAACTTGGGGTTCTTCAGCACACCCACAATATGTGCCAAATAACTTAATTCATCGACCAACCTCGGGTTCATGGTACCCTTCAAATTAACCCAACTATCAAGAGAAGACATAATACTAGAATCGGCATAAAGCCCGAATTCCTCAACACAGAACTGATCCGCGTCCAATGACTGCCTATAAAGTGCTACAGTAACACATTCCATATATTTAACGTCTTCGAAGTTATGTATATCACCATCGAGAACCCTCTTAGCAAGAGAAGGAGGAACCAAATTATAGGCAACAGTCTTCACGGTGCTATCATCACAAATCCCGTACTTACGACAAATGTAATCGGTATTAAGTGCTATTAGTTCTGCAAAGTCCCTATCCTCATCCCTTATACTTACGTCAACGTTTCCAGGCAACATATTGGGGTCAAAAGTAACGTAAATCATACCCTCATTTCTCCTTCCCACTCTACCGAAGAACTGCTTTGCTCTAAGTTTATTGAGATAAACTGACGTAATGAATAAAGCATAATCAAAATCGAAGTCCACGCCGTAAGCTATTGCACTGGTGACCGTCAGCACCTTTATGCTACCATCACTTAAAAGGTCGTTTATTAACTTACGGTCGTTATGGGTCATAGAACCGTTAATGAAAGCCACACCTTTCTTTAATAGGTTATCAAGGAGTTTATCATCAGTACCAAAGTTTTCATTATATATATTAGGTAATAGGTTAGCTACCTCAGTAGCTACCTTTCTAGTGTTGTCAATACCTCCGACGTAAACAAAACCGTTATGTCCCTGCTTATACTCATTCAAAACCACGTCAATATACCTGCTCTTCCCTACCTTTGCTACCTTATACAGACTTCTCCTACCTGAAAGCTCTACCACCTCGTCAAATTTAATAAAAGGTAATTCCACGGGAGTAGCACTGATGAAATACATATGATAAAACTTTCTTGTATTAGCGACAGAAGCATATACGACCGGTCTGAAAATATCCTCTGTAACTACATGAAACTCATCAAATGCGATTACGTCATAATAGGTGTTAAGCCCTAACGTTAAAGCCTGTGCATATTCATGATAGGTCAGCACGTAAATTTTAGCATCATATTTATAACTCGGCGATACTTTATCACCATACTTTGCCTTATACCTACTATATACATTAAACTTCAATGAGTTCAGGGGGACGACATGGAATACCCTATGATAGTTACCAACGTATTCTCCTGCCTTGTTTATAATAAGCTCTGTCTTTCCTGAACCCGTCTCGCCTTTTATCAAAAACACTTTATCCATACGGATATATGTTAATCCATATTTTAAAAATCTTACTATCCCGAAACCAATGCCTCGACGATAATCATCATAGAAAAATTTATATACCCGATTGGATATAGGGTATATTAGGGTGCAAATAAATGGTCAACCCAGAAAAAGCCCAAGAAAAAACCCAATCCGAAAAGGAGTGGGGTAAACTCATACAAGAGGTAAGGGAAAAAGCCACAAAAGAAAACGCGACCCAACAGGTCGTATTAAAAAAGGTAGAAGGAGAGGAATTCAGGTACACAGTAAGCCTAATGAGTAACCCAGGAAGGACGCCCTTCGTGGCATTATCGGTGGTAAGGATAGCAGGAAGAGGAGCATGGGGACTAACACTAACATCAGTTAAGGAAGTCGACGAACTCATAGAGGTATTACAACAAACAAAGAAAGAATTAGGTGGGTTGATAGATGAGACTAACAAGCAATACAAAGAAGCAGTTAAACAGTTGAAAAGGGTGGTAACATATGATGCAAACGGAAGTGCATAAAAAGATGGATAACATTACCGCAATAGAAGAACTAAGGGAACTAAATCTGGAAAAGGTAGTCAAGGACGCACAGGAAGGAGAAATCTGTACAATCAATAAAATTAACAAAGGCAAATTAACGGATTTAATGCCACTGGTCAGAGACCCAGCTAACTTATCACAAAAAGCGATGGACTTCATCCAGAGCAGAGGCAATGACATATTTTATTTATTCCAATGCACCACAAGAGAGGGTAGAAACATCAAATTGTTAGTAAGACAATCGTTCGATCCCAGATCAACTTTCTATAACCTAATGAAGAAGTACAAGACCATAAAGGTAGGAGACGACGTTAATGTGTTCTACAATCCAGAGAAAAGGAGGTACGACTTCGTACTATGAGTGATAGTAATGCCACACCATGGTACGGACATCTCTCACATCATCTTATGGGTACAACAAAACCTACCTGAAGAGAGTAAATTATCAGAATTGATAGATAATATTTTTTCTCTTATCTCCGAAATAATTCTTAGCAATTTGTCACAAGGAAAACAACCCATTACTTTTACATCCGTCAGAGAAGTTACGGACGCGTTCAAGGAGATAATATATCACAGTGTGGAACAATCGATCGGTACTTTGACGGATGATGTGAAAAACCAGATAGACACTTACTTTTTTAGAAAGCTAAATGATATATATGACAAATATTACTCATAAGGTGATACGAATTGTCCCTCCCCTCTATACCCATACCAACCCATTTTCGCACGTTCAACTTCATTGTCTATCACGGTTACTCGCAGAACGCATTAAAGGATTATCAAGGCGAAACGATACCGTCAATAGGCGTTCTCAATAAGTTCTTTTGCCCCGTCCATAAAAGTATAGAGTATCTATACGGCACGGACATCGACTACCCCATCGCGTCACTGAAAGACCTTGAAAAAGCTAACGAATGCATAGTTACAAAAACAAAATACGGCAACCACATCATATGTAACAAACACATAACCAACATGTGCCAAGCAATTTACCTCACCAAAGAACTTACGATAAAATATAATGGTGATGAAAAGTGGTACCAGATAGGGATAAAGCAAGGATATTTTGTATGGCGAATATACGGTAAATATGCTGACAACCCCTACGTAAGAGTTATCAAACCATCAAACGATTATGTCCTCTTATTATTACAACAACTCTATGACATACACCCCGCGGAATCAATTCTTAGAAAATTAAAGGCGATTGCTACATGAAGGACGTATTTATTTTCCCCAACGAGTCACTAAAGGTAGTAGGATACCCAAAGATAACCAACACCGAAATAGTTTTCATCCTCACAATTACAGTCCCCATCGGGACTCATCCCAACGCAGATGCATCAATGGACGAAAAAATAAAGTTCCTAGACGCATACATGCCGTTGGAATTCCAGAAAATACAATACATGAAAGCAATCGATAAGGCGTTGGACATCCTCAGGTACTCATTATACTCACGAGAAGACAATGTCCTATTTGAACTAGCAAATAAAATAAACGATATGTATGAAGTTAAGAAACTACTAGACAAAATAAAAGACACGGAATGTACAGAAGACTTAAACATACTTAACATAACATTAACAGAAGCGAGAAGGTATATATATCCAGACCTATCACTTTCAAGGTACGCATCAGCCCAAGCCAAACAACTAGGCATAAGAAAATACGAATATTATGCCCGCGTATTCCAATGTTACGTGAACCAGGACAAAGACTTGGACATGCTAACACTCTACAGAGTATCAAACATTGTGTATAATTACCTTAGATTAAACAATTTGTCCAACACCATAAAGAAGACGCAATTCAAAAATGATAAAATAGCACAATTAGTAGAAAAGATAAAGCAAAGGGTGAATGTTACGCTGGAAGCTATGGCTGAAAAAGAGGTAATAAAACCCGACGAGAACTTACTAAATTCGATTACAATAAAAATAAAGGAAATAGATTTGGGATGATAAATTATGAAGTTGGCAGATTGTAGATATAAATGCAAACAGACCTACTTCAGAAAATCAATCTTTGTTAAGATGTTCGTAAAAGAGATAGAAAGAGTTTATGGTGTAAAATTAAAGACATGTGACGAGTTCTGTAAGTTCTACGTCATATTTTTGTCAACCGCTGAAATGTTATACGGAAAGCATTATAACTACGGGATATTCAAAGCAATCATCAGAGGAAAACCTAACCTCTACATGTGTATAAAGTGTAACCAACCATTTACAGCCGAAGAAAGTATAACACATACTCTCAACCACATGAAGGCATTAGGATACAAACCACTCATCTATAAGGAAAAGATTTAAACTCTTTTTCACATATTTCTATTAACATGAAACACCCAAAACTTCACGTAAGCCTTAACAAACCATTAAATTACCTTCTGATGCATGCCGATGTATCCGATGCACAACAGTTATCAAACAACAACGGACTTGTCCTTAAGTATAAACTCTATCCCGACGGAGAAGTTGTATGGGTAATGGAGAACACCACAGACCAAGACCAATATGTCATTTTACTGAGAGGTGCTACATTCCCAGAAGGTGAAGTACCACAGTATATCTTCGGCGACGCTTTCGCAGAGGTCTATTACGCAAACGGACTATCACAGTTCATAACATCACTTGATGACATACCACTCTACAGCCTCGCAATAATACAGTACAATAACAACTACAACATAGGTTTTGTGTTCTACCTCAAAGCAAAATCAACATTAAATGTACCCGAATATGGGTTCAATAACGTACAAAGCCTATCGGGTCAATTAATACCCGTGCAACCGCAAGGACAAAGCATATTTGCAATTGTATACAATTATTCCGAGACATATGAATATGAAGAAGAGAGCGGAGTCAATGTCAGCATGCCACCAGACCCCTATGCCGTACAGAGCTACTTATTCACAGCAATAAATCCACCCAACATCCAACCATGGAATGCCACATGGAGAGTTATTTTTCAACTACCTAACAACCTCGTCAACGCAATCAGTAAATTAGAACAAATAAACATCAAACAGACTATCTTAGACGCACTCAATAAAATAATAGGCGGTATAGAAAAAATCTAAGTTATTTTTTTATCGAATTAAAGTCTTCTAATTTTTCGCATTGTATATCTATCCCTCCAGACATTATCTCATACTGACAGGAGCCATTACGTATAAAGACCCTAAAAGGCAGTATAACTAAAATGTCAAGCGTCAGTTCATAGTGAGGAACAGAGAATTTCAGACCTTTATTTGAGAGAGCCTTCTCTATTGCCCTAGCCGTCTCTATAGCATCACTAATTTTCTCACATTCTACAAAAAATCCTACTTCGTCAAAATACCATCTTCGACCTATTTTATATGATGCAAGATAACCCCTAAATTTATACCCCGATAACTCTCCCTCGACCCCCATATCGCCGTCATATTTTCCCAATCCGACCTTCTCAGGATATCTATTTTTACTAATCGGTTTTTCAAACTTAACGGAAAAATGCAGAGTGACCATTATGCCTACTTTTATTGAAGAAACATATAAAAATTACTCTATTTTTCTTTATAATTCTTTCATCTAAATAAATGTTCTCATATAAAGGACAAACTACAATATAATCTCCTTCCTGTATCTTTTCCTTATATATTATGTAGATCAACTTATTGTGCTCTTCTACTCTTACCTTATAGACCCTATAATTCATCACGGGGAGGATAGGGTTAAAGAATAAGATTTCGCTATCCTTAAATAGTCCGAAAATGAAGGATAAAACTATAATGAATACAATGAGACCGGTTAAGGTAGCTGAAAAAACCGATAACAAACCCAGCACATAAGTCATTATTATATTAGTATACATCACACTCACGTCCTTTATTTCGACCACATGATATGTTTTAGGACGTTCTTTATCTTCATCAGACGTTAATAAATAATAATAACCGTAATTCGAAATTATCAAAAGAATTGACAGTATCGCATAAAATATTGAAAGTAGGGGTAAACCAAAGAAATATATACTAAAGAAATATCTAGAATAGATAACCATCGCGATTATAAATAGTAGAGTATATTCACTTAGGAATAACCGTAACGAATTAAATATACCCATACTCATAAACCGACTCATATTTATATTAAAAAACGATTATATTTTAATAACAGGGTTCATAAACTGTTCTTTATTACATTAGGTTCGGTAATTTCATTATCCTTATTATGAACAAGTGAATCTACGGGAACAATATACCTATATGTAGGCATCCATCCTATATTATTAATTAAGAACTTGAGAGATGAAACGACATAAGGGTCATGAGGTGGAAATACTTCATGTCCATATTTAATCCTATATTCATAAATCTCAGTGTAATCATAAAATACGGCATATAGATCTATACCCCTAGGCTTAACTTCAAATACCTCGCCAATAAGATCCTTTAGGCTTTTATAACCGAACTCCGGGATTTCTATAACGCTTCCAGCAGGTAAATAAAAAACAGCACCTATTTGCATATGAGAACCATCATCTAATACTGCCAAAGTCTGTAAACGTAAATTCGCAAGATCGTGAGTAAAACTTGACTCACATTTGGCGAAATATATTTCGGCAAATTCACTACCCAAAATATAAAGCGGAATATTGGCATCCTTGAAAAGACCACCACGGTATAACACAACATATTTATCCTCATTTGTCTTATTTTCAATGAACCAATCTATCATACCATCCTTCTCATAGTATATATAATATGAATTAAAATCATCATATACCATTGATTTTTTCGCAGATTTAGGAACTGAGTCTACAAATTTTACGCCAAGCAAACTGGCTCTTAACCTTCTTTCTGGGTTTGGCATAAAAAAATATTTAAAAAATCAGGTTAAAAACCTATCTGTCCCGCAAGAATATTCGCCCTTCCAAGATGGAGAAAGAATCAGGAAGACGGTGATAAGCCGAAACATTTATAAACCCACTAAACCCATATGGATATTGGGGATAGCAAAATGGGAAAAGTAGATTTAAAAGATGTAAAAACAATCGCACAAGAAATATGCCGAAAATATTTCCCCAAAGATGAGAATTGCACGGAGAAGGTAGAATCAACATTACTGGAAATTTCCAATATGCACGACTATGATGAAAAACAATTCTTTACATTATTCAGTGTTGCTCCTATATTTTTCCTAAACAAAAAAGGCAACATAATAACAACATATGGATATATAGCAACCGCATTACAACAGAGCATCGACCTGGCAAAAGATCTCACAAAAGCAAACTACCTCAACCCTATCCCATTGAACACAGAGGAAATGTGTCAACAACACACAAAAGATAAAGCAATATGTATGGATGACGTGGACAGGATGTCATTTATGCATATGATGACGATAAACGCATTATCATACCTAAGAAAAACGGTACCGTTAGACAACGAATTCGTTTATCTCCTGTCACACCTAATGGAAAACATAGTGATGCAATACTTATTATCCAGGAACCCGGAACAGGCTGAAAAACTTATAAAAACCGCAAAGACATACCTGGACTTGTTGGCAAAAGATATAAAAAAAGGAAAGATAAATAACAAAAAGTGAACAATGAAAATGTACTCATAATAGATATTCTCACCCTAGTAATCCTGGCAATCTTATCCGTATCCATATTTTTCGTATACCTCGTAGAACCCAGCATAACTTCAACGCCTCAATTCCAACAATTGCAGGACTCTATCATAGAAGCAGTACTCGTCCTCGTATCCTTCATAACGGGAAAAAATATACGACGCCAAAGTTAAAGTTTTTTATTTTTTATAAGATCGAGGATCTTCTTCCTACGCTCCTCAGGTATATAAAACCTCCCATCTCATGTATTAGGGTATCTATTCCACCCCTTTTTCTTCCCCGGGATATAAAACCTCCCGTCCCACGTGTTAGGATCTCTGTTCCACTCCTTTCTTTTCTTTATTATCACCGATAAACCCCTCAAATATTAAATACCGATTGCCCCTATTTTAATTTATGCAAATCATACAGCCGATACTATTCGGTATAATTTATGCGTTCATAGAAGAAAGGTACATAAGAGACCAGATGCATGCAACATTACATAGCTTGTTCTCGTCCTATCGTATACTCTATTTTCTACTTTTCCTAATAGCAACGTTCACAACTCCTTACAAGGACTGGATAGCCTACTGGCTAATCTCAATGTCGGTAGAAGATATCTTCTACTGGATAGTAGCAGGAAAAATGCCATACCAATGGACGTGGTACTATATTGTATGGCACGGAATACCGATAATAGATGTAGTAGAAATAATAATAGCCGAAATACTATTAAGCGTTCCCTAATACCTCAGGGAAAGTAGGTTTACCGTCTTTCACGTATTTTATCATTACATCCGCTACATCCCACCACATATATTTAGGTCTTATAGGTATCTCACTAACATCGCAGACCATTTCTTCAGCGTCAAGAGGTCTATATAAATTAGGGTCTATTTCATAGGTACCGCCTACTTTCTCCATAACATATTTAAGAAAGTCTTCCACACTCGCTATAACACCGGTACAAAGGATATACCTCTTCGGCTCCTCTCCTTCCATAACTTTGTTGAATATCTTCACATATTCTCCCGCATACCCCCAATCTTTTTCAGCCTTTATATTTCCTAATTTCACATGCCCCTTCTCTACTAAATTCTTTACAATTTTCATTGTTACAAATTCTTCGCCCCTTAGTTCACTCTCATGATTAAATGTTATGAAATCATAGACACCAAGATTCCATACTTTACGATAGTAAGTAGCCATATACATTAATGCAACTTTACTTA
>OGCG01001780.1_pt1 | contig 10124 bp, 6 predicted proteins | sample 1570061 | NCBI WGS metagenome assembly OGCG01 (sample SAMN06268698, study PRJEB24515) | hot springs metagenome | isolation source: Joseph's Coat, Yellowstone National Park, Washington, USA | place: USA:Joseph's Coat, Yellowstone National Park, Washington, USA
GAGGAGCACTACCTCAAGTCCGCCGCGGAGATGCGCGCGCTCTTTGCCGAGGTGCCCGAGGCGCTGCAGTCCACGCTTGCCATCGGCGAGCGGTGCCGGGTCTCCATCGAGTTCGGCAACCCAAAGCTCCCCGAGCTCCCGATCCCGCCCGAGTTCGCACGCGCCACCTACGACGAGTCCGCGACCGCCTACCTGCGGCACCTGACCTTTGAGGGAGCGGCGCAACGGTATGGCACCCCCCTCCCCGACAAGGTCAAAGAGAGACTCGACTACGAGCTGGCGGTCATTGCCCAGATGGGTTTTTCCGCCTACTTCCTTGTCGTTTGGGACCTGATCCGCTATGCGCGGGAGAGGGGCATCAGAGTTGGACCGGGGCGAGGCTCGGCGGCAGGTTGTTGCGTCGCCTACTGCCTCAGGATCGTAGAACTGGACCCCATCCGATACGACCTGATCTTTGAGCGCTTCTTGAACCCCGGCCGCAAACAGATGCCCGACATAGACATGGACTTCGACGAGCGCTTCCGCTCGGAGATGATTCGTTATGCAGCCCAGCGCTACGGCTGGGACCACGTAGCTCAGATCATCACCTTCTCCACCATCAAGGCCAGAGCGGCGGTGCGGGATGCAGCAAGGGTGCTCGGATATCCCTACGCCCTCGGAGACAGGATCGCAAAGGCTATGCCCCCCTTAATCATGGGGCGCGACACTCCGCTCTGGGCGTGTTTCGAGCAGACGGAGGCCTACGAGGACGGCTACCGTCAGGCGGCGACCTTGAGGGAGATGTATGCATCCGACCCCGATGTGGCCCGAGTGGTGGACGTGGCCAGGGGTCTGGAAGGGCTGCGCCGCCAAGACGGCATCCACGCCGCCGCCGTGGTCATCACCGACGAGCCCCTGGTCAACTATCTGCCTATCCAGCGCAAGCCGGAGCCGGGGAGCTTGCCCGAAGATGCCCCGATAGTCACCCAGTACGAGATGCACAACGTCGAGGAACTGGGCCTGCTCAAGATGGACTTCTTGGGCTTGCGCACCCTCAGCGTGATCGAGCGGACCCTGGATCTGATCGAGCAGACCAGGGGCTACCGGCCCCCCATCGATGAGGTGCCGCTCGACGACGAGGAGACCTTCGCGATGCTGAGGCGTGGGGAGTCAGTTGGCGTCTTCCAGCTGGAGGGCGGACCTATGCGGACCTTGATGCGCGCTCTGGCACCGACCTCTTTCGACGATGTGGCTGCCCTGGTAGCCGTCTACAGGCCGGGGCCCATGGCGGCCAACATGCACAATGACTACGCGGACCGAAAGAACAGCCGCAAGCCAGTGACCTACCTCCATCCGGACCTGGAGCCAATCCTCAAAGACACCTACGGTCTCATGATCTACCAGGAGTCCATGATGCGGGTCGCCCAACGCTTCGCCGGCTACAGCCTGGAGGAAGCGGACAACCTAAGAAAGGCCTGCGGCAAGAAGATCCGCTCCCTTTTGGCCGCGGAGCGGGAGAAGTTCATTGCAGGATGCGTGCGAACTGGCTACGGGGAGGAGATCGGAAAGGCCCTCTTCGACATCATCGAGCCTTTTGCCGATTATGCGTTCAACAAGAGTCATGCATACGGCTATGGCTACGTCGCCTACCAGACGGCCTGGCTCAAGGCCCACTATCCGGTGGAATACATGGCGGCGCTGCTCACCTCGGTGAAGGACGACAAGGACCGCACCGCCGTATATCTGGCCGAGTGTCGCAACCTCGGCATCAAGGTACTGGTGCCCGACATAAATACCTCCGACTCCGATTTCACCCCTCTCCCAGATGCCACAGAGGCAAAAGGCGCCATCCGCTTTGGCCTTGCGGCGGTGCGCAACGTGGGGGAGGGGCTCGTGGCTCATATCTTGGAGGAGCGGCGCAAGAACGGTCTCTACGAGGATATCTACGACTTTTGCGCCCGAGCCGACCCCTCTGTGCTGAACAAGCGAGTAATGGAGTCATTGGTTGCGGCGGGGGCCTTCGACAGCATGGGACACCCCAGAAAGGGCCTGTTGGAGGTGTTGGGCGAACTGGTGGACCGCACTCTCCAGCGGCGCAAGACCGCAGAGGCCGGATTCATGTCCCTCTTCGACCCCGACCCGGGCGATCCTCGCCAGGCGGCGCGTGTGATGCCTCGGGAACTCCCAATTCCCGCCGAGGAGTTCGAAAGGCGAGAGCTTCTGACTCGGGAGAAGGAGATGCTTGGCCTGTACCTGTCGGACCACCCGCTCGCGGAACTGGCCGGTTCTCTCCGGGCGATCTCGGCCACGACCATCGCCGAGCTCCTCGAGTCGGCTTCCGTCGGCCAAGAAGCCCCGGTGGCGACCGTAGCCGGGGTGGTGAGCTCGCTGGCGCGTCGCTATACCAAGCGAGGCGAGCTAATGGCGAGTTTTCAGCTGGAGGACATAGACGCCTCTGTGGAGACCTTAGTCTTTCCCAAGGTGATGGCTTCCTGTGGCCATTTGCTCGAGGATGGCGGGGTAGTGGTGGTAAAGGGTCGCCTCGATACCAAAGAGGAGCCCTATCGGCTGGTGGCCCTGGAGGTCTCGCGATTCGAGCAGGACAAGGATCGGCCGCTCAGACTGCGGCTTCCTGTTGCCTTGGTCGATGATCACTTGATCGCCCGGCTGAAGGAGGTGCTCCTGTCCCACCCGGGCAGCTCCCCGGTTCACTTGGACGTGGCGGGACGAAGGATACGTCTGCCAGCGAGCTTCCGGGTCGAATTACGGGCTGGGCTGCTCGGAGAGCTGAGGGAGATGCTCGGGGCGGAGGCCGTGATGCTCGAGGCGAGCTGACCAGCTGGAAAATGCTGGCGGTTTTCACCTAACGTATATAGATAAGGTTCAGTCGAGCATAGGTGGCGTCCAGGACATGGAACTCGAGGTGGAGACCAAGGACACCACGGCCCTGGCCGATGCCGAGGTGGCCGAGATGGCCGAACTTGGCGCCGACGGCTCGGGCGGATACGACCTTGGTCTGATCTCCAAGCAGAAGGGCGAATGGGTCTTGGTGACCCGGGCTTACAGCGGATCGAGCCTTGCCGGGTTCGCTTTGGCGACTCTGGAGAGGATCGGGGGGACCCCTTCAATCCTCGTAGGCATGGCCGCGTTCGCACCCGGCGAGGTGGGGGCAGAGGCCTTGGACGCAGTGCTGCGCGACCTGTACCACAGAGCATTGCTGGCCTTCCCCGACGAGGACGTCTTGTTGGGTACCAGGATCCTTGCCCCCTCTGGATACGAGGCATTCCGAGGCCTGAAGGAAGTAGCTCCCCGTCCCGAGCACCGCGCAAGCGGGGAGGAGCGGGCATGGGGGAGGAGGCTGGCCAAGCGCTTCGGCATGGAGGGGAAGCTGAACGACCGCACATTCGTGTTGGCCGGCACGGGGGAACCGCCGCCCGCGCTCGACTATCGGGGGCCGCTCACACTCGATCTTGGCGGAGATGCTGGGGCACTGTTCGAGGAGGTGGATGCCGCCAAAGGGGACAGCCTCGTAGTCTTCGGATGGGCCATGGCCGAAGACTTGGTGGCTGACGCCTTGCCGAGCTAGTGGGAGGCCAGCGCCGGCGCCTTATTGGCTGCGAGGCGTGGGGGAGTTAGCATGAACCGCCTCGCAGGTCACCCCAGCGCTTACCTGCGCCAGCACGCCGACGACCCGGTGGAGTGGTGGCCGTGGTCGGAGGAGGCCTTCGTCTTCGCTCGCGCGAAGGACCGCCTTGTGTTGGTCTCCATCGGCTATTCGGCATGTCACTGGTGCCACGTGATGGGGGAGGAAACCTTCAGAGATCCCGAGGTGGCGGAGTTCTTGAACCGCCACTTCGTCTGCATAAAGGTAGATCGGGAGGATCACCCAGACGTGGACGCCTTCTATATGGCGGCGATCCTTGAGTCCGGCAAGCCTGGCGGCTGGCCGCTAAATGTCTTTGCCACCCCGGAGGGTGCCCCCATCTATGCGGTGACCTACCTACCCCCTCGTCGTCGGGGCGGCCTCGTAGGGCTGATCGAGGTGGCCAGCGCAGTGGCGGAGGCCTGGAGGACCAAGGCTTTCGAGATCCGCAGCGGGGCGGAGGGCTACCGCCAGGCGGTGGAGGAGGCCATGCGAGGCCCGCTAACTAGCGCAAGGGAGGAGCGCTCCCTGGTGGAAGCGGTGCTGGCACGGGCGCTTTCGGAGGCGGAGGCCGCCTTCGACCCAGAATTCGGGGGCTTTGGGACAGCGCCCAAGTTTCCGAACCACTGGCTCTTGGTCCTTCTGGGCAAGCTTTCTTTGGCCCCCGTGGCAGGTGAGCCGATGGCAGCTTCGGCGAAGCAGATGCTTCGGCGAAGCCTGCTCGGAATGGCAAGGGGCGGGATCCGGGATCACATTGGTGGCGGTTTCTTTCGCTACGCCACCGACCAGGCCTGGAGATTTCCACACTTCGAGAAGATGACCTACGACCAGGCGGGCATGGTTCGCTCCTACCTCTGGGGCGAGAGAGTTTTGGGCGAGGCCCTCTTTGGGCAGGTGGCCAAAGAGACTCTAACTTGGCTCTTGGACGAGATGGGAGGGCCGGAGGGAGCGATCGGCTCTTCTCTCGACGCTGACAGCCCAGACGGAGAAGGCGTCTACTACCTCTGGAAACCAGCTCAGCTCGTCGAAGTGGTAGGTCGCGAGCTCGCCGAGAGGGCCGCGGCTTGGTGGGGAGTGAGCGGTCCCGGTCCCTATGAGGGCTCTTGGCTCCCCATGCGTCCTCCGGATGGGGAATTGGAAGAAGATGCCGCCCTTCGGCGAGCGAAGGAGGCTCTCTTGGCGGCGCGCAAGCAAAGGCGGAGTCCCCGACGAGACGACAAGGTGGTCCTCGAGTACAACGCGATGGTCGCGGTCGCGCTGGCCGATGCCGCCTCGCTATGGGGAGACCCCCTGGCCATCCAGAGAGCCTCCCAGCTCGTGAGCTTTCTCTTCTCGGCCCTGAGGGACTCCTCGGGGCGATGGCGGCGAAGCTGGTCGCAGGGGAAGCTCGGTCCGCCTGGCGTTGCGAGCGACTACGCGTGGCTGGCCTTGGCGGCGGTGCGCCTGGCGGAGGTGTCCGGGGAGTCAGCATGGTTGGAGGCGGCCGAGGAGGTGGCCTTGGGGATGCTTGCTTTGTTCTTCGAAGAAGCCGAGGCCACCATATATCTGACCGGCAAGGATGTCTGCGGACGACCGGCCCGCGCGCTCGAGCACCAAGACGGACCAACTGGGTCGCCTGAGGGGGTGGCCCTTGGTGCACTCACCAGACTGGCATGGCTCGGTGCCGCCTCGGAGATCTCCGAGGCGGCCGACCTCTTGGCCGCCAATGCGTTGGTCGTGGCGGAGGCTCATCCTCTCTGGTGCGCTTCGAACCTGTGCGCTCTGCACGAGCGGCTGTTTGGGCCGATCGAGATAGTCATTCCGGGGCGGTCCAGGCAGGACCTCGTTGACGTGGCCCTTCGGAGCTGGAGGCCTGGCGTGGTGATCTCTTGGGGGGAGGCTTGGAGGGGAGAGCTTTGGTCGGGCAAGCAGGAGGGGCTTGCCTACCTCTGTCGGGACGGGGCGTGTGCGGAGCCAGCTCTTTTGCCGGAGGAGCTAAGTTGCCAGCTCGAAGCCTTGGCTCTCTCCGAGGCCGGGGGACCTGCGGGCGACGACGAGACAAGATAGCCTCGTGGAGGATAGCGAGCTCAAGTGGTTAGGACTGAACTGGAGGAGTCGCTTCGGGCGGTCGGATCCCAAAGGCGCCAAGGGTCGGTCTTGGAGGCCATAATCCTGGCGGCTGGCGACGGCGGATTCGTGGGCATCGACTTGGCTCTAGGGTGCTTCGTTCGGGCGATATGGGAGGCCGACGCAGCTGAGCCCGCGCTCGTGGATTTGGTTCCGGAGGCAGCTTTGGCCAGCTTGCCGGCTGGAGAGAGTGTGGAGGAGAACGAGCCTGTCCTGCGCCCGGCGCCCTTGGTCGAGGGTGCTAGTGTCGAACTGGCCCCCTACTCCGTAGTACGGGGCGTGATAGCGGATCCGAACCCTCTCTTCGACCCGGCTCGACCAGAGGCTGTGGTTCTAGAAGGGCCTCCCAACCTGGCCAGCCCCATGCGCAAAGGCAGCATTCGAAGGCGGCTCAGAGCCCTGCTTGCCCCCCCTGAGCAGCCCCTGCTCGGCTTCCTCGGCCCCTCTGTCCCATATTGGGAGCTGGCTGGCACGAGGGGCTCATTGGCTCTTGTGGAGTTGCGCCGGGGTCCGCAGATCCTGAGGAGGTCGGGAGAGCACCAGTTGAGAGCGCGCTTTTCGTGGGCTGGCGTCGAACAGGAGCTGCCGGTGCTTGATCCGAGGTTGGCCAGGTCCCTCTGGGGGGTGAGGCGCTTTCCGCTCTCGGGTGCGGCCATAGCCAAGAGAGCGGGCTTCCTCCCACGCTTCTTGTTGGTGGCGCTGACCGGTCCGCGCCGGGGACACTGCTACAAGGTGGTGGCCGCGGCGCTGCCATCCCCATGAGCGGCCTGGCTCGTCCAGCTCCCGCAGGCTCGGTGCTTGCCGGAGGAAGCCCGCTTGGGGGAGGCATTCGTGCGTGGTTGGCTGGGGCTCGACCGAGGACGCTCTCTGCCGCTCTGTCACCCGTGGCGGTTGGTGGAGGGGCTGCCGCAGCACTCGGACATGTGGTTGGCTGGCGCCTTGGCGCGGCTCTGGTCGTCTCGGCGGCTTTGCAGATAGGAGTCAACTTCGCGAACGACTACGCCGACGGCACGAGAGGGGTCGACGAGGCCAGGCAGGGACCGCTCCGGCTTGTTGCATCTGGGTCGGCCAGCCCGAAGGCCGTCCTGATCGCAGCTTGGGTGTGCTTTGGGATTGCAGGTGCATCAGGGGCGGCCTTGGCTGCCGCAACGAGCTCGTGGCTTTTCTTGGTGGGAGCAGGATGCGTCGCTGGGGCTTGGTTCTATTCGGGGGGCCCCAAGCCGTACGCGAACTTGGGCCTGGGCGAGGTCTTCGTCTTTGTGTTCTTCGGGATCGTGGCCACGGTGGGGACCGCTTTTGTCGCAGCTGGTCGGATGGTGTGGCTCGCCTGGTGGGCAGCTGTCCCGGTAGGTCTGCTCGCCTGCGGCCTACTGGCGGTGAACAACCTGCGGGACATAGAGACCGATCGCCTGGCGAAAAAGGCCACCTTGGAGGTGCGCCTTGGCGAGGCCAAGGCGAGGATTCTCTACGTCAGTTTCCTGGCTGGGGCTTATGTTTGGCTAGGCGTGGTCGCTTACTGGCGGCCCGGGGCGTTGGTGGCATTCCTCAGCGCTCCCTTGGCCTTCTCGCCGGCTCGGGACGTGCTGTCTGGGGCCAGGGGTCGCCAGCTGGTGGCGGTGCTTGCCCGGACAGGCCTTCTCCAGCTGGTCTTTTCGTTGTCACTCGCAGCGGGGCTGATCATCGGCTAAGTTGCGCCCAGAGCGTTTGAGGGCCGGGTGGCATTGGCTACTTTGAGACGGCCGAGAGGTATGAGCCGGGACCCGGTTCCACATTTTTTGCATCAGCGTGGTTCGCCTGCCGAAAGGGCCGAGGTGATGGCTTGGCGGTGCCAGCTGAGCGAATGCTCTGGCGTGCTTGGGCGGTGAGGCGATCCTGTAGCCAGTGGCGTGCCCAAAGGTCGGAAAACAAATTGAAGCTCTCTCGATTGCGATTCGGCGGAGGAGTCTTCTGGGGCCTCGATCGGCTTGGTTGAAGAGGCCTCCCTCTTGGCCATGCCTCTTGACCATGGGCCCTTTTGGTTGGCGCGAAGTCGAAGTTGCCTAGCGCGCAAGATCGGAGCCTACTAGATCCCTACGTGGAGGAGGGCTTGGCAGATGCGAGGGCTCGGTTGGTGCGTCTGGGGGACGAGCTCTGGTGATTTAGGCCAAAGCGCCTGAGGCTTTTGGCTTGGTTTTTAGGCGAAGTTGGGATGAACGGCTACCTTGTCTATCCATTCAGTCTTGGTCTGGTTGCATTGTTGAATCCCTGTGGATTCCCCCTTCTCATTGGCTACCTCGACTACTTGGTGGCAAGGCCGGAGGAGGGGGAGGGGAGCTGGTCCGAGGCGCTGGGGCGGGCGCTGATGGCGGGAGCTGGAGCCACGCTTGGCTTCCTTGCGGTCTTCTTGCCCATCGGGCTCGGTTACGCGGCTGGGATTGGCGCGCTCTACGGGGGAGCCGCCAGCTTCGCTAGGTGGGTGGGGCTGGGGATGGGGCTTTTGTTTGTGGCGGTTGGGCTCTCGAGCTTGGCCGGTCGCAAGGTGGGGATCAACTTCCCCTGGCTGCGGGGCCCAAGTAGGAAGGGGCCGCTTGGGGCAGTGGGCCTCGGGGTGGCCTATGGTCTCACATCCTTGGGTTGCAGTCTGCCTTTGTTCTTGGCGGGGGTGGCCGAGGTTGCCATCAGGACCTCTCTTCCGAGAGCGGCTGAGTTGGTAGCGGCGTACGGGCTTGGCATGGGGATTATGGCGACTGCCGTGGCCGTGGCAATAGGTGGGGGCGCCGGCAGGTTGCTGCGTCGCATGCGGAGGACCGGGCAGTTGCTCACGCGCTTGTCTGGTCTGATCGCAGTGGCCGTGGGTGCCTACGTGAGCGCCTACTGGGCAACAGACATCTTCTCCCCGGGTGGCGCGATCTGGGCTTCTTCGTGGGTGGACTGGCTCTCATCCCACCTCTCAAGCCTGATAGCTACCCACGTCTTTGCCTGGGGGCTATTGGCAGGAGGAGCAGTAGTTGTGGCCTTGTTCGTAACTGGGGTTGCCGGGAGCGTCTCGCGGGGAAAGGAGGAGCATAGATGAGCACTCCAGAGGCCGGTCTTGGACCGGCCTCGCTCAGGCGGCGGAGGAATCTCGCGGCGGTGGGCTTGGGGGCGGTGCTGGCCGGCGTGCTCGCAGTGGTGCTATTTGGTGGAAGCTTCGCTCAGACGCGTAGCTCTACCGCCTCCACAGGCCTCGATGGCGCGGAGGCGCGTCTTTTGGCCTTCGACCGCTTGCCGCAGGGCGAGGCGGCCCCGCCCCTTCGTCTCTACGACCAGCGGGACGAGCTGATAAGCCTGAGGCAGTTGGCTGGCAAGGTCGTCATCTGGACCCTAAACGACGACCGCTGCACAGACTTCTGTCGGCTCTACGCGCAAGACGTGATAGCGGCCGACCACGACCTTGGCGCCCTCGCAAAGAGGGTGGTCTTTTTGGCCGTCAACGCCAACCCATTTTTTTGGCAGATTTCCTACCTTCGAGCCTTTGACGCCGCCAACGGACTCTCGGGCGTTTCGAATTGGCTCTATCTCACAGGCACGCCTGCCCAGCTGGAGGCTACCTGGCGTGCCTGGCACGCCACCGTGGAGCTGGATCGTGCTACGAGGACCGTGGTTCACGACACGACCATCTACTTCATCTCTCCCAACTCGAGGATCGAGGCCATAGGCGACTACGCGGCAGGCTCGGTGTCTACGGCCTACTTCGGCCACGGCCTGGCCGCTGTTGCGGCCGAGCTCCTTGGGGAAAATAGCCATGTCCGCTTGGGCGGCCCCGAGCTGACGGCCGATCCCCCGGGCGGGGTGCCGGGGAGCATGGCCCCGGGCTTCAGTCTCGTGCCTCTTGGAGGGAGCTCAAGGGTGGCTTCCTCTAGGATCTTCCGTCGGCCGGCGGTGGTGGAGTTCTGGTCTCCTACCTGCGCGGGGTGCCTCGAGGAGCTCCGCCAGACCACGATCGCAGCAGGCGCTTTGGGTCGACTAGCGTCTTTCGTGGGCATAGACGTATCCGATGCGCGCCAGGCAGCGGCTCTGGTCAGAAAGCTTTCTGTCCCTTATGAGGTGCTGGCCGACCCTAGCGGCTCGGTCGCTGCTGCTTGGAGGGTAGATGACCTGCCCACGATTTTCATTGTCGGAAAGGGAGGCTTGGTGCTGGCCCGACACTCAGGAGTCCTGAGCGCGCCTGAGCTCGAAGCCGCGGTCCAGGCGAGCCTCGCTTCCTCCTAGGAAAGAGCTTTCATAGGGGATCCGGACGCCCAAGTCTTGCTGTTTGTCTGCAAGCCCATCTTGGTTTCCAGGGGGCGGAGGAGGCCCGGTATCATCTGCGCCCGGCTCGGATAGGAGTGGGCGAGGCCAGAGGTGTCGGGATGCCACCACGCTCAGGGATGCTGCA
>OGCG01001781.1_pt1 | contig 10124 bp, 7 predicted proteins | sample 1570061 | NCBI WGS metagenome assembly OGCG01 (sample SAMN06268698, study PRJEB24515) | hot springs metagenome | isolation source: Joseph's Coat, Yellowstone National Park, Washington, USA | place: USA:Joseph's Coat, Yellowstone National Park, Washington, USA
CAAGGTGAAGCCGCTGTTTATGCGCATCGTGTGATGCAGTTAAACCTCGGCTGGATCAACCGACCGTTCACCTCACTCGCTGCGGCCGCGAGCCGTGAGGAGGTTGGCGCGCAAGGCAATCGGAGGACAACGCCCCAGATTTTCCTGGAGCGGCGTTGGAACGTGCGTGGCGCGAAGGACCAGCAAACGCTGCACGATCGGCTGTTCTTTTTCGCGCGTCAGGAAGAATTGTTCACCCAACGTATCGCCGTTATCTATTAATGCCCCCAAGACGACATACTCATTGGGCACCACAGTCAACGTCCAACTCAACCAAGGATAAGCTTCTTCCGCTTGTTGTTCCTGGCGGTCCCAACGAAATACGCCGTCGGCGTCGCGGAGAGGCACGAAGACCGTTTCCATTTCGCCGTGCTTGATGTGCGGGGTGAAACGGAGGCGAATGCGGTCCTCACCGGCCAGAGTGGGCACCACCGTCAACTGACATTGTACTTTCTCGAATTCCCGTATTGTCGAGCGGTCGTCGTGAACAAGACGGTATTGGCAGTGGGGGCAAGGGGGGCCGCACGTCAGCACTGTTTCATGGCCGGCGTGCAGTTGAATTCGCCGCGTTTGACAGCTGCGCTCGGACGTCAGCAAATCTTGCAACTTGGACGGCAGCAATCCGCCGACTTGACCGACGCGGAAACCATTCTTCTCCAGCGCCGTCTTGCGCTCCAAGCTGACGGCCGGCTCGTTCTCGATGTGGATGACTTCTTCATCAGCCTCGCTCCATAGCTCATGATTGAGGAAAGGATCGCCGAACGTCCGCGCGAGAAAGGCCACATCGAGGTAGATAACATCTTCGCCCACGACGCCGGCCAACGAGGGACCGGAAGAGCGTGTGGTGGTGCGGTCTTTGTTTCCTCCCAAGCATCCCCCCAGCGCTCCAGCCGCCAGGGCGATCAATACCAAGCAACGGCGCATGACGGGCTTCCTTGCCGACGTTCGAGCGATGCGAAGGGGAGGAACCATAGCCGCCGGCCCCTCGACTGTCAAGAGCAAGCGGCCAATCGAAGCAGATTTCCTATGATGCCAAAAGCCCCAACTACCGTCGCTGGGCTTGGACAAAAAGGAGATTGGGCATGGCCCTGGACATTTTCAATTTGACTGGCAAAGTGGCTTTGGTAACGGGCGGCAGCAAAGGTCTGGGCAAAGCGATGGCGCGCGGCTTAGCGGAGGCGGGGGCGGACATTGTTATCTCCAGCCGTCATGAGAACGAGCTGCGCGCCGCGCTAGATGAGATCCTGCAAGGCACCGGCCGGCGCGGCTGTTATGTCGTTGCGGACATGCGTCGCCGCGATCAAGTCGTCGCCCTAGCCCAAACCGCTCTGGAGCAGATGGGCCACGTGGACATCCTCATCAATAACGCCGGCACCAACAAACCGCAAGCCATCGACGCAATCACCGACGAGGTATGGGACGAAGTCGTGGAGATCAACCTCAACTCGGTCATGGTGCTGACACGCGCCCTGGTGCCGCAAATGATGGCGCGGCGTTGGGGCCGTATCATCCATATCTCCTCGATCATGGGTTTCTTGTCCAAGGAGAAACGCAACGCCTATTCGGCGACCAAGTCGGCCTTACTCGGCTTGGCCCGCGCTAACGCCCTCGATCTCGGCGCGTTCGGTATAACCGTTAATTGCATTGCGCCCGGCCCGTTTCTCACCGACCTGCCGGCGTCGCTGTTGTCGGCGGAGGAAAAGAAAGCCTTCGCAGAGCGCACAGCCATCGGTCGCTGGGGCGAACCGCGCGAACTGGTCGGCCCTGCCCTGCTTTTGGCCAGCGACGCCGGCAGCTACATCACGGGACAGACACTCATCGTCGATGGCGGATTTATGGTGCGGTGAATAAGGGAGAAACCCTAAACTCCCCCCGGCCGGGAGGGGGAGTTACGCAACGGCCCAATCTGTCTGCTGCGCAGCGTTTCAACTTGCCTGCGGCGGAGAGAAACGTTACGATTAAATGAGGAGGCTGGATAGGGCCGTGACGAACGCAGATCATTGTAGATCGGAGGGAACAGATGTGACAGGGGAGAAGCCCGTGGAAAAAGCCAGCGTCTATGCCGAGGGCGAACAAGAAGCCCTGCGTTATAAGTGGATCGAAAGCGAGAAGGCCGGCTGCGACCTAGGGGAAGCTGCCATCCGTCGCTGGGTGCAGTGTCACTGGTGGGGCTATTTGCGGGCCCGCTGGCTGGAGCACCTGCAAGGCAAACGCTTTTGGGTCGAACTCGACCGCGGCGACTTCGGACTACTGCAAAAGAAGTTCCACGACAATACACTTCTCCTCGATCGCATCCTCGATCGCCTCAAAGCCGGCCAAGAAAACCTCGACATCATCTGCTGGGCGCAAAACTGGGGCATTGACATCGAACCCGTCCTGCAAATCCTCGAAGCCCTCGACATCAACAGCCGCCGCCTTGCTCATCGCTTTGATCCCCAAAGTTAATTAGTCCAGACCGAGTTGTTTCAGACGCGCTGGATGGATGGCGCGCAAGGCCCGGATTGCCGCGGGGCGGACGCCGGGTGTGCCATCATAGAGCCAACGTTCGATTTCTGGGACCGCTTCACGCGCTTTGGGACCGAATTCGCCGAGCGTTTGCAAGATTATCGGGCGTCGATCGGCGAACGGCGTCGGCAAGGCGGCGGCCAAGGCCAACACCAACTCCGAGGTGAGGCTGCGATCGATGTTGGCCAACAAGCGTGCGGCCCAGAGGCGGTTTTCGGGCACAGCGTCGGTCAGCTCGATCCTGAGCCAAGGGATCGCCTGCTTGGCTTCTTTCGGACCCAAAATGTTGATAAGGCCCTCGACGGCCCGGAAACGCACCTCCAGTGGATAGGGTTGACGACTCAGGGCGATAAGGACCTGCCCAGCCTCTTTACCGGCAGCGGGTTCGATATGGTTCAGCGAATCGATGGCCGCCAATTGCACCTGCGGCGCGGAATCATGCACGGCATCACGCAGGGGCGGCAGCGCGTCGCGGAAATGGGGATCGATGCGTCCCAGCGACAGGGCTGCGTAATAGCGAACGTTTTCATCGGGATCGAACAGGCATTCCACCAACGGCCTTCGTGCCTCCTTGGCGCCGGCTTCAATGTGTCCCAAAGCCGCCGCTGCTGCTGAACGCACCTCCGGCTGACGGGCCTGCAAGTTGGCGATCAGGGCCGGAACAGCTTCACACGCTTGAGGACCAATGGCCTGCAAAACTTGGGCGACGCCAACCCGCACCACGCTATCCCGATCGGACAACAGCGCAATCAACGATGGGAGGGCCGTATGAGCTGCTGGGCCGATTTGCCCCAGTGCAAAGATAGCCCGCTTCCGGCACTCGCTATTAGGATCTTTGAGTAACGCGCTCAGAGCGGGGACTGCTCCCGCCCAATTCTCGCCGAAAGCAGCGATCTCCCTCTCCGTTAAGAGCCGTTCGCGGAGCAAGGCCACCAGGGCCTCGGCAGCGAGTTGGGCTGCCGAACCGAGCCGGACCAGGGCCAAAACCGCCGCTTGCCGTTGTTTCTCGTCTTCCCCCTGGAGATCTTTAACCAGCAAGGGCACGACCTTCGCAGCTTGCTGCGGATCGATGCGCACCAAGGCCACCGCCACCTCGGGCCGATTGGCTGCATCCATCAACAGAGGCATCAAATCGGGCACCGCCGAGCGTGCTAACGGGCCAAGCTGCCCCAAGGCGAAAGCGTAGGCGGGGGCATGAGCACGATCGTCTTGCAGCGCCGCCCGCAGGGCAGGGACCGCTTCTTTCGGCGGCGGCAAGATCCAGCCCAGCGCAGTGCCAGCCAGCGGCGCTACGCCTTCCCTCTTGTCTTTCAACGCTGCGATCAGGGCAGGTACAGCCGGAGCGCCGATGCGGGCCAGCGCCAGCTGGGCGTGGAGACGTAGCAACTCGGCCGTACTCTCTTTTGAGTCACGGCCCCCCTTGGGCGACTTCAAAGCAGCGATCAAGGCTGGCACGGCAGCGCGGGCGTCCGGGCCGATGTTCGCCAGCGCCAAGGCGGCGCCGGGGACATCCAGCGCGTCGGCCAGCAGCGGCACGGCCGCTGCAGCGCGAGTCGGATCGATCTCTGCGAGCGCCTGCGCCGCCACCAGTGCCACAGCGGAAGATTTATCTTTGAGGGCAGCCTGGAGGGCCGGAACTGCCGCCCGCGCCGGCGGGCCGATGCGTCCCAGTACATTAGCTGCCGTTTCACGCCGCGATGCCTCTGAGTCGCTCAGCGCTTTTATCAAAGCAGGTACGATGTGCGGCCCAAATGAAGCTAGCAAATCGCGCACCGGCTGAGATTGGTCGATCGGACCTTGGGCCGCAGAGAGAAGGGCGGGCACAATCGGCTCGACCTGCGGTCCCAGCTGCCAGAGCGCCCGGCCCGCCTCGACAGCTACCTGGGCCCGACCGCTCTGGAACGCCGCCAGCAGAGCCGGTGCTGCTTCTGCATCTCCGATACAAGAGAGCGCTTGGCATGCTTTTATTGCCGCCTGGGCGTCGTCATCCTTGAGGGCAGCGAGCAGCGCTGGCACCGCTGGTCGCGCCGCCGAACCGATCCAACCCAGGGCGTCGGCAGCCTGCTCCCGCACCTCGCTCTTGTTGTCGGTAAGGGCAGTGATTAGGGCCAGAATAATGCTTTCGGTGGGACTGCCTTGGGTGGGCGCAGCGTCTCGTTGGTTCGCAGCTCCGCCGATGCGCCCCAAAGCGAACGCCGCCTGGCTCCGCAACACTGTAGGGGCGTGAGGCCGCTTGAGGACGGCGATCAGATCGTGTACGGCTTCAGCGGCGCGGGGACCGATGAGGCCGAGAACATGGGCAGCTGCGCCCCCCCCCTTTTCGTCGGTGAGCACTTCGCGCAGGGCCGACACAGCCGCCGGACCCAGACGCACCAGGGCGACCTCGACCAACGGCTCTTTGGCTTTATCTTTCAGGGCCGCCGCCATCCCGGGCGCAGCCAAAGCGCCGAGGCGTACCAGCACGGCAGCTGCACGACGGTGCAAACGAACATCGCCTTGTTCGCAGGCGTCGAGCAGGACCGGCACAGACGCGGCGCCGGCTTGGACCAGCACCTCCGCCGCACGATCACTCACCTGATAATTCGGATCGCCTAAATCCTCAATCCATTGAGCCAGCGTCTTGCCCGCATACATGTAAGGAGTCGGCTGCTGGTAACGTTGCCAGGCCAAATAAGTCAAAGCCGATAGCGCCAATGCCAGCAGAACGCCGTGAATATATTTCGGTTTCCCCGCGGCCTTCATCGAAGTGCTCCATTGTTTGCCCATTCGCCACGTCCGCAAGGGAGGTGCTTGCAGGCACGACAGGCTGGTAAAAACGTAATCAGCGTACTACACCGCCGTTGACACGGAGGATCTGCCCCGTAAGAAACTCCGCCGCAGGCGATACCAACCAGCGTGCCGCCGCCGCCACGTCTTCCGGCCGACCCCAACGGCGCAGCGGCGTCTCGCGCTGGACGCGCTCTTGCCAAGCCAGGGAGGCCCTTTCGCCCCAAGCCGTGCGTATCCAACCCGGCGCCAGGCAGTTGACACGCACCGCCGGCGCCAGGCTCAGGGCCAGGCTGCGGCTGAAAGCCATAATGGCCCCTTTGCTGGCCGCGAACAATTCGCCACTGTCGCCTTCCATGCCGCTCTCGGCCTGGTCCCAGCCCATGTTGAGGATTACTCCGCCTCCGGCATCGCGCATGCGCCTGCCGATTTCGCGCGACAGAATTATCGTCGCCGTCACATCGACGGCCAACAGCTCGCGCAGCTTGCGCTCGAACGACCAACTGGCCGCCTCGCCCGTGAGCGTATCCGCGCCGGCATTGTTGATCCAGACATCCAGTCCGCCCCAGCAGGTCCACGCTTCCTCCACCAAACGCCGGCATGCCTCGGCGTCCGCTAAATCCGCCAGCCGGACCGCGCTGCGCACGCCAGCCAAGCGAACCCGTTCCGCCGTCTCTTCCGCCGCTTGCCGCGAGCTTCGGCCATGTACGAGGACATCTGCCCCCGCCGCCGCCAACTCCAGGGCAATGGCGCGTCCGATGCCGCGCGTCGAACCTGTGACCAGGGCTCGCCGTCCGACCAATTCACGCCCTGGAGCGCTGCCGTACAAACGCAGTCCTTGCTGCTCGGCCAGCAGCTCGGCGATGCTGCATTTCAGGACAGGATGAAGCAATCCCGGCGCCAGTTGCGCCAAAGGCTGCAACACGAAGGGCCGTTCGTGCAACCGGGGATGCGGTATGGTCAGCCGCTCATCCTGGTGGACCAGATCACCGTACAGCAGCAAATCGAGATCGATGGTGCGCGGCCCATCTTTTTCGCGGCGCTCACGCCCCAACTGTTGTTCGATATTTTGCAATACCACAAGCAGATCGTGCGGCCCGCGTTGGGTTCGCACTTCGGCGACCGCATTCAAATACGCTCCCTGGCCCGCAGGACCGCCGACGGGCCGCGTTTCATACACCGGCGAGACACGCAGCACCTCGATGCCTTCGCTCTGGCGCAGGGCCGACAGCGCACGCCGCAAGTAATCGTCGCGAGCGCCAAGATTGCTGCCCAGAGCGATATAAGCGATGGTCATTTTTCGTCGAGCCAATGCATGATAATGGCGGCGAAGTAGCAGCCGCTGACGTTCGACGGTTGGCCGGGTGCGACCCCATAGCCGCCATCATCGTTGCGGCAACGGGCGATGAAAGCACGCAGGCGTTCGGCCCCACGCGGCTTGGCTTTGAGCATATGGAAGGCCCGGACAACGCGGTAACACGTCTCCAGGTCAGAGCCTTCCGTACCAGCTTTGCCAAAACCACCGTCTGAACGTTGGCCGGCGTTGAGCGCGCGCAGCACGTTATCGGGATGCGCGACTTGGCCGCCCAGACGCAGGACGGCACAGACGGCGCTGCCCGTATCGCGGGCTAGGCCGTCTTCTTTGCCGTAGGTGCCATCGGCGTTGCGCCGCTTGGCGATCTCCGCCAGCCAAGCATCGGCGTGCGGCGGACGCCGGCCCAGCGCCTCGAAACTGGCCGCCGTCAAACGAATTTCCTCGAATGTCTTCGCGTTTTCATCCAGATACTTAATGACCGCATCGGTGTATGGTTCCGTAGATATTTTCATATCGACGATTGCCATGATACCGACAGCGGTGGGCCGATACGACGCTTGGCCGCCCGGTCGAAGTGCGAAGCCGCCGCTGGCTTTATCGAAACATTTCTGCACGTAAGCGCGGCAGCGCTCCGGATCACGTGGTGCGGCGCCGAAATACTTCAAGGCGCGAAACGCCGCTGTGGTTGCTGGCAGGTCCGATCGCTGGGCGCGCGCATCGGCGCGAAAGCCGCCATCATCGGCTTGAAGGTTTTGGAGATATGCAATGGTGGCTTTATGCGCTTCGCCCTGAGCGCGCAGCGGCACGACCGCCATCAGCAAGCACAAGCAGCCAAACAAGGTACGTTTCACGGCAAAGATCCTCCGCAGAAGAGAGGAAAGCTCCGCTCTGGTTTGTCGTACAAAGAAACACGCAGCGCTGCAATGCCAGAGGAAACCACAGGGTATGCCGCTGAATTTGGGGCAAGCGTAGTAGGAACACCTACTCGGGGCGCTAACGCCACCCTGCTCGCTCTCGGGGCGCTAACGTCACCCCGCGCGCTTAAATCTAGCGGCAGACCCGTTTCCACTTATTCCTCTGGACAACCTTCCGCGCGCTGCGATACGCTGCCGAGATGAGGGTTGGCGAGCATAGCGATTATCTTGTCGATCTCGACTCCTTCCGCGGACCACTTGATTTGCTGCTCTATCTCGTCAAGCGCGACGAGATAGACATCCGCGATATTCCTATTGCGCGCGTGTGCGAACAATTCAAGGAATATCTCGACGCCGTGCAGTGGATCGACGTGGAGAAGGCCGGTGAATTTCTTGTCATGGCGGCGACACTGGTGGAGATCAAGACGCGCATGCTACTGCCGCGACCGGAGGAATCGTCCGAAGAGACGGATGACCCGCGTCTGGAACTGGTCAAGCAATTGGTGCAGTACAAAAAATTCAAGGACGCCGCCGCTCTCTTAGAAGCCCGCGCCGAGGAGCAAAGTCAGCGTTTGCCGCGGCAGCCGACGCCGACGCCGACCAACGCCGCTCCGCCGCCGCTCAAGCCGGTCGAGTTGTGGGATCTGGTCAGCGCCTTCGGCCGACTCATGCGTGAGACGCTGGCGTTGCAAGCGCAAACCATCGCCATCGACGAGACGCCGCTGCATGTTTACATGGAGATGATTCTCGCGCGGCTGCAAACGGCCAAGCGTCTATCCTTTTCCGCCCTGTTCACACCGCCGTACACCCGCAGCCGGCTCGTCGGCCTGTTCCTGGCCATTCTCGAACTAACGAAAACCCGCCGCATCATCCCAGAGCAACCGGAGCCTTTGGGCGACATCTGGCTCTTCTTGGCCGAGTAGCCGTGACTCACAGGGGAACGCGGGAGTTCGCGCTCCCCTGCGGGTTGCGGCTAACCGAAAACCACGGTTACGCATTTCCTATCGGCAGGGCAGCGGCAGCAGTCTTGTGGATCTCTTTTTTCAGGTAATCCACCGCCTTTTGCAGTACGCGATCGACGAACGGTTTTCTCGGTTTACCGTCCTTCTTGGTTTTCTCTTCCGACTTGCTCTTGGAACGAATGATGTCACGCTCCGTGCGGTAGAGCATGTATTCCAGCCGTTCTTCATCAGTCAAAGGCACCTCGAAGCCACGATCGGCATAGGCGAGGAACTTGCTCTTGTATTGGTCTAGCTCCTCTTTGCTCACCACCTTGGCTAACTCGGCAAGATAGTCCTTCTCCAGGAGAAAGCGCCTCGGGGGAAACGCTTTCAACTTCTCTAAGACAGACGTCGGCACACCAGCATGACGCAGGGCCGTGAGCGCTTCCGGCGTCAGCTTGTAGCCGCTGTCGGTGGGCCGAACGCCCCAATCGTCGCTGTCCTTGCTGTCGGGAAAGCGGTGGATGTTCTTGCCGCTGGGCCGCCAATAGCTGGCCGTCGTCAGTTTCAAAGCGCTGCGTTCACTGCCCTCGTGCATCTCAATAATGTTCTGTACGCTGCCTTTGCCGTAAGTACGCTCGCCGACGATGACCGCTCGTCCGTGGTCTTGCAAGGCCGCCGCCACGATCTCGCTGGCGCTGGCGCTGTACTTGTTGACCAGCACTGCCATCGGATATTTCTCGGCTGGCAACAACAGCGTGCCTTCCGGCTTGGCGTCGTAGACTTCTTCCTTGTGATTGCGGCCCTTGGTGCTGACAATGCGGCCTTCGGTCAGAAATAGGTCGCAAACTTCGCGGGCTTCCTTAAGCAAGCCGCCTGGATTGTTGCGGAGATCGAGAATCAGGCCGCGCACGCCTTCGCGCTGGAGTTCCTCCACAGCGTCACGCAATTCCTTGCTCGCCGTCTTGCTGAAATTGAGCAGGCGGACGTAGCCGATCTTGTTCTCCTTGTCGAGCATGAAGTCCCAGGCGCGGAGATTGTCGGCCTTGCGTTGATCGCCGAGCACGCACGGCACTTCGATAATGGCGCGCGTGATGGTCACTTCTACCGGCTCCTTGGCGCCTTCGTGCAAGACGGTCAGCGTCACTTTTTGTCCCGGCTCGCCCTGGATGAGGTCGACGGCCTCATCCATACGCATGTTTTCCGTGGCCTTGCCATCGATTTTGAGGATGATATCGCCAGCTAGGATGCCCGCCTCATACGCTGGCGTGCCGGGCATCGGGCTAAGCACAGTCAGCTGCCGCGTCATCCGGTCCAAACCGACCTGAATACCGATGCCGCCGAACTTGCCCTCGCTCTGTTTCTCGAATTGCTTGTACTCGCGCGGGGTGATGTAATCTGAATGGGGATCGAGACGTTCCAGTCCGCCCTTTATCATGTCCTCGACGAGTTTGCGCTCGTGCTCTTCGTCGATGTCTACAACATAGCGTTCGCGCACTTCGTGGAGCACGTCCACCATCAGGCGGACCAGTTCATAATCTTTATCCTTCTCGCGGCTGGGAGCGCTGTAGGAGACAGTGATGCCAAGCAAAGACACGGCGGCAATACCCAGCAACCAGTACAGGTTACGGCGTGACATGTTCT
>OGCG01001782.1_pt1 | contig 10121 bp, 11 predicted proteins | sample 1570061 | NCBI WGS metagenome assembly OGCG01 (sample SAMN06268698, study PRJEB24515) | hot springs metagenome | isolation source: Joseph's Coat, Yellowstone National Park, Washington, USA | place: USA:Joseph's Coat, Yellowstone National Park, Washington, USA
GGGCATGCTACGCTTGTTGGTGAAGCGGCTGGCCAGGACCGCATAGCCGCCCATGGAAAACTTTTACGACAGCCTCTTAGATGTTCCCTCAGCCTAGCCAGGTGATCCTGGGGTCGGGAAGAGCAAAAGCTCAGGGGGGCACACGGCGAAGGCTCCAAGGTGGGCCTGATTTGATCCTGAGTCTGTCTCAGGATTGAAGGTGATCTACCAATTCCACGAGGAGGCGAACGCCGTAGCCGGTTCCACCGGCAGGCCCCAGAGCGTGGGGTTTATCCGAGAAGGCAGGTCCAGCGATATCAAGATGAGCCAAAGGCTTCTCCGTAAACTCCGAGAGGAACAAAGCGGCGATGATCGCTCCCGCATCCCGCCCTCCAGCCACGTTTTTGAGGTCAGCTACCGAGCTTTTAAGGCGCTCTCGGTACTCTTCCTCCAAAGGAAGGGGCCATACTTTTTCCCCTGCTCGCTCTGCCGCCTCCTCTATCTCGCGAGCCAAACGGGCATCGTTAGAGAATAGCCCGGCTACCTGATTGCCCAAAGCGACCACGCAAGCACCTGTTAGAGTCGACAGTTCAACGATAGTCTGAGCTCCTTCTCGATCGGCAAATGTGATGGCATCGGCTAGGGTCAGGCGTCCTTCAGCATCGGTATTGAGGACTTCGACCGTTTTACCCGAAAGGCTCTTCAAAACATCCTGCAAGCGGTAAGCGCTTCCCGAAACCATATTCTCCGCGGCAGCAATGTAAGCCCACACCTCTACAGGAGGCCGTAGCTGGGCAATCGCCCGCATGGCCCCAAGCACTGCCGCAGCCCCTGACATGTCCGACTTCATGGTGCTCATTCCCTCGCTGGTCTTAAGAGAATAACCTCCGGTATCAAACGTGAGCCCCTTACCAATGAGGGCGAGAACCCTTTGAGGTTTGCCAGTAGGTCGATAGCGAACTTGAATAAAACGAGGAGGCTGAGCGCTCCCTTGAGCGACCCCAAGAAAGAGGCCCATCCCCACTTCACGAATTCGCTCCGGCTCCCAAACCTCAACCTCCAAACCCAGCTGAGCGAGCTCTTCGGCTCTACGCGCAAGCTCAGCCGGGTAAAGGACATTAGGCGGCTCATTGACTAAGTCACGGGCAAAACATACCGCCTCGGCGACGATGAGCGCTCGCTCCACCGCCGAGCTTGAAGCGCGAGATAGCCATAGACGAAGCCGCTTCGCTTCGGAGCGACTCTTATATTTGAGAAATTCGTAGCTCCCCAGCACCATTCCTTCCGTTAAAGCAGCGCTCGCTTCCTTTTTCCCCAGCTTCTCGCTCAGAAAAGTTTCGCAAGCGGCCTCACGGAAGCCAAGGCGAGCAACTTCGCCGACCAACTTGGCACCGACCCGACGCAGAGCTTCTAGGCTAATTCCCCGGCGCTTCCCCAAACCAACCAGGAGGACGTGAAACTCCTCCATCGGAAGCAACAACGTCTCTCCTAAATCCCCCTGAAAACGAAGGTTTTTGAGAATGGCAGACAGCTTTCCTTTGAGGTGTTCATCCAGACGCTGCCCCTCGTCGCTAAGCTCACCCCCCCATATCCCAACAATCCGTACGGGAGCAGGAATCTCTACGACCGAGCGGCGAGCGGAACGCAGGCGCAATTCCATATGCCGTGGACTATACCATAATTCAAGGTTTTCTCAACCCTATTACACCCAAATAGATGGATCCAAGCCATAGCTGGGCGCAGACCTCTTGTCTTGGATCCACGAAGTCGCCCGAAGAGGAGTTTTGTCTCCGTTGAATTTTCCAAGTCCTTATCGGTTCCATTTCCAAGTGAGCACCCCTTGGCGTAAAGATCATCGCGAGCCCTGCACTAAACTGGCATTCAGACAGCTCAATAGCCCCTCTAGCATGGGCCTTTTGGGATTTTCGGCAATTCCCACCGGAGAACCATTGCATTCATACAGTCGCCCTTCTTGTTTTGGACAATCCAAGGCCCAAGTCGTTTATTGCATCAACTCTGATCACGAGACCTCAGCCCGAGAACCTTATCGCCAGGGCGGCCTCAACACTCTCCACCTGTATACTAAACGAGACGTCTCAGCTCGCTTTGGGCTTCGTTGCAGACGTCGAGAGGAGCGGTGTGAGCACACTTGGTGGTAGTGCAGCCCTTGAAGGGGTCATGATGAAAGCTCCGGAAGCCTGGGCTCTTGCGGTACGGCTTCCCGATGGGTCAATTCATGTTGAGCAGCATCCCGAGCAAGCTCTCCAGCTGAGGTATCCCTGGACCCGCTGGCCCCTCCTGCGCGGTGTGGTCGCTTTGTGGGAAGCGCTCACGATCTCCTATCGGGCCCTCAATCGAAGCACTGAGCTCATCGAAGGCAACACTGCCCCCCGAGGCCTCTATTACGTTTCCTTGAGCATTGCTTTGCTCTTAGCCCTCCTGATCTTCATCGTGCTCCCCGCCATCGCTGCAGGCTACCTGATCGCTCCCGGAGCCCACCCTATCCTCTATAACCTCCTCAACGGCCTACTCAAAGCTATCCTTTTGGTGGGCTACTTGCTCCTGATTGGAAAATTACCTGAAATGCGCCGTTTTTTTCGCTATCATGGGGCCGAGCACAAAACAATCGCCGCATACGAGGAAGGGCTTGAACTCACAGTCGACAATGTGCGCCCTCAACCGATCTATCATCCCCGCTGCGGCACCACGTTTGTCGCCTTTGTCATCCTGGCCAGCATCGTGCTCTATAGCTTCCTCCCTCATCAGCAAAGCTTGGTCTGGCGATTGACGGGTCATCTCCTCACTCTACCCCTAGTCGGTGCTTTAGCTTTCGAGCTCCTCCGGTTCTCCTCGACCCACCACAATCCCGTGTCACGATTCCTCAAGAATCTGGGCTATCGCTTCCAAATGCTCACCGTTCTGGAGCCGGACGATGAGATGATCGAAGTCGCTATTGCCAGCACCCAGGCAGCGCTACGCAAAGACTCCGTCGCGGTAGCCTAACTAAGTGACTCGTCCTGGCTCGTGCTGACGCCAGGTACCTTCCTGACGAATTTCTTCGATAGCCCCCAAGACCATCTCGATCTCGGAAGGAAGCGTGAAAAAATGAAGGCCGAGGCGAACTCCGGCTCCTGGGCGCCAGTCACAGACGACTTCTCGTCGATTAAGCTCAGCCGCGTATCCATACGGCAACTTGAGGATCACGGTGCCCGATCGGGCTTCAGCTTGTGGGGGACCAACGAGCTCAACCCCAAGACGCTGGGCTCCCTCAATCAAGGTTCGTGCAAGGCGTCGAACATGATCCCAAATCGTGTCCAAACCTACCTCAAGTAACAGCTGGTACCCCGCGCGCGCCACCAGAAGAGGAGCCACATTAGGGGTCCCAACTCCATAACGCTCCCCACCCGGCGCCGGAACCCACTCGCGTTCAAAAGCAAAGGGGCGAGCATGACCTGCCCAACCTACCAGCCTGGGCCACTCTTCCCACCAAGACTCCCGTACCCAGAGATAGCCAGCTCCGGGTCCTGAGAGCAACCATTTAACTCCTCCCCCAAAGACATAGTCGGCAAACCGCCTCATCTCTAGGGGCAAGACCCCCGCTGTTTGGTAGGCATCTACCGCCAACTGGGTCCCTACCCGATGGCATAACTCGGCGATACGCTGGAGATCCACCCGCTCTGAAGTTCGATAGGCTGCGTGGGAGACCACCACCAGGAGAACCCGCTCATCCAAGGAAGCCTCAAAGCGCTCCCAAGGAAACTTTCCCTCATCAGCAGGAAGGCAGACCACCTCGGCCCCATAAGCTTCCCATGCCTGAAGCTGATAAAGAATGCTGGAGAACTCAAGCTCTGTTGTCAGAATTCGATTTCTCGGCGGCTGAAACCGAAGGCTCGAGAGCAGGCTCGCCAGGGCTGCCGTAGCGTGAGGGTGAAAAGAAATCCCCTGAGGATCAACCCCCAACAGCTGACTCAGTTCCCGGGAAGCTTCCCGAGGAGCTTCCCACCAGCCTTCTGCCCAAGCCCGTACCCCCCGCTCAGACCAAGCTCGGGCGTAGGCTTCCAGGGCCTCCTGAGCCGTTCTGGGCATCGGACCTAGGGTATGGCTAGCCAGGTAGGCCCCTCTCAGTTGAGGAAAGTACTCACGATACACCAAGCAGTATAGACCTAAGATAGGGGTGATGCGTGGACTCCTCTTCGACCTGGACGGCACCTTAGTGGATACCGATCGGATCCACGAAGAGGCCTGGAGAAGGGTTTTGCGCCCCTGGTACGAGGTGGACCATCGCTTTTACCAAGAGCAGATCAGCGGAGCTTTGAATCCAGAGATCCTCCTTCGCCTCCTTCCCGATCTTCCTCCCGAGGAAGCGCAAGCTCTGCTCGAAGCCAAGGAGTCCCTATTTCGAAGCCTGGCCCAAGAGCTCCAACCCCTTCCAGGAGCCCGCGAGTTCCTCACCCAAGCCCGCCAGCAAGGGCTTCGGCTCGGCTTGGTGACCAACGCACCTCGCGCCAACGTTGACCATGTGCTTTCGCTCCTCGGTATCGGGTTTTCCCTGATCATCCGATCCGAAGAGTTGCCTCGAGGCAAACCAGACCCCCTACCTTACCAAGTTGCCCTAAACGCTTTGGGTCTTCCAGCTCAAGAGGTCTGGGCGTTCGAAGACTCCCCTTCGGGCATACGCTCTGCCCGCGGAGCGGGTTTGACGACCGTAGGAGTCGCTTCTGGGCACTCCGAGGAAGCCCTTAAGGAGGCCGGAGCATCCTGGGTAATTCAGGACTTCCAGGATCCCCGCTTGATCCATCTATGGGAACACGTATGAACGAAGGCCCACTCGAAGTCTACTTCGATGCTCACTGCCCTCTCTGCCGCACGCTTGTCCATCACCTCGAGCGGTTTGATCACACTGCCTCCCTCCATTGGATCCCCCTAGAGCACGCTGAGCTTCCCATCGATCCCTCTCAGCTCAGCCAAGAGCTCCATACCCGAGACCGCCGAGGAATCATCGCTTCAGGTGCTCAGAGCTGTCTGGACATCATCCAACGGCTTCCCCAACTCAGGTGGCTTGCCCCACTCCTCAAGTGGGCCCTTCAGTCTGGCATCGCTGAGCCTGCCTATCGGTGGGTTGCACGACATCGAATGGGGTGGAGGCGCTAAGGAGACGATATGGCTGTCCAACCTAAGTTCATCCAGCAGGCCTTGATCGGTGCGGACTGGGTCGAGACCCCTACGTCCTTCGAGATCCGAAGCCCTTTCTCGGGGGAGGTCATCGCCGAGGTCGCCGATTGCGGCGAAGAGGAGGGCAAGAAGGCTGTCGAGATCGCTGTCCGTACCTTTGCTCAGTGGAGCAGAACGACAGCGTATGAGCGAGCTCAGCTGCTTCGGGCCTGGTTCGAACGAATCCTCGCTGAAGAGGAGGAGCTCGCGCGCACCATCGCCTTGGAAATGGGAAAACCGATCACCGAGGCACGTGGAGAAGTACGCTATGCAGCGAGCTTTGTCGAGTGGTATGCCGAGGAAGCGAAGCGGATCTACGGGGAGACAGTGCCCAGCCAGTTCCCCCACAAGCGGCTTTTCGTCTTAAAGCAGCCTGTAGGTCCTGTCTACGGAGTCACCCCCTGGAACTTCCCCGCCGCCATGGTAACCCGTAAGGTGGCTCCTGCCCTGGCAGCTGGCTGTACGTTCATCCTTAAACCAGCCGAGCAATCCCCGCTCACAGCGCTCAAGCTCGCGGCCCTATGGAGGGATGTCGGCGGACCAGCAGGGACCTTACAAGTACTCCCAGCTCGTGATCCGGTCCCCGTTACCCGGGTGATGATGGAAGATCCCCGTATTCGGAAGATCACCTTTACAGGATCTACCGAGGTGGGTAAGTTGCTCACCCAGCAGAGCGCTCAGACGCTCAAACGGATCTCGATGGAGCTCGGGGGTCATGCTCCTTTCCTCATCTTTGAAGACGCCGACCTCGACCAAGCGGTGCGCGATGTGGTCGCTTGCAAGTTTCGCAACGCTGGCCAGACCTGCGTCTGCACCAACCGTATCTACGTCCATGAGAGTATCTACGAGCCCTTCGCCCAAGCCCTCGTGCGAGCGGTGGGGGAGCTTCGGGTTGGCGATCCCCTAGATCCCACCACGCAGATTGGTCCCCTCGTGGACCGCCAAGGCTTGGAGAAAGTGGAGGCCCACCTCCGTGATGCCCAAGCCCAGGGAGCGCAGGTGCTCACCGGGGGTCGACCGCTCAAAGATCTACTCTTCTTGCCTACCGTCGTGAGCGAGGTACAGCCCACCATGCGCCTCATGCATGAGGAAACCTTTGGCCCCGTAGCTCCCCTCATCCGCTTCCGCAGCGAAGAGGAGGCTATCGCTGCCGCCAACAATACCCCCTACGGCTTAGCGGCTTATCTTTGGACTCAAGATCTCAGCCGGGCGTTTAGGGTCATGGAGGGCCTCGAATACGGTATTGTTGGCCTCAATGATGCCATACCCTCTACGGCCCAAGCTCCTTTTGGGGGGGTCAAGCAGAGTGGATTCGGCCGCGAGGGAGGACACTGGGGTCTTGAGGAATATCTCTACGTCAAATACGTTTCAATCGGACTGAAGCAATCCTAAAGCCGTGCTCCTGCTCCTCGCCATCCTCGCGTATAGCCTAGGAAGCCTCCCCTTGGGGTACTGGCTCCTCGTCTTCATCTTCCACAAAGATCCTCGAACCGCTTCCGCTTATCACCTCGGCCTGGAGAGCAGCGCCCGTCTGCTCGGAATCGGACCTCTACTCCTGACCGCCTTGCTCGACTTCCTCAAAGGACATCTCGGCGCCTGGCTTGGCCATAGCTTCGGCCTCGAAGGAGCCTTGCTGACCGGAGTCTTCACCTACCTCGGCCACCTCTATCCTCCCCGCCAATTCTTCGGTCGCCATCCTCTTCGAGGCCGAGGTGGCTTCCTCCTGCTCGGGCTCGTCTCAGGGCTCTCCGTCTCGGGCCTTCCCTACCTTCTAGCCCTCATCCCCTTTGTCGTCGCTTTTACAGTCTATGCCTTGAGTGGCTATGCTTCTTTGGCCGGGCTCAGCGTCCCTCTCAGCCTTGCCCTGATCCTTAGCGCTCACCCCTGGCCACTGAGCGCCAAGCTTCTGGCCTGGCTGTTAGCCCTTCTGGCCATCTGGCGCTATAAGGAGCACTTGGGGCGCATCCTCGAAGGGATTGAGCCGCGCTTAGGAGATCCCCTGCCACTTCCTTCCACCAACCAAGTGACCTGCGCCTTCATGATCCACCCGCTCACTCTGGATGACCTATGGCAGAGCCCTCGATTCCGCTGGTTCAAGATCTTCGTCGATCGGGGGCTCATCGCTCCAAGGCTCATTGAGCGGATCGCCGAATGGGTACGCCCCATGAAGGTGGGAGAGCTACGGGGTGTGCAGACCGCTGACGGACGGGAGATTCGCTGTTACCTGATTTCTGCCCCTCTGCTTCCCCATCAAATCGTTCAGCAACCCAAGCTGGCTACCTTACGCGCCATCCAGGGAGCTCGCCTAGCCCGCGAGCTCCAAGCCAGCGTGATCGGTTTGGGCGCTTTTTGGAGCGTGGTCGGCGAGAAAGGCCGGGTAGTTCAGGAAGCGGTGCCCGAAATTCAGGTCACCAATGGTGGAGCCTATACCGCAGGCACCATTAGGAACGCTCTTCCCAGGCTCCTTGAGCGAGCTTCTCGCGAGGGGAAGAACCTTCGCGAGCTCACCGCAGCTGTCGTGGGGGCCAACGGAGTGGTCGCTTTCGGCATCGCCCGTCAAATCGCCCCCTGGGTGGGTCGGCTCATCTTGGTTGGGCGGGACCTCGAGCGCCTCCGGCGCAGCGCAGAAACGCTCAGGAGCAACTTAGAGCGCAAAGGGAACTGCCCCGAGCTCGTTGTCTCCACCCAGATCGAGGCGGTCCGGGAGGCCGATCTCATCTTCAGCGCGACTTCAGATCCCAATCCTGTCCTCTACCCGGAGCACATTAAACCAGGAGCTTGGATCTACGACGAAGGAGTACCTCCGGATGTCCATCCCTCGGTCTACCAAGTACCTGGCGTCCGCGTCATTCCCGGAGGGGTCGTCCGACCCCCGGGCAACCTTCAGGGCAACCTAGACCTTCACTTCGGCCCAGGGGCGGTTCCAGCCTGTCTGGCTGAAACAATGATCTTAGCAGCTGAGCGAGCGTTCGAGCGCAAAAGCCTCGGGGGGGAGACCAAACTCGAAAACATCCAGTATTTTGTGGAGCAGGCCGAGCTGCTCGGCTTTCGACCCCTCGAGGAGGCTGAGGGGTTGAAAGCTTAAAAAGAGGAGCTACCAAGCTTTTCTCACCCCGAAAAGGGCTATAGTGAGCTTATGGTCGCTCGCTGGTTTCGGCCTCGCTTGTGCTGGGGAGTGCTCTTTCTCATGCTTCCCTTCTTTGTTCAGCTGTTGGGGTTCGGAGCCCAAATGGGAGGGGGGCTCTGCGGGGCTTTGCTCAGCCAGGTACCGCGAGGAATCACCTATCAGGCCTCTGAATTTTGGTACGCGATGATCTTCATGATCCTTCTGGCCTTTCAGATGGTCTATGGGGTCTTTCTTGTCTTTATGCGGCTGTTCAACTTGCCTGAATATATGCACGAGGGAATCTATCGGGTAGGAGCTGCGCTGGCAATCATCCTCATTCTCCTCTTTATCCTGACCCGCACCGTGGGGTTACCACACCCTACGGCCATCGGCTGGTCTATCGGCCATCCTGTCGCCTTAGACCCTCTTAGCCTCATTCTGGTCGGCCTCACGCTGATCGGGGGACTCGATCTTTGGGGCCTCGCTGAGCTCAGCCGCCGTCAACTCCGTTCAAACTAAATGGAACAGCTGCTCTCCCTGCTTCGAACCCTAAGAGGTCCCCAGGGCTGCCCCTGGGATCGCCAGCAGGATCACCTCAGCCTGAGACCCTACCTGCTCGAAGAAGCTGCCGAAGCGGTCGATGCGCTCAGCCTTGGTCAAACCCCAGCGATCATCGAGGAGCTCGGTGACGTCCTCCTGCAGATCGCCTTCCACAGCGTCATTGGGGAAGAGGAGGGTCAATTCAGTTACCCCGACGTCGAGCAGGCGATTGTGCGCAAGCTCATCGCTCGACATCCCCACGTGTTCGGTGAGGTCCACGTCACAAGCGCTCAAGAAGTAGCTGCTCGCTGGGAAGCCCTCAAAAAGCAAGAACGGGGCTCCCGTTCACCCTGTGCTTCCGTTCCCCAAAGCCTCCCTGCTCTCATGCGGGCTCAAGCGCTCCAGGAAGCTTTAGGTGTGCCTGCAGCCTCCTCCGAAGACCTTCTTCAAGCCCTACAGGGCGGTGACTTAAAAGAGTTGCTCTGGCAAGTCGTCGCCTTTATACGAAGCCAGGGCCAGGATCCCGAACTCCTCCTCCGCGAGCGATGCCAGCAAGCCTGCCCCTAGCGATGGCGCGCCTCAAGGAGCAACTGGCCACCGAGGTCGAGCTCTCACCTTTGCCAGCGGGGTACGTGGAGTCTGCGGTGCTTCTTCCGCTCTGGAACCAGCACCTTCTCCTGACTCAAAGAAGCACCTCGCTGCCACACCATGCCGGCCAAATCAGTTTTCCTGGTGGTGTTTTAGAACAAGGGGAAGCACCCCTCGAGGCGGCTTTGCGGGAAGCCCAGGAAGAAGTTGGACTTGAACCTAAGAGCGTCGTGCCATTAGGCTTTCTTCCCCCCGTCTTTTCTCCGCGCGGTTTTCGGGTCTGGCCCCTTGTAGGCTGGCTCAGCCAGGAACCTGTCCTTAGGGCTAATCCTACCGAGGTTGCAGAGCTCTTCTGGGTACCCCTTCAAGAGCTGCAAGAAGCCCCAAGCTGGAGGGAATTCCGCCTAGGGCGCTGGATCTGGCACTATCCCTGGCGAGATAAAGACATCTGGGGAGTAACTGGGGCAATCGTGCACGAACTCCTTGAGCGAATTCCCTCAGTGCCATAAAGCCCCATCGCAGGCTTCCTGCTCAACCCTATCCAGATTCCTAAACATGGCCAACAAGAGGTGGGCTAGCCCGAGCAGACGATCATCCTTAGAGCCAGCTCAGGAGTATTGGCTCAAAACTTGCACTTATACAGGTCCTCTCAGGTTTATGCGCCGGGAGCACTTGAAAAGAGCCACTGGGTTCCCGT
>OGCG01001786.1_pt1 | contig 10110 bp, 10 predicted proteins | sample 1570061 | NCBI WGS metagenome assembly OGCG01 (sample SAMN06268698, study PRJEB24515) | hot springs metagenome | isolation source: Joseph's Coat, Yellowstone National Park, Washington, USA | place: USA:Joseph's Coat, Yellowstone National Park, Washington, USA
GCGGGGGAAGAGGGACCAGCAGAGTACGTATGGAGCACCATAAAGCTGCTCAAGGTAGCCAGGGTTGACCATGGATACCATATATTGGATGATGACAAACTGAGCCTGAAGGTATCCCAGGAAAGAATACCTTTAACAACGTGCCCCCTATCTGCACTAAAGCTCAATCATATAGTTCCCCTCTCCAGCTTCCCCATAAGGGACATGATGGAAAGGGGTTTTGTGCCAACTATAAACTCAGATGATCCAGCTTACTTTGGAGGTTATTTAAATGAAAATTTTATAGCTCTTGAAACCGAACTTAACCTTTCTTTAAATGAAATAGTTTCTCTTGTCAAAAACTCTGTATTTGCTTCGTTTATGAGCTATGATGAAAAGAGGGACATGTATGAAGATATAGATAGAGCTGTGCTGGAGTTAGTTGAAGATGAAAGAAGAATATCTTAGAACGTTTCACGCCTATGATATTAGAGGAATATATGGCAAGGAGATTGACCAGGAATTTGCATTAAGGCTGGCAGATTCGTTGACGATTTATTTGGGTGGTTCAGGAAGTTTATCTGTGGGAATGGATGTAAGGGGCTCAAGTAAGGACCTTTACAATGCTATAATTAAGAGGTTGATTGATAATGGGAATAAGGTTCATGCACTGGGCCTTATTCCTTCACCAGCATTTTACTTTTCAGTTGCCCATCTTGGTCTAGATGGGGGAATAATGGTTACAGCTAGCCATAACCCTCCGGAATATAATGGATTCAAGCTTTGCGAAAGGAAGGGCAGAATCATAGCTGAGGGCTTTGGAATGGAAAAGTTAGAACAAATTTTTTCATCGGGCCAGACCCCTCAAAAGAGCATGGGGTCTATTATAAAGACCAACATTGAAGAAATTTACGTGAATTATATTAAATCAAAGGTAAAAATTGGCAGACCGTTAAAAATTGTAGTTGATATTGGAAACGGAGCTACTTTTTCCTTTGCAAAATCAATATGTAGTGGCCTTAAATTCAACTGTACATTTATAAACGATGTACCAGACGGAACGTTTCCGTCAAGGCCTTCAGAACCTACAGATCAGGCAGTTGGTCAATTAAAGAAAACCGTTATAAATGAAGGTGCTGATCTGGGCGTAGCATTTGACGGTGATGGTGATCGGGTGCTATTCGTTGATGAAAGCGGAAAAACTGTAAGGGGAGATGTGGCGTTTGCTGTGCTAGCAGAGGCCTACAGTAAAAATGATAACAAGAGAGCAGTAATTGAGGTTAATTTCTCTGAAGTGATAGAAGAAAGGTTAAAATTCCTTGGATATGAAACAATTGTAAGCAAGGTTGGCCATTCCTACATAACTGACCTTATGATAAATAGGAAAGCGCTGATCGGAGGGGAAATAAGTGGTCATTATTACTTCGCTGATATGTACGGGCTTGATGACGCCATGTTCGCATGGGTAAAGATGGTGGAATATTTATCAAACAGCAAAGTGATATTTTCAGAGCTTGTTTCAAACATAAAACTGCCTCCATCTTCGGATGTCATAACCGTGCCTGTTGAGGAGATCAGAAAAGATGAAATAATGCGTGAGGTCAAACTTGAACTGAGTAAGAATGCTAACAAGGTTATCGATATAGATGGCATAAAGGCGTACTTTGAAGACGGGTGGGTTCTAGTCAGAAAGTCAAATACGATGCCACAAATAAAGATAAAGTCTGAAGGAACAGGATATCTAAGGCTACTTAATATGGCTAAGGAGCTTGTTTTGAAGCTTTCCAGCTCCTAGGATACGTATTGTCTTTCATTATTACCCTGTTAACCATGGCTGCTATGCCCTTCTGGCTCTCCTCTATTTTACTGTAATCCATAACAGCATTACCTGTGGCTATTATTTCCCCTTTAAGAGTGTAAATTGCAACCTTATCATTTTGCTGTAATGTGCTGTCAACTCTCGCTATTCCAGGAACCGCCAGGTATGAGCCATTGCAAAGTGATCCCACCGTAGAATCCTTTACAAGAATTGGTTTAAGGTGCTTTAGCGCTATTTCTATAGGAAGAACAACCTTTTTCAAACCATCTACATCCCCATTTTTCAGTGATTCAGATGCCATGAATACATCTTGCAACCTTACTAGTCCATCGTTTTCGCTGTACCCCGAAACCCTTGTCCTCCTGAGGTCCACCATGCTTGCACCTGTTCCCAATAATTCGCCCATATCATAGATCAACTTCCTGACATAGGTGCCGGACTCACATAAAATTCTCAACAGATAAAACCTTCCATCAGTTTCAATAAAATCAAGTTCATATATTCTCCTGACCCTAACTTCCCTTTTCACTGAAGACCTAATTGGTGGCCTCTGATAAACTAGGCCTTTAAATTTATTTATAACAGCTATTACTTCTTCTCTCGGTAACTCCTGGTGCACCTTCATAACTGCGTAATATTCTTTGGGTCCAAGCAACAGCGAAGATAGAGCCTTTGTTGCTGAATTGATTGCTATGGGAAGCAATCCAGATACAGGAGGGTCCAGAGTTCCGCTGTGTCCAGCTCTTGTTACGCTTAACAGCCTTTTAACCGTGTTCACAGCCTCAAAGCTGTTCATGCCTGCAGGCTTATCAAGTGGAATAAACCCATATTCCATTATTTCACTTATGTTCCTCTCCTCGGGCGCATGACCGTGGCTTGGATCTGTCGCCTCTTCAAAGAGTGGCACGGTCCTCCCTAAAAGTTCATCTAGAATTTTTGGCATTTGATTTAAAGTCATTATAATATAATATAAGCATTTCAGCCACCGTCTCAGCCTTTACTGAATCAACGTCTACTACTAAATTAAATACGTCCAAATCCTTTCCCAATACATAACCGTATAATTTTTTGTAATGCTTTATATTTTCTATGTCTCTATCCTTTATTATCTTTTCAGCATCTGTTTTACTTATGTTGTCTCTCTGGGCAAGCCTGTTAACTCGCGTTTTAAATGACGCCTTAAGCCACACCTTAAGATGATTATCATCGACAAGCCACGGAATACTCCAACTCGTAATTATGAAATCTTCATTTTTTATTGAATTTAAAAGAAAACTGTCAACCCTTTTATCAAAGTTAGGATCCTTCATCCTCACTTCAAGGAATCGCTTTCCCTCCTCCGTATCCCACCAGTTTCCGATTTCTGGATTGAATCCAAGTTCCCTTGCCATGTTCTTTAATACATCTCCCCCAACAAGAAATTTGATCCCAAGTTTTTCTGATATCAGTTTAGCAACTGTGCTTTTCCCAGATGCTGGCATACCTGAAAGTATAATGCTGACCATAATGGTTATTTGTGTCATATAAAATAAGCATTTTGTTTTTATGCAAAACTGTTCACACAAATTAATAATTGTTCAACAGCCTTTAATATGTGAATAAATATACCCATAAATATGGATTTTAATGAATACCAGAAGCTGTCACATCTGACTGCTGTCTATCCAGGTGATTCTGCAAAGTATTATCTCACCCTTGGTTTGGCCGGAGAAGCAGGAGAAGTGGCTAACAAGATTAAAAAGGAAATTAGAGATGGTGAACCTGTAACAAAGGATGAAATTAAAAGTGAACTTGGTGACGTTCTTTGGTATCTTTCTGAACTCGCGTTAAGTTATGGTATTGAACTTGACGAAATTGCGTTATCTAACATTAAAAAGTTGCAAGACAGAAAAAGAAGAGGCACAATTAAGGGCAGCGGCGATCACCGGTGACATCATCTCACGCCAAAGCTTCCCTTTTCTGATTTGCCCGCAGCATGTTTAAACTACACATGCACTTATAGTGCCTGGCCATGGGTGCCTACGCAGGCACAAAATCAGACTATATATACCAGCGCGTTCTACTTTTTGGCGCAGGTCAAGTCCTTTAGTGCTCAAGCCTTACATAATGCTCTGTTATATAGCCCCCGCAGCTGGTCGAAGTTTCCACCTGTCTGGGTAAAAGCGTATGCATTATCAATATAAAAAGTATTTAAATATTGAAGTCCTTGCATCCTAACGCTAAAGCAATTGAGATAAAATTACCGTTTTCTCCAAACCCCAACATGCTTTTTAAATTTCTCCCTTCATAAGATCTTTAATTGTTTTATAGTTAACATAGGAAGGAAGTGATCCTGCTTGAATCAATTGCGCTATAATTTTTTCTCCTTCCTTTATGGCCAACTTAAATGCGTCCCATGTTAAAACTGAGATTACTTCCCCCTTCCTAGTATCTATCAATAGAACCCTGTACTTCCTGCAGAACCAGCGTGTTCTTTCTCCAGCAACAACCTGACCCACACCAGTTGCTCTAACATACCTGCCGTTTCTGGCCGGCGTCCTTGCTCTGGAAAGAGCTATAGAATAAACTATATTATCGTTTTTTTCGGCTAAATTCCAGTACTTGTCATTGCGTATTGCCTCTTTTATGTTGTACCAATCCTTTTCAGAAATGTGTTCCTTTATGCTGGGCGAGCGCATAAACATATTTGATATTGATTTAGTATAAATTGTGTATGGTAAAAGTTATTTTAACTAATCATGTTTAATTATTGCAAAAATTTATATAAATATAATTAATAACTGATGCATGGGATTTTTAGAGCTGGATGAAAAACCTTTGAGCCGGTTTATTTGGTACTCAACGCTGCTTGTCGGTCTTGGGTCGTTTCTGGACGGGTACGACCTGCTCAACGTCAGTATAGCGTTACCTTTTATATCAAAAACCATGATAATTTCAGCAAGCATGCAGGGATTGCTGGGAACCGCCACTTATCTTGGGGGGATAGTCGGAGCAATAATATTTGGAGTATTCAGTGACTTAAGGGGAAGAAAGGTTGCACTCATAATCGACCTTGTTTTTTTCATGCTTGCATCGTTGCTTTCAGCAGTTATCACTACACCTACCCAATTATTGACCCTGAGGGCAGCGATAGGATTTGGAATAGGTGCAGATATAGTTTCCGGGCCGGCCCTGCTTTCTGAGCTTTTGCCCAAAAAGAGCAGAGGTGCGATGTTGGGAACTTCACTGCTTATGATGCCGCTAGGTGGGCTTGGAAGTGTGGCCATTGCTTACGTTCTCTACAGTTCAGGGATCAGTGCACCTTTATTATGGCGTACTATATTTGCCCTTGGAGCCGTACCTGCCTTATTGGTAATTATATTAAGAAGTTGGCTGCCTGAATCCCCAAGATGGTTAACCAAGTTCGGAAAAACAAAAAAGTTCATCAAAGAAACAGGGGTGTTGAACTTAACTGCTCAGGAAGTAGTTAAACACAATTATTCCACCCTTTTAACGAAATACAGGAAAATGCTTTTTTATTCTTCAGTTGCATGGTTCAGCGCAGGAACAACATCAATATTTACTATCTTTACACCGATAATACTTCAAAGGTTTGCATCAAAAGCATATCCACAAATGATATCAATAACGGCTATTATCTGGGTTGCGGCAATGTGTGGCGCAGCCATTGCATTATTATTGCATGATAAAGCTGGGAGAAAGGGCATTTTGATTACTTCAATGGTAATGCTTGGCATTTCTGATATTATGCTCGGGCTGAGCTTCACTGGCAGCGGTATAATTGTTGAAATGGTTTTAGCTGGGGCAATGTTCTTTTCATTTATCAACATAAGCGCTGCATATGTCATTCAAACTGAAGTGTTTCCAACCGAAATAAAAAGCGTAGCCAATGGAATCTCCTTTTCAATTAACAGAATAGCCAATTTTGCCTTTGGAATGTTTGTTCCTATATTTCTGCTTCTGAATGAGTTAAAACCCTTTATGTGGCTTACCGGAGCAATAGTCATTGCAATGGCCTTGGTGGCGCTGTTAACAGGCATTGAAACAATGGGAAAGGGTCTTGAAAAGATACAGAAGGAGATCGCAGACTAACGCCATTAACAAATTTTAAATATACTAACTGGATTTATACTTCTATAGATGATATTTAACATAAGAGAATATATTGAAAAAAATTATGGAAACACACCTTCTAAATTGAGGGTAATAAGAAAAATGCTGTTTTACGGCATATCGGTAAAGGACGGAAGGCTTTACTGCAACGATGTTGAAATACCTTATAAGTCTCTGGCAAATGCCTGCAATGTAGATCAGAGGGTTGTTAAATCCTTGGTGATTTCAGTAGCTTCTGACGTTAAACTATCTAAAATATTTGAAAAGTTAGAATCAACAATGAATCTGAAGGAGGTGGCTTCTGAGATTGGATTTGGCGTTCTTGTAATTACTGCATATGATCCTAAGGAGCCAGGCATCATAGCCTCTGTGAGCAGAGTAATTTCTGATTTTGGCATAAATATAAGACAGGCCATTGTTGATGACCCTGAGTTTTCCGAAGAACCCAAACTTTACATTATAACTGAAAAACCTCTACCTGGGGAAATCTTGCCAAAAATTAAGGAATTAAAAAATATTAAGAGTATCACAATATATTAACTGTACATAGAGCTGTAGGAACCTAAATCCAACAAACCGTGCCCTGAGAAGCTCATAAGTATCTTCTTCTTTTTCTGCTCCTTCTTTGCTGTTTCTGCAATTTCCTTTATAATGGGAAGAGCATGTGCAGTTTCTGGAGCGGGAATATAGCCTTCAGTTCTCGCGTAGAGCTCTGCATATCTAAATATGGTTTCTTGATCGTAATCTCGTGGCTCAACTATTCCATTTTTCATTAGAAGGCTCAGTGATGGAGCAACCCCGTGATATCTAAGGCCTCCTGCATAGATTGGTGGAGGAATGAAATCATAACCTATTGTGTACATCTTAACTAACGGCAGTATTTTACCGGTATCTGGATAATCATACCTGTATTCCCCTTGTGTCATTTTTGGAACTTCAAAGGAGCCAGCAGCTATGTACTTTGCCCCCTTATAATCTCTGTAAAATGGAAATGCTAGGCCTGAATAGTTTGAACCGCCACCAACAACTCCGATAATATAGTCTGGTTCAATACCGTTGTATTCTAGCTGCTTTCTGGCTTCAAGACCTGCTATTGTTTTATAAAGTATATCAGCATTAACTACACTACCCACATTGTACCTTCCGTTGTGCTCAAGGGCATATTCGACAGCTTCGCTTATAGCTATTCCAAGGCTACCATTTCTGTTCTTTTCATCTTTCATTAATTCCTTACCTATTTTTGTAAGAGTGCTTGGGCTTGGATTGACATCACCCCCAAGCATTTTCATCATTGTAACCCTGTACGTTTTCTGATAATAAGATGCTCCGGCCATAAATATTTTAGCATGCAAATTGTTAAGGGAAGATGCCATGGCAACTGCAATTCCCCACTGCCCTGCACCTGTTTCAGTAGTTATTAGGTCCACCCCCTCGATTTTTGAATAATATGCCTGAGCCAAAGCGCTGTTTATTTTATGAGATCCAGCAAACGTATATCCTTCCATCTTCATGTATATTTCAATAGGAGCATCAAAATAACTTTCAAAGCGCTTTGCCCTAATTACTGGAGTCGGCCTACCAACCTGGAAGTAAAGTTCCCTGATTTCTTCCGGCATCTTTATCTTACTTTCAGTAGAAAATTCATGCTCTAACACCTTCGTCGGAAAAACCCTTTTCAATACCTCAATTGCCTTTCCCGTATCATCCCTTGGAGGCGGCAACTGTTCTGGAAGATCTGGCAGTATGTTGTACCAGTAATCTGGCATTTCGTCCTGTTTTAGATCAATTCTGTTTGTCATGCTTAAGCTTATAACATTAATGTATTTATAGTTTACTTTATGCTATTTTTATTACATAAAAATAAATCAAAAGCCCCGTTAATTTAATATTTAGCCGGTACATATAATCAGTATGGAAAAGGTCAATCTTGGGAAGAGTGATATAAAAGTGTCAAGGATAGGGATCGGAACATGGCAAGCAAGCCTGCACGAATGGGGAAACGATGTACAGGACGAAATGATCGTCAAGGCGATAATCAGATCTCATGAACTAGGCATTAACTTTATAGATACTGCAGAAATTTACGGAAACGGACACTCAGAAACGGTTGTGGGAAAGGCGGTCAGCGAAATGAACAGAGAAGATGTTATAGTAGCCACAAAGGTTCATGGCGCTCACCTTAGGTATGATGAACTGATCAAATCCTCAGATTTAAGCATGAAGAGGCTTGGCACCAAATATATTGACCTATATCAGATACACTGGCCTGACCCTTGGGAACAAATACCATTAAAGGAAACCATGAAAGCAATGGAAAGGTTATACTTGGATGGAAAAATAAGGGCAATAGGCGTAAGCAATTTTGCTGTAAGGGACTTGGAGGAAGCACGTAGTTATCTCTCTAAAACTGATATAGTATCTAACCAGGTAAGGTACAACATGCTTCAGAGGGAAATTGAGGATGAAGTAATACCCTACTGCAAAAAGAATGGAATCACGATTATAGCATGGAGCCCACTGGCTCAGGGTGCACTTACCGGCAAATACAATGAAAACAACCTGCCTGAAGATCGCATAAGGTCCAGCAATGAATTATTTAAACACAATAACATAAAGCAGATATCAAGTCTTCTGAAAGTTTTGGAAAATATAGCTGAAAAAAGAGGAAAGAACGTTTCACAGGTTGCACTTAACTGGCTGCTAAAGGATGAAGGGGTGGTGCCAATACCTGGTGCAAAGAATCCACAGCAGGCAGAATCAAACGCAGGAGCAGTTGGCTGGAAACTTTCAATTGATGAATTAAACATTATAGAAAATGAGCTCAAGAAAATTGATATAGATTATATGTGATAGTGATGATAATTTAAACCGTATCATCCTACCAACCAGTCAAATTTTTAAATGGTGATCATAATCTGGTTTTATGGAAAAAAGGGAGGTGGGACTTTTTGCCCTCTTGATCACGTTCTGGGCACTTAACTATCCACTTATAAAGCTGGCCTTGAATTATGTGCAACCATTTTACCTCACGTTTCTCAGGCTACTTTTTACTATACCATTCCTTGCAATCTTAGTCCCTCGCGGATTTAAGCCAATATTAAGTTTAAAGAAAAATATTGAAATTCTCATTTTTGGTGTATTTGGAATCTTTGGGACTTGGACACTATGGTATCTTGGTGAACTTTACATTTCATCATCTCTTGCATCAATTATAATGTACACATATCCCATAATTACTATTCTGCTATCTTCCATCTTTCTAAAAGAAAATCTGAGCTCCCTAAAAGCATTAGGCGTAATGACTGGATTTGTTGGCATAATAATGATATTTTTTGATCAAATTTATTTTTCAAATATATTGGGACCAATGCTAGTTTTACTTTCTGCAATATCTTGGTCAATCAGCATAATTTTTTATAAAAAAACACTTTCCAAGGAAAACTATGCCACTGTGAACACTTACCAGATGATTTACGCATTACCGTTCTCGATGTCTCTGCTACTTTTTAATCAAACGCCGATTTATCTTCCGGCAAGATTTTGGTTAATTGTTATATTGCTAGCCTTCCCTGGAACTGCCTTGACCTTTACAATATACGTTTTAATGTATTCAAAGTACAAAGTTAACAGTATAACTCCTTACCTTTTCCTAGTCCCAGCAATTTCTGTTTTTTTCAGCTACATTATATTTAGAACACAATTTAATTTTATTGAATTGATTGGTTTTATATTACTTTCTGCTGGCATTTATGTAACCACCAAGTGATTCATATATACTAAAATTTTCAACTTAATGTGTTTATTTCGTTAATTATTTTTTGTTTGCCCTGTTCGTCCATGAATGATGAAACAACAGAAAGCATAGCCAGTTCTGTAATCTTTTTATCAGAAAGCTTGAATGCGGCTTGCAGTGCACTATAGTTTTGGTTAATGTAACCACCAAAAAATGCTGGATCATCAGAATTTATTGAAACTATTATTCCACTGTTTAATGCTTTGATAAGAGGGAAGTCAACTATATTATTGAAATATTTGACGCCGACAGCAGCTAGAGGGCACAATGTCACTGGAATCTTGTTGTTTGCTATATATTTTATGAGTTCCTGATCTTCAAACATATGATATCCATGGTCAACCCTGGCTACCTTGAGCAGCTTTATGGTGCTCCATACGTACTCTGCTGGTCCCTCTTCCCCCGC
>OGCG01001787.1_pt1 | contig 10086 bp, 11 predicted proteins | sample 1570061 | NCBI WGS metagenome assembly OGCG01 (sample SAMN06268698, study PRJEB24515) | hot springs metagenome | isolation source: Joseph's Coat, Yellowstone National Park, Washington, USA | place: USA:Joseph's Coat, Yellowstone National Park, Washington, USA
CCTAATTGTTGTTCATCTTTTATTGCAAGTGATGGTTCATCTTTTATTGCATTACTTATCGCATTTAACAATATTTCACTCTCTCTTGTCACATAAGTATAACCCTCCAAATCATTTTCAATTTGAATATTACCCATAACTTTAATCCCTTCGGGAATTGCATTCTCGACAAATAGTTTCAATGCTTTAGAAGTCTTTCCCGATCCCTGCGTACCATAAATGACACAAACGTTCCCTCCATAATCAAGCGGTCTTTTTTCGTAATCACCAGCCCATTTTAAAAAAACGCGAGGACGATAATCTTCGTAATCAAACGTTATATTACTATAAGAATGAAGTATTGCAAGTCCTACGGCACCTAATTCTTCTGCTTTCTGTCTTCTGCCCATTTCTAATAACTGTTTCAATTTCATCGTAACTTTCCAAGAATTCAATGGATTATCTAATCTCCTTCCTTCCTTATAAGCAATCCATGCATTTAACCAATTTGTTAAGACAGCGTGGGCAGGATAATTAACGACAAATTTCCCCTTTTCAGTCGTAGTTTCGTAATATTGAATTTCGGGCGGAATGAGTCGAAACATCTTTCTAATATCCTCTCCTGTATAGAAATCTTTATTTAACATTCTCTCGTAATCTTGACCTAAATTTATTGCGCTTAGATTTAAGTTTACTGAATTTACGTTATTATTTTTATCTTCGCGGTCGTACATCGATGTTATCATTTTCACCCTCTATTGATGGAGTAGATGGAGGTAAGATATCCTCTATACTATCAAGAGACGATTCTGGCGTTGTCGGCATCGCAGAGTTCATCATTTGCATCTTAATATACTCGTTACTATTAAATGTCTTCCTTTCATCGAAATACCCTAACTCTCGCCTTAAAACCCTCTTAATATCAGTTTCAAGAACCATTGCCTCTTGTAAAGCTCTACTCGCCTGCTTCTCGAACATGATCTGAATTCCCAATTTCAGGTGTTCTAAAGGTACGTAAATCGCTTCGTTTGTCTGTAACTCGACAATATCATAATCATTTCCTTGCAATTGAGTTTTTAAATTCCCCAATTTAGGAAGATTGATAAATCTATCCCGAAATTTTCTATATTCGTCTTCATACCCGCGCGCGTTACCTAAACAAACGAGAAGAGAGGAAATAATAGTTTTCATTATTTTGACTGCTACTCTATCCTCTAATAACATTGCTTTGTCTTCTAGACTATAAATTCGCATTTCCCAATCCGAATAAGATTTTTTAGACTCGTTCACTTCTTTGATATCTTTGGGGTCTGAAGTGTCAATTTTTTTATTGCTATTATCATCAGAACTATCTAGAATTCCAAAATCAGGACTATCTTTCATGAAATAATATCGAAAACTCCTATAAAAATTTTATTGTTGCAACATTATTGTGAAATTGAACTCAAATTAAAAATTAAAAATTAAAAATTAAAAATTAAAAATTAAAAATTAAAAATTAAAAAACTATTTGTTTACGAAGCTAACACGATTTCATTAGGTACGCTAATTGACTGACCACTCCCGAATGAAATATTTATGTTAAAGGACTCGAACTGATACTGACTCATTGCGTCAACCGCATTAACATTGTAGTTAATTGTTACCCAGAATGTGACTGTTCCGCCAACCGCTATTGTGTGCACGTATATGTTGGGTGTTTGTGTGTTGTTCGCAAAATAAACCTCATACTGACCTGTGCTTGTCTCAACTACAAGTGGATAGGATTTTCCAGTCGTTGAGTTTGTTATAGTTGGAATGCCAACTGCTGATACAGAGAATGATATATTCCCGACATTTGTGTCAGTCCTATACAGTGTTATCGAATACTGTGCCTGCCCAATTGTTGCGTTGTGATCAGCGCCAACAACAAAGTCTCCTCCGTATAGATTTGCAGTTGTTTCTATTCCGTTCACACCGTTAATCGTCGCTATCTTTGATGCAAGTATTACAGTTGTTGCAGTATTTGATGGAGCGGATGCGCCCTGAACATTACCCAAGTAATAGGTAAGGTCATAGGTCGGACCAGTCTGCTGTGTCGCCACTGAGGTAGTCGTTTGCGTTACTGTTAGAACTCCCGTTACCATAGCGAAGGCAAGGAAGATCGCTATCAGTGCGATTACCAGTGTTGCTGTTTCGTGCTTTTTGATCATTGGAAACTTTGCGCCGCTTCGTGCTAGGAATAGGGCTGCGAATAACCCCAATCCTATGATGATTAGTAATATCTCCCAGATATTCCACACCATAATTTCAGAAACTCAATCTAATATAAAAACTTTTAATGAATTTTTGGGCAGATTTAAACATATTTCCTTCTACTTATTAGATTTTTTTGTCAGTCTTGTTTCACGACTCTAAATTGGACGTTTTTATTGTCTTTCAGATAATTGTATATCCAATTTGCAATACCTTCACTTATTTCGTTTTTCATTTCCGAAGTGGCGTTAAGAAGGATAAATTTAAAATAAAACTCTCCTTTCCAAGTTATCAATATCGTATCTTGCATACTTCTTCTCGCAATTTTAAACCTTTTCGGTTTAAGCGTAGGAGGAGGTTTAATTTCTAAAACCTTGTCCTTTACATCTACATCTTCGGGGTTTTTTTCTTTCACTTCTTCATTAGTTTTCTGTTTAACTGATTCTGTTTCTTTTGCCTTTTCTTTGATATCAGAATTTTGCGTAGTATTAGTTGGTAAATCCAAATGTTTTTGTACTATATGCACTTTTAATCGATCTTCATATTGAAAACTAGCTCCACAAAACGGACAAGTGAACATAATATGTAAATAAATCTTTTCTATTTGAATTTTATGAATTTTATTGACTTTAACGTGCCATTTTTAAGACTAAACTTTTGATGAAAATCGACTTGATTAGTCAATAATTAGAAAAATCAATAAGACATTATGATTAAAAATTATCTAATCAAGTAATAATCAAGGAATTTTACCTGCTTAGATATTTTGTTAAAAATCAATAGTTCATTACGATTTCATCCCATATAATCAAGTAAATCAAGTAGAATAATAATTAACATGCATATCTAAAAATAGTTTATTAAAAGTTTAGTATTTTTTACTGATGAACTATAGACTAAACTTTTTTAGCTTATATATGGAATCTTGTTTTCTAAAAATGTTATTTTTCAATGGTCAAACTTAATCGAAAATACTAAACTTTTATTTTTAAGACTAAACTTTTAATAAAACACTATTTCTTAGTATATATACTAATTATTATTACTTTACTTGATTTACTTGATTATATGGGTCAATTTTGTGATGTCCCATTGATTTTCAATGAAATATCTACTCAAGTAAAATTACCTGATTTATTACTTGAGTAATTAATTTTTATTTAGAATAACATGTTAATTTTCCTAGTTCATTAATTAATCAAGTCAGTTTTCCTTAAAAGTTTAGTTTTTACATAAAAGTTTAGTATTTGACGACATGAGATTATTTTCAAAAGTTTAGTTTTTACATAAAAGTTTAGTATTTTTTAGTAAATAAAAGTTTAGTTTTTAACGTGTGTTTTTTTTCGCTAAATAATAAAAGATTATGTCCTGTTATTCTCTTTTTAACGGTTTCTTGGGGTTTTGTTTTCTAAATAGCTCGCGCAAATACACCCAAAAGATCTACCGTTTACGTACTTCCTTGAAATTTAAAATCTTCCCCTCAGTTATCATCTTTTCAAGTATTGCAATGACATCATCTACACGAGCGTATGGACATAATATATAACCAGTCCTTTTTTTAAGATATAAAATTTCAAACCTTGCTATTTTATTTTCTTCTATTGCGTGAACTATTGCGTTCTCTCTATGGAAATTCTCCCATTTTTGTCCTACAGCATTCATAACATCGCTTTGATTAATAAAGTATGGAAAATTTTCGCATTTCTTTATGACATAGTTATATACTTTCTTCGAACGTTCAGCTACATCCCTATCTTCGACGGTAGAAATTGCTTTAACATAATTTTCTACTATTTTTTCCATGTAATTTTTAGCTTCAATTAAATTCTCTTTCGTTAAAACCAAATTTGAATATTTCTCCTTTCTCATCGCATCCCATAACATTATATTTATTGCAATTCGTGTAATTAATTCTACCGACTCGTTAGGATAAAGTTGTCTCTTTTCTTGTTTAGCATTTGTCATTGCAGTAGTATATAATTCCTTAAGAAATTCTATTGCTTCGTCGCTATATTCAAAATTAATTGGGACGTGTTTATTTTGCTGAATATAATCATATTCGTTATTATCATCCATTTTCAGTTCATATGTTGGTTGATAACTCCATTTGACAAGATTCATTCTCGCTTCAGACATAACTTTCACGATAGCTTCTTCGATAGCGTTCGCTAATTCATTTGACTCTCTATCGTACACAATCGGATCTGTTACAACACTTTCGTAAGATAAATAAACAATAATACTTCTTCTAATTATACCCACTCTATACATTTCATTTGTCATTTCGTTTTCGTGTATCGCGCCGAAAAACGTAATATATTTCCCGTCCGGAACTATCAAATCTCTGCTCTTACTACTTTCCTTTCTTTCGCCATCTGCACCTATTGATTTTATTTCTCTCCTTAAACTTGCAGTTCCTTTCTTGTAATAAGCGTTATTTAATATCTCCAATAATCCTGTTTCATACGTTCCTCTCGCGGACGCAGATAATACGCGCCCAAACTCATCATTATATAAATCAATTTTATCGCCTTTTGTCAATCGTTCCATAAACCCTTCCATGCTACCCGCTAATTGTATATTGGTAATGCTTTTGACATAATCTTCATTTTGAACTAATTCTGTAATTTTTTGAGTTATATATTTTGTACGATTGATTACCGTACTTTTATGATGTACTCCCGGAGGCGCGATAAGGATAATAAAAAGATTGGGGTAGGCAGTAATTCTGGGGTAGGTAGGAATGTCAATATAAATTCCAAGATTTTGACTAGTTATCATCAATAGTTGCGCAAATATGAATTCCCATGCATCGCCAGTTAAAGATGAATAATATTGTGCGAACGACGTAAGAGATGAAGAGCGAATAGTATTAATCATACTTAAAACATAAGGTCTCTCTTGAGTTTCATCTAACATTAATCGATAAAATAAAAAAAGTATTTAAAAATTTACTAGATTTCTGTCAAACTAAAAATTCAAAATTAAAATATAAATAATAAAATCTAAGATACCCACTCGTTAAACTCCTTTAGAAATTCGCGCCATTCTTGCTCAAAGGGGGAATAGAATTCTGAAAGTACATAGTTTTCTGCGTTATCTAAGAATTCGTCTATATCCCCATATATTTCTCCTGTTTCAATGTCATAATAGTAATTGTAGTCATCATCGTATCGCACTGATTCAAAATCTAATATATCAAACGGAGATATCGCCGAGAACTCATAGAGGAATCTATCCTGTCCAATTTGTCCATCTGATGCTCCGATTAAATGCACTGATACGTCCCAGATTTTCTTTCTCGAAATTTTCACCAATACTGATATTGACCTATTAGACATTCGTATTGCTCTATGAACTATTTCTTGTTTAAATTTCTCTGCAGATATCCCCAAGAACTTCTCTAATTTCTGCTCCAAGACCGCGCAGTAATCCTTTTTCGTTTCAAAGTTTTCTTTTCCATACATTTTCTTTTCCATCTTTCTTTCACTCTCCCTTATAATACATACTTAATATTCTTCAGCATCACTTGTCCTATCTGATAATTATGTAATGAAAGTATTACATCATATTCCTTATTGATTTTCTTCATTACATACTTATCCGTTATTATTGTTGCCGTATTATCCAGCTCAATGACTACCTCTCCTTCCTGTTTAAGCGTTTCATTCCAGGCTCTTTCAAACTCTTCTTTATCCATCTTTTTCACCTCCATATAGTATATTTCGAACTAATATATAAACGTATTGACATATAATATGTGGAATAATATAAAATTAAAAATATGGTTTGGAATAGATTTGACGAACTTTTAGACGTATTATATTTGGATTCCTATCTGTCCAATTTGCTAATTTCGATAGTCGCAAAATAAATTGAAATGCACTTTCTTCATCTAACCCAAAAGATTTTGTTGCAATTACTGACCTAAACCTGATAATGTCAGGGGGACTATTTTTCATCACTCCTTCAAAAAGATTGGTAGAAGAATTTAAAATTAAACGCGCAAGAATCAAAAAATCATCGTCTGAAAGCAAATCTAAATTAATTGCAGAAAATAATTGATTTACTTTTAAAGCTTTATCTTTTTCAACCAAATTCGAAACATCTAATAATTTCCCGTATTGCATATTAATATGCATAAAATTGCACTGTAAACTCATTTCTTTGACATCGTCCAAATCATATAAGTCTTTTTCCCTAATGGGAATGGTATGTCTTAAAGACTTTATATATACTCCTCCAACTTTCTTCACATATCTTGCCAATAACAATCTAGTTAATTTTTTAGGTTCGGCTGTCGATACATCAAGAGTTTTCAAATTCAATTTTTGTTTTAATTCAACTTGAAATCTTTTAACCTTCAAATCGGAAGATAGAACAAAAATAGGATTAACTCTTATAAATACGTGTATTCCATTACCAGTATAGTTTATCAATTTCTTATACTCCTTAAAATATTCAATAAAATTCAATACATCGTTTCTCACTTCCTCCTCTTCGCCATCAAAATCAAACATCATCATCCTGTAGAAGACCATGTTTTTATGATGCTGATTATGACTTATGTATAGAGGAAGTTTTCCCGTGTATTTCTCTCTTAATTTATCGATTGAATTTAAATTAAAAATTTCCCATTGAGATGGAGTTCCTAAAGTACGTGGCAAAAAATTATAATCGTAATTGGAATAAAGAGTGCTGAACATTCTAATTACACGTCCCAATCATAGTTTGTTTCCTCTTTTTTAGGTTCTTTATCTGTTTCGACATTTTTTGTGTCGCCGATTTCTTCTTCTTTCGCTTCAATATTTGTAGTTTGATTTTGATTCGTGTTTATTGTGTTTGGCAAGAACATGGTGGGAGTGAAAAGAACTGGATAATCGGTTACATCAAACAACTTTCCATATGGTAATATGCTATCATACTTAGTTGTAGAGACTCTTGCAAAAAATCGCTCTTTGCCCGTTTTAGAGTCGTGAGCAGTAAAGATTTGAAATGCAAAATCGGTCTCGTACATTACAAGGTCTGCCCATTTAGGTTTTTCGATTCTTTTCGTTTCGCCATTTCTATCTACTTCTTCAACCTGATAAGTAGTGTTATAAATAACTCCTACCTTTGCGTTTCTTTGCGCTAAACGGTGAAGTTGTCTTATATATGCATTCCTCTCTTTCCATAAATTCAGATTTTTGAAACCTTCAAAAGGCATCATTCCTTGTCTTTTTCTCATATACATCTCGCAATGTTGGACCAATAAATCTTCACCGTCGAACAAAAACCAATCAGGTTTATAATTAGCCAGCACGTACCTAGTTTGTTCTACGACAAGTTCTCCTGTATCCAAAATAAACTCTGGTGCGACAGAAATACTGTCATCTCTATAGTCAGGAATTGTCAAATCTTCGACGATTATCCTATCTTTATTTTTAGGATCAAGGTCAACAAATTTCTTTTTAATTATTCTCGACTTCCCGTCGTACGATAGAGCAACTATCGTTCCTGCGAATGCACTAAAAGCAAACGAAGTCTTCCCTACACCTTTATCGCCCCAATTTGTAAAAGTAGGTTTAAAATAATAGTCATCACTTGTTCCTTGCAACTTAAAACCGTATTTTTTTGCTAATTCTTCAAGCGCCATTTATACCACCAAACAAACGTTTTACTTCATCTTCAGTCATATTAGATATTTCATTAGATACAATAGGATTAATATTTGTCGTAGCATTTAACGGGAAATTCAAATCAATCGCTATTTTAGCCAGCATTACATAGTCTAATTGTATTTGTTGATTCTGCCCACCGCCGGAAGGGTTTGCTTTTATTATACTTCCCACGACAATTATAGGATCACCGTCGTGTAAAATGTCAGCTGGATTTGGAACGCCTATCGTATATTCCATATTACTTTCATCCATAAATTTTATCAGTCCAAATTTAGGATTCAACTTGTTTATCAAGCCCATTACAACATAATCTCTTTTTGTCGATACAGCCAAGTCAAACGGGGGCTTAAGCTTGGGATAGGATGCGAGTAACGTTTCGGCAACTTCATTCCAATTTATTTCTTCGTTCAACTCATTGATTATCGGATTATCTACTGCATAATAAGACCCGCCATTACTTTGCGCCAAACTCATTTCATAAACCTTCCCTACTTTAACATTGTACTTTTCTATTTGAATCCCCGATACTATTATGACGTGCACCTTCTTATCAATTATAGCTGTAAAATTTCTAATCTTCCTCTTCATTCCATTATCTTCTATCTGCTTAGTTTCGTTTATTGGTCCCAAATAAATTACTGCAACTTTCTTTAACATGCCCTCTTTTTTTAGGAAGGATTCGACAGCGCCATTGACCCACATCAATTTCATTGCTTCAGATGCTATAGTAGGTTTTAGCTCAAGCGGGCGTTGTATGGATTCGAGGAAACTATTTCCATACTTCAAATATACGTAAAGCATTTTTGTCATTAATTCTGGTTGTTTTAAAAAAGGGTATTGCTTTACCAATTCCTCGACTACCTTCTTCCCTTCCTCTACTTTGTTAGGCATAGCCTGTTTCATATTTTCTATTCGTTCTCTTATATTAAAGCTCATAAAAATGAAAAACAAAAAAAGTATTTAATAATTGTTTACTGTTTCAAATATGGGATTCACTAAAACTATCTGGCGTTTCTTGTACCATTACTTTTACTTCAAACGATTGTAAGCGCGCCTTCAACGCTTCATTAAATTTTTCGACAAAATATTCAGTAAGATATTCGGATGTCGAAAATGGTTTATTGATCACATAACAGACATCTTTGGGTAAAACGTAATCTCTCCCTCCCGCTCTCGCTATGTATGAAATTCCTTCTTCCCTAACGATTTGTTTTTGAGTTAAAATAAATTTATGATCCAATTCATCAATAATTTTCTTCGCTTCTAAAAAATCTAAAACCATTCCATCTTCTCCTATATTTCCCGTTATTTTTACATAAATAAACCAATTATGTCCATGTAAACGTGAGCATTTTGTATTTCCATCGACAATATGACCACTTGATATCATTCTTTTCGTTTTAATCATCATTTATATCACTTCCCCATCAGTCTCAACGCTTCGTCCTTCAAATGTCCTAAAGCGACTGAATCAAATCTTTCTTTATTCCATCTAACATCACTTGTTACCATTACACTATTCGATTGCTTTACTCCTCTCATAATCATACACAAATGTTGCGCTTCAAATACTACCATAACAAAATCCGTATCTAGCTCTTTCTTCAAATATTCCACTACTTCGGTTGATAATTTTTCTTGTTCTGTCGGTTTTGATGCAAACTTGTTAACTGCGCGTGCTAACTTTGAAACACCCGCAATTTTCTTCCCCTCTTTATCATCTTTAGGTTCCTTTGGAAGGTAAGCGATATGCGCCTTCCCAAAAAATGGAAGGAAGTGATGCGCGCACATCGAATAAAAACTTATATCCTTCAAAATTACCATATTTTTTGTCCCGTCAAGCGAAAATATTTTAAAATCAAATTCATGATTATTTGCCCATTCTTTATAAAAATTCAATATTCTTTTAGGAGTATTTGCAACTTCTTCGTCGTTAAACCACCCTAATTCATCGTGTAAAGTTGAGATGTATTCATTCAACATCCTTTCTACTTTTTTCCAATTTTCATTTTTTATGTTGCTCATAAAAATAAAACATTTGAAAGTATTTAATTATTTTCAAAACATATCCACAATCTTTTTCCTTAATAATACTAATATGCCTACGATAATAATTCCAATTCCAATGTACATTCCTACGTAATTGTGCGAAAAGGGTAGAACGTTAAATAATGTCGTTTCATATATTTGCGGAGAGGAATTAGTTGATTGA
>OGCG01001790.1_pt1 | contig 10077 bp, 10 predicted proteins | sample 1570061 | NCBI WGS metagenome assembly OGCG01 (sample SAMN06268698, study PRJEB24515) | hot springs metagenome | isolation source: Joseph's Coat, Yellowstone National Park, Washington, USA | place: USA:Joseph's Coat, Yellowstone National Park, Washington, USA
CTCCGTCTCTAATGTTAGATTCATTAAGGGATTTTACTAATTTTTCATTTGGTGTAATTCCTAGGAAGTAAAGGAAATCCTTTAAATTTACTGGATTATGACCGTTTTCGTCTGGAAAGTTATTTAATGCCATAGCTTTTACATATGCTCTAAAAACTTTCTTCTTATCGAAATTATATCCATTATCTTTAACTATTTCATGTACTCGTTCGTAAAATACTGGCCTAAAACCTACTAAAGTACTACCAAAATCTACAAAAACAGACTTTATCAAAATATTTCGCCTAATATAAAATAAAAATCTTAACTTTTTATAGCTATTCTTTCTTTACTTGATTCTTCTAAAGGTTTTGCTTTAGTTTCTGGTATACTGAACCATGTTAAAATAGCAGCAATAAACATTAAGATTGCAAAGAACATCATTGCTACTTCTTTACTTATTGAAACGAAAAGTATTGGGAATAGAAATGATGCTATAGCAGCTCCAGTCCTTCCTGATGCTACTGTTATAGCTTGGACTATTCCTCTTACTTTTGTTGGCGCTAGTTCTACTCCTAGCATTCCAGCAGTACTTATTATACCTGGACCAAAACTGCCTGTAAAGTCGTGTAAACCATAAATTATTAGAAGCATTCCAGCAGGTAAATAGGCTTCACTTGGTAAAAGTATTGCAAATATAGCAAGGAATATTCCTTCTCCTAAAGCTCCTATAGCCTGCAATGGTTTTCTTCCTAGCTTATCTATTCTTGAAATTCCGAATATTTTACCTGGAAATCCGAATATAGCAGTAATTATGAGCGAAAATATAGCAGGATCATATATTCCTATGGATCTTGCAATTAGAGTAGGCCCAAATAGACCATTTGCGTAGCCTGTAAGATCAAAGAGAAACCATAAGATTGCCGCTATTAGGAACACTTTCCCAGAATTTTTAAAATAGGATAGAATAGAACTGCAATCTCTTAAATTTTCTTTTATGTTTTCTTCTTTTCCAGTTATTTCTTTTACTACTTTAGAGAATTTTATATTATCACCTTTTATTCTTAATAAAAATCTTGATGTTTCAGGTACTTTTCTTCTTAGATAAATAACGGATGCGGCGGGTAGTGCCCCAGCTGCTAATATTATTCTCCAGAGTACATTAGTTGATACCAGTGGGGAGATGCCTAAGTAAAGTAAAGATGCTGTTACTGCACCTAAGCTCCACATCATTCCAAAACCCAGGGCTATAAGTTTTCCTCTATCCTTAGCGTTTGAATGTTCTGCCATTATCATTGGTGAAAGCACGTAATCTGCTCCAGTTCCTATTCCTACCAAAAATCTAACTAAAGCTAATTCAATTGGAGAAGAGACAAAGGCTTGTAAAGTAGCTCCTATTGTCATTAACGCTACATCTACACCGTAAAATGTTTTCCTTCCTTTATTTGCTAGAATTCCAAAAATTATTGCACCCAATGCTGCACCTATAAATACTGTTCCTGTTAATACACCTAACCACAAGTCATATAGGCGACTTTCTTTCGTTATTCCGAAAGTTCCTAAAACATCTAGTAAGACCAAGCTTATTGATGACAATAAATATCCGTCAGTAAAAACTCCCATTCCTGTAGTAAATAATGCCTTTATATGAAACATATCAAATTTTTTATCATCCAATGGTTTAAATACGTCTTGTAGTTTCATTTTTCTATTAAAAGCTAAAAAATCATACTATTTAAGAATAATCCAAATAATTTATTTAGTAGTATATAACCTATATTTACTATATATTGTAGGCTTTTCTGAAATTATTCTCTATTATTGTATTTAAAGTACGAAGATCAATCTCTTTTATTTTGGAAATAAAGTCTAATGCTAGTATTATATCGGAAGGCTCTAATAATTTTCCTTTATATTCATATCCTCCATCACTTTCAGTTATGATTATATTTAAAGGCGCGTTTTCTAATACTTTTTTGTGTTTTTCTTGAAAAGTTACTGAAGGATTTATTGTTATGAAATATCCAGCTCCTTCAATGTCTTTAATTAGATCGATAGGCCCAGAATACCAATGTATTATTGCCTTTTTTATATTATGTTTTAGAAGTAAATCTAATGTTTCTTTCCATGCGCATAAACCATGAACATTAACTGTTTTATTCTGGGAATTCTCTAAAAAATTTTCGAAATATTTTATTTGTAAATCCTTAGCTGCCTTACTATATTTAAAATCTAAACCTATTTCTCCTATAAAATCTGCTTTGTTAATTAAATGGAGAACGTTATCTATATTTTCCTTGTCCACATTCCATGGATGTATTGCGACACCCTTAAGTATATTTTTATCACTTATCGATAGTGTATTAATAGACGATGAATAATCCATGCTTACAGCTGCTATCTTGAAATTTTCGTACTTTTTCTTTAATAATGAATAGTGGCAATGTGCATCATAATACATACTAAACTTTACGCTTTTATTTTAATAAATGTTGAGAGTTGTAAGTCGAGATTATTGAGCACTTTTTCTGGTAATAATACTTTTTGTAAAGATTTTAACACTGTCGATGGAAATATTTTACCACTTAATCCAATATTAATTCTCATTGTGACTATTGATGTTATTTCCGTCTTATCTGGAATTTTTCTTGGTCTAAATGATATTTCGTAAATCAAATTTTTTGAGTTAAAAGTATAATTTATTAAACCTAAATTATAGTTTGGTCCATTAATTTTTCCAAGAATTCCAGTCTTTAAGACGTTTCCGTAAAATTCTCTTGATATAGGTAAAGCTAGAAAGCCTATATTTTCCTTAAGCCTAACTATACCTATTGAGTTATAAATCAAGTCTTTGTTTTGGATTATCCTTAAGGAATCTTCATAATTCAGGTCTAATCTTATAAAATCGGATGAAGTTAAAAAATGCCAGTTATTACTTTTTATATGTTTTAAAAATGATTTTTTATCGTTAAAATCTTTATCACAACATTTATATGCCATAGTTTATGGTACTAAAAATTCATAAAGAAGATTATTTAGAGACATTCTAATGCAGATTTAAATATGACTGCGTTTTTACTTTACGACCATAACTGGTACTTTTGAGTGATTTAGAACTACGCTAGATACGCTTCCTAATATTACTCTCTTAAATCTAGATAATCCTCTACTTCCAATAATTATAAGGTTTATAGAGTTTTTATCTGCAAAATCTAATATAGCAGTAGCAGGATCTCCCTCTATTACTTCACCTATTATATCAACTTCACGCAAGGTTCCTGCACCTTCTTTTTTAGCTATTTCAGTGGCTTCTTCTACATCTTTTCTTACCTTCTTTTCAAGATCTTTTATTGCTGAGAGTGGAGGTAAAACACCAGTATTATAAAATACGCTTTCGTCTATAGCTTCTACAATATAAAGCCTAGAATTGTAAACTTTGGCTAGATCTATTCCTATAGCTAATGCTTTCTTAGCATGTTCTGAACCATCGTACGCTACAAGTATTCTTTCAAACATGTTCTCAAACTCATTCTTATAATAGGAAACTTTAAATTTAACTTCTAGTAATTAAATAAATATTTTTTAACGTACTCTTTAAGTTCTTTTAGCTTAGTTTTAAGGCAAATGTCTATTATAATGTTTTTTATATTCTTCCTATCTTCGCAATTTAAAGATAGCAGTATTGATTCTGCCTCTTCATATCCTCTATTTGTTAATTTGAAATTTTTTATTCCTTGTAAATAACCTAATCTTATTAAATAATATATATGTGATTCAATTCTTGGACTATAAATAAAAATTCTTTTATTCCATCTAAAATAAAATAATCCGTCTTGTACTATATAATTTTTTGACAGATAATCATAAATTAGAAAACTAGATACAAAAAGTGATATTTTATTCATTTCTCTTTCATGGAGAGAAATTAAAATTAGGTCATCTACTTTTATATTATAATCTATTCGTCCTTCTTTAGTTAATTTCTCGAAATCTGAATATACTTTCTTTAAGAGTAAATACATGGATGTGAATGAACCATATTTTTCTACTTCGTCTATAGATTCTTCAAGTAGTTGCTTAGCTCTTGATTCCATTATTTTATCTCCTCAAGTTCTATTAGTGCTAATATTAATCCAGAATGTGGAAAAAGATGTGGAAAATTGCCCATAGGATAACAAGTATCTCTTTCATAATGTTCTGCTATTAGGCCTAAATCTGTTGAACACTCTATAAGGTTATTTATAATGTTCTTTGCATAATCTATTTTTCCAAGTCTTATGTAAACTCTAGCTAACCATGTAGATACTAGAGTAAAAGGATTGCTTACTTCCCCTAGAAAATCATCTTTGTATCTTAAAAGTAAGCTATTTGAGACTGAAAGTTCTTTTTCTATTCTTTGTAACGTAGAAATAAATCTCGGATCATTTACACTAATGAAATTATATAGTGGTAGTGTAAGTAATGCTGCATCAACTTCTTCGCTTCCATAATATCTTACGAAACTTTTTGTTTTTTCGGAATAACCATTAGCTAGCACGTCTTCTTTAATTTCATCAGCTATTTTTTTCCAATCAGTTTCAATACCTAACATTTCAGCTAGTTTAGATGCTCTATCTACAGCTACCCAATCCATTACTTTTGTATGTACAAAATGCTCATAAATTCCTCTTTGTTCCCATATATCAGTACTTTTATCTTTCCATGAATTTTTAACCCAATTAGCTATTGCATCTACAGCCCACCATACATCCTTTATAAATCCCTCGTCTTTTGTTTCTTTATAATATGTGTATAATCCATGCATATATGCGCCTTCTATATCACTTTGTACTTGCATATAAGCTCCATTACCTATTCTTACTGGTTTGGAATGCTTGTATCCTTCTAACCACGTAAGCTCTTCTTCAGCAGGAGGTGCAGTACCATCTATGCTGTAAAATGGATGATCAAAACTCTTAGACGAGGGATCTATCATAGAAGTTAGAAAACTTAGAATATCCCTTCCTCTGATATATAATCCTGATCTTATTAACGCTTCAGCAGAGTAAGATGCGTCTCTAACCCAAACATATCTGTAATCCCAATTTCTTTCTTTTCCTACTATTTCTGGCAATGAAGTTGTAGGCGACGCTATTACTCCGCCTGAAGGATTATAAGTTAATCCAAGGATTACGGTTAATGATCTATAATATTCTTTTTCGAAATTCTGTATTTTTTTGGCTTTTGAAATCTGTGAGTCCCAATATCTTAATGTTTTGTCTAGTGCTTCATAAGGTCTAGAATAAACAAAGCCTTTCTTACTAAATAATCCATATCTTAGATCTTTGGAATATAATAAATAAAGGAATCCTTTACCTGGATTAAAAATTATTTTGTTTTCTTCAAAAGTATAACTACCATTTAATAGTACTTCTACGCCTTCTCTTGATCTAGGATTTGTAAATATTATTCCTGATTCTAAGAATTGTACTCCTGGCTTTATTAAACTGTATTCAAATAATGGATTTACTTCGGCGTAGAAAGGTATTTCACTGTCATATATTCTTATTATTGCAGGTAAAGATAAGGGCAGGAAATCTATTAATTGGAGTCTTTTTCCATCTTTTACCTTAAATTCGCTTTTTAGAATTAAAGAATTTCCTACATATTCTTTCTTATAAAAATATTCTATTAAAGGTCTAATTGTAAAACTTCCACCATTTTTGTCAAGAATTTTAGAAAAAATTGATGGAGAATCGTATCTAGGACAGGGAAACCAATCTATACTCCCTTCGTTTTCTAATGCAGCAGTAATTCCATTAGATAGGAGTGCGTAGAAATCTATCATTTCTTTCCCCTATAGGAACTTATAGCTTCTTCTAGAACTGAATTAAGTTCGCTTATAGCGTTATCTACTAGGCATTTCTTAACGCTTTCTAATCCCATTTCTCCTAATTTATCCTGATTTTGAATAGCCAATTCTATCTTTTTGGCCATATCTTCATAATCCCCAGGATTGAAAGTATATCCATTTCCTCCTTCTATTATAATTTCACTAGCTCCAGCTCCCTTACTTACTACAACTGGCTTTTTATAGAGCCACCCTTCACATACAGTTAAACCAAAACCTTCAATGTTAGAAGGTAGAGCTACTACATTTGCTCTTTGATATAGAGACATTAGTTCATCATCAGAAACATAACCCGTAAAAATTACTTTGTCCTCTATTTTTAGATCTTTTGTCATATCTTTTAATTTTCTAACCCAATTTCCAGCCTTATTATGACCTAAAGTTTTGCTTGTAAAACTTCCGTCCCCTGCTAAAACTAATTTTACATTCAGATTTTTCACGGCCTTTATAGCTATATCTTGACTTTTAATTGGATCCATTCTAGCTACTACTAGTACTACTTTATCATTGTCTTTTATACCAAATTTTTCTTCTATTTTTCCTACTTCTTCTTTATTCTTACTTTGATAAGCATTAGGATCTATAAATGGATATATTTGTTTGACATTGACTTTTGCTCCCGTTCTTACAAGTCCTTCAATGTCTCTTTTTGTACTAAAAATAACCGAATCAAAACCTTCAAATGATCTTACTAGGAATTCTCGTAATCTATCATCTAAATTTTCAGGCACAAAAGGAATATGATACCATAATACAGCTGGTGCCGAAGGTCCAATAATTCCACCGACTAAAAGTTGTTGGAAATCATTAATAAAATACACATCAGTATCAGAATAAAATTCTAGAAGTTTTTGTGCAGAAACCCAATTATAAGTAGCATATGCTATATAGTCGTCTCCATTGATTTCATATTTAGATACACCATGGCTTTCATTATATATACCTTCTTTAAACCTTGTATATTTAGCAAGTTGCTCTGGAGGAAGATCTACAAAATGCACTTCGATGTCATTTAATAATGCTGATGGAGGATAACCAGGACCTAATGAAACCCACCTTTTTTTAGTAGATTTTACTCTGTCTAGGAATCCTAACATCATTTTTGATACTCCGCCAACCGATACGTAATATTCGTCTGAAGAGAGTAAAGATAGATCAAGTGGTAATGAGAGAACTCCATATCTTTCTATTATATCTTTGAATGTTACGGTAAATCTTATTGGAGGTGTTTGAGTATTTACAGCAAGGCTATTCATAGGTAAATAGAGAAATCAAAGTTAATAACTTTGAAGATACTTTAACTAAACTTTAAATAATATTTCATTATTCAATCATATTTATTAAATCCCTTAATCAAAATATTTATACTAAACCCTTCTTCTGATAATTTCTTAATTTCCTTTCTTATCTTTACTTTTTTTTCTTTTCTAATTACTAATTTTTCTAGTGTATCTATATCTTGCGATTTTATATATTCTATAATTCTATTTTTACTTAAAGGGAGAATTATTACATCTGAGTTAATATTGTCTATAATCTCCTCTATATTCAACGAAGATTCTACAACATTTAGTTTCCAATTTATTAGCCTTACCATTAAGGAAAATCTTTCTATAATTTAAATAAAGTTTGAATTAGATGAGTTATATGTAAAATCCTTAAAAATTCATATTGGTCATACTTATTTTATAAATAATCTTATATATAAGTATCTTTGATTCAGAGTAAAAAATTTTAGTATTACATGATATTGTGGAGGTCTTGAGTTTATTTTGGTATGGAATTGAGTATCTTAACCAAAAATTTATTTATAATGATTATCTGATAACCTAAAGTGTTTAGGCTTTCAATAGTGGGTGCTAAAGGCGGAGTAGGAAAATCGACATTAGCTTATTACTTGGCCTTAGAATTTAGCAAAAATAAAAAAGTGCTAATAGTATCTATAGACGGTTCTAGAACCCTTAGCGAAATATTTAACGTTAGCGGAAGCTTATTAGATAATACGGATTTTTATTACGAAAAAGGGAACTTGTCGTTTATATCATTCTCTAGCGGAGGAAAAGACGTGAGTATTGATACTGTAGAGAATATTTATTTACAGTATATTATAGGTAAGGATATAGTAATAGTTGATAATCCAGTGCATTTAGGTAAAGATATTATCTTAGAATACTCCGCGTTTTCCAAGATGAGTAACACAAGGAATTATATTTTAGGTGTTTCATCTCCGCAATCGTTCGTAATTACTGCAACAAAGAATTTTTTGAAAGAATATTCTTCTGCACTTTCATCAAATTTTAACGAAATAGGTATAGTTATAAACTTCTTTAAAGGAGACAAAATAGACGAGTTTAAGGTATATACTAGAATATTTACTATTCCATTCATTAAAGAATTATTATATAAAGGATTCTGGAATATTGAAACTCCTAAAGAATTTAAATGTTTATCTAAAACAATTTTAAATATTTTGGAAAATGAAGGCTAAGCTTTTTATTTTATGTAATATATAGTTCTACTTAAATGTTTACTATTAAAGCAGAATGGGATAGGCTTCGAGGAGTTCTTGTTCATGAGCCTGGGATAGAGATGTTTTATGGAGTTCTAGATCCGGAATCATTTCTTTATATGCGCAGGTTTAATTTACAACGAGCTTTGTTAGAGCATAAAAAAATGCAAGATACGTTGAAAGAGTTAGGAGTTACGGTTTACAGGCTTAAGGATGTTATTCTCGATAAGGCAAATTCTGATCAAAAAATTATGGATTATTTAAAGAAATTAGCTTTGGAGTCTATAAGATTTGAAGGAGATGGAGAATTAGAGAAACAGCTACAAGATTTTGAGGAGGATATTAATAAATTAGATCCTGAAAGCCTATTTAATATTGTTTTATTAAAGCCTACTGTGATAACGCATAAAGCGTTAGGAACTTCCGAATCTACTCCAAGGATAATAAATGAGGAACCTTTAGCTAATCTCTATTTCACAAGAGATCAAACTATAGTTACTGATGAAGGTATAGTTTTAGGTAGAATGAGTAAGAGAATAAGAAGAAGGGAAACAATTTTACTTAAATTAGCAATAGAGAGTTTGTCGGAAAACATAATAAAAGAGATTAGCGAACCAGCATTTGCAGAAGGAGGAGATTATATGCCTTTTAAGAATTTTGCAATATTTGGCACAGGAGATAGAACTACCATAGCTGGTGCTATCCAGGTTTCTGATGCTCTTAATTTTAATGAAATAGTAATTGCATATAATCCTGTAATTCAAGCAAACGATTATATGCTTTCGATGCATTTGGATATGTATCTTAATACTCCTATGGAAGGTATAATTGTATCAAATAAGAAAATTTTACAATCTACAAGAGCAGACGTTTATGAGAAAAAGGAAGGTAAATATGTGCTTAAAGAAAGAACAAATCTTTTAGATTTTTTCATTAAAAAGAGATTCGATATTATAGACATAACACTTCTAGAACAAATATCTTACTCTACAAATTTTCTGACAATTAAAAACGGTCAAATTGTAACTCTAGATTCAGAAAAGAATTCTAAATATGTTTTAGAATACGTCAATAGTAGAGGGTATATGGATCTTTCCAATGAAATAAACTTAGAATATACTAAGCTTAAGGAAGATAAAAGATTCTTTCCTAGGAAAAAGGAAATTGATGATTTCGGAATAGACTTTGTAATAGCAGATGTAGGAGAATTAACTGGGGGGTTTGGAGGAATTCATTGTATGACAATGTCATTATATAGAAATTAAAAAATATTAACATATAAACTATTTTTTTATAGAAATATAGATATTTATGACTTTTATATACTTAAGCTTAAAATATATCAATAGATTTTTTACATATGAACGATAAGGTTCTTTTCGTATTCATGACAGGAAGAGAAAATATGGCTAAATTATTAGCTAATATAGGAATGGCCGCTAAGATAAAGAGTGCTGATCCGGGTATAACGGTTGAAATGATTTTCTTAACTCCAGCAGTAGAGTCTTTAAATAAGAAACAAGTTATATTTAAACCGATTCTAGAAACCGTTAAGGAAGCAAAGAAAGTAGGAGTGAAAGTAATAGCTTGTGAAGTAGCTATGAAGAATGTAGGTTTAGATAAGGATGACATAGAGGAAAATTTAGTAGACGAGTTTGCTCCAATAGGGGGTATTTATGTTTTAAATAAAATAAAGGAA
>OGCG01001791.1_pt1 | contig 10072 bp, 7 predicted proteins | sample 1570061 | NCBI WGS metagenome assembly OGCG01 (sample SAMN06268698, study PRJEB24515) | hot springs metagenome | isolation source: Joseph's Coat, Yellowstone National Park, Washington, USA | place: USA:Joseph's Coat, Yellowstone National Park, Washington, USA
ATCACCTTTTTAAGTCAAAATCTGAATTAGTATATATATCTTTCTTATCTATAAGGTTAACAAAAAATCAATTTCAATAATATATATGATTAAAAATTAAAAAGTTTTAAACGTGAGTTTACATGATTTTAATTTTTAATCATTTAAAAGCATGTCTTATACATCACTTTATTAAATTTTTTATGGGGTGCTATTATTTTTAATTTTATTAATTTATATGATTTTTTATTTTGTGTTATTATAATGGTATTTTAACAGAAAAGTTTATTAATTGGGGTGCATATTTATTTCCTATGCCTGGACTTGTTTGGAAGACTATCAATAAAAAGAAATATCTTGTTATCAGGTGGAAGAAGAGAATAAATGGAAAGTCGAGGATTATAAAAGAGGTATATGTTGGTGATCTGGATAAACTTGCAACAATTATAGAGAATCCCATGAAGGATATAAATGCATTATCACTTTCTTATGGCACGAGTGCGGCTGTGTTTCACATAGAGAGTATGCTCAATTTAAAAAGTATAATAAATGAAGTTGTAGGGCATACTGAAAATGGATTATCCCCAGGTGATTACGCAATAATATTCATAGCAAACAGGTTATCAGACCCAAGATCCAAGAATGGAATTAGTGAATGGATGAAAAATGATTTTATTTCAACAAAATATAGAATAGTAACCTCCCAAAGTTTTTGGAATATAATGGAAAGGATAGATGCAAATGAAATAAAAGCAATAATGGATAGAATAAAAGAGAAGCTGCTTTCTCTGGGATATGATGCATCTAAATTATTCATAGATGCATCAAATGTATATACATTCATGGAAGAGAATGAAATGGCGAAGAAAGGATATAATAAGAAACACAGGTATGATCTAAACCAGATTTCATACTATATTGCATCAAATTTGGATTACATACCATTATATGGTGAATCATATCCAGGGAATGTATTTGATGGTAGGACATTTAAAACAATAATAATGAACATACCTAAATCCGCAATAATAATATTTGATTCAGGATACAATTCTGAAGAGAACATCTCATTGATTTCTGATAGGAAATATATAGGGTCTTTAAGGCCATCTGACAACCATGAATTGCTTGATATTCCTATAGAAGAGTACAAAGATGGCTATTATGAAACGATGAAACATACACTTGGAAAGGATCATAGGATAATCATATATTTCAGTAAAAATAGGAGGGAAAGGGAGGAGCGGTCATTATTAAAGAGTATTGAATGTGCAATAGAAAAATGCCAGAGCATTCTTAAATCAGGATTATCAAACAAGGATGAAAAAATAATGAACATTCTAGAAAAATACCATTTACAAGAAACAATTCTTTTAAAAGAAAATAGGCTTGAAATAGATCAGGAACATCTGAATAAGAGGATAGATAGGCTAGGAAAAACGATACTATTTACAAACATAATGGATTTGGAGGCACAAGAGATAATAGAGTTATACAAGAAAAGGAACAGGGTAGAGCACTGCTTTAGGGAAATAAGCAGGTTTGATCTGATATCCCCAATCTATCATTGGACACCAAAAAAGATAAAAGTGCATATGTTCCTTTCATATTTGGCATATCTTTTCCTATCACTAATATACAACGAGGCAAAAAAGGCGGATGATAATATATCATTAGAAACAGTGTTATCTCACTTATCACCAATAAATATCATTTATCTCACAGATGGTAAGAAAACAAAGAAAGTAATATCAACAAAAGATGAGACAGGTATGAAAATTCTGAAATATTTAAATTTGGAGAGGTTTCAATAGCACCCCATTATAATTATTAAGAAAAATCAGTAAAATAAAGGTTAATCTATCAATTTTTAATTTAAATCGTGTAAACTCACGTTGTTTTCAATATTATTAACGGAGGTATATTCTTGGAACATAATGTTCAACCAATACCTCTAATTTTATTTAAAAATAAATTTTATTCCTTATAATTGGTTAACAATCCTTTTATAAAATTAAGAAAAAGATTTCAATATAATTAAATATTTTAAAAAAATTATCATAATTCTTACAATCCATTCAAAAAAATTTAAATATATCCATTAACATAACTTTTTTTATGGAATCTGTTTCTGAAAAAGAAAAAGTAAATATTAGTGAAGAAAGCTTAGGCAAGGCAATAAAAAAAGCTTGGTTGAGAGTAATTCCATGGATTCTAGTGTTGTACATTATAGCATATCTAGACAGAATAAACATCGGTTTTGCGATTCCAGGAATGGAGGCCACTCTAGGAATAACAGCAGCTATAGCTGGTCTTGCGTCCGGTATATTCTTCATAGGCTATTTCATTTTCCAAGTACCAGGAACATATATGGTTCATAAATACGGGGCAAAAATAATGATTACAATCTTTCTTATTGGCTGGGGAGTATTTGCAATAATAAATGGATATGTACAAAATGCTGTAGAATTATACATAATAAGATTTATAATAGGCTTTTTCGAAGGCGCATTTTTCCCTGGAATGATCTATTACATATCCACATGGTTCCCAAAGAAGCAAGTAGCAGCAGCTACAGCACTATTTATGACAGCAATACCAATTGCAAATATAATCGGATCACCTATCTCAGGAACTATTGTTGCAACATATGGTTGGAGATATGTTTTTATAATAGAAGGTATACCAGCAATAATCTTCGGTATTCTAACATGGTTCTATTTAACAAATAGACCTGTTGATGCAAAATGGCTTAAAGAAGATGAAAGAAAGGCACTTATGGACAAACTCCTTGATGAACAGAAAAATGTAGAACAAGTACAAGGTAAATATACGATAGGTAAAGCCTTAAAAAATCCTAAAACAATTGCACTAGCTTTAATTTATTTCTTCTGGGTAACGAATTTGTATGCCATAGATATATGGTCACCGGATATTCTCCTATTGGGAAGCAAATATGGTATATCATACATTGGATGGATTCTTGCTGGTGTTTGGTTTATTGGATTAGTAGCAATGGTCTTATGGGCATGGCACTCAGATAAAACACAAGAGAGGATACATCATACTGCTATACCAATGATAATAGGTCTTGTAGGCGCATTACTGGCTGTTGTTTCAACAGGAAATCTAGGTCTTCTTATATTTGCTTTAATACTAATAGTGATGGGTGTTTTAATGGGCTTCGGTTCATTCTGGTCTCTTCCAACTAAGTTTTTGACTGCAGCGGCTGCTGCAGCAACAATAGGTCTTGTGAATTCCATTGGAAACCTAGGTGGTTTTGCAGGTCCTTATATAATCGGTTTTATTGAAACAGCTACCGGGAGCTTTATATTGGGTTATTCAGTTATAGCAATATTCTTCGTACTTGCTGCAATTTTAGTATATGTATTGAAATTTGCTGATAAGAGGTTGTAGAATGGAATTCATGGTATTACAAGGTGATGGCATAGGCCCTGAAGTAATGGAATCAGCTTTAAGTATTATAAATATTTTTAATTCCAATTTTTTTTTAAAATTAGAACCTATATCTTATGATATTAATGCAAGAACACTTACCCAAGGAAAATGGAATATAGACAATGTTCTAGAAGAAGCAAAAAAATTTAAATGTATATTGAAAGCACCTATGGGTGATCCAAATATAAGAAATGTAGAAGGAACTGAAGCAGGGTTGGATATAATACTTTCATTGAGATTCAAGCTTGATCTTTTTGCAAATGTAAGACCTGTTAGACTTTTCCCTGGTGTAATTTCTCCATTAAGAAAATTTGAAAAACCTTTTTCTATAGATTATGTCATATTAAGAGAGAATAGTGAAGGATTATATTCAAGTCATTTTGGTGGATTAAATTTGAGGGATGAGCTTGCCATAGATGTTCAAACAATAACAAGGATGGGGGCTGAAAGGATTGCTGAAATAGCTGTTGACTTGACAAAAAAAAGTAATGGAAGACCATTGGACGGAAAAAAAGTACTAACAATCGTGGATAAAAGTAATGTTTTAAAGAGCTTTGCATTCTTTAGAAAAGTAGTAAGCAATTATGCCTCAAAATACAATGATATTGAACTATCCTATATGTACGCAGATGCGATGGAACAAGAAATGGTTTTACATCCAGAACGATTAAATGTAATAGTCACAGAAAATATGTTCGGTGATCTTTTAAGTGATCTTGGGGCTGCTACTGTAGGTGGTTTGGGCATGGCTTATAGTGCAAATCTTTCAAAGGATAGAGGTATGTTTGAACCTGTGCATGGAAGTGCTAATGATATTGCAGGAAAAAACATAGCTAACCCAGTTGCGATGTTAATGTCACTTTCACTTATGCTGGATTGGCTTGATTTTAAAGATTATGCCAAAAAATTAGAAAATTCAATAATTTCTGCATTGAAAGATGGAATAAAAACGGTTGATCTTGGAGGTAATTATTCAACCAAATCATTTACTGATGAGATAATTAAAAGATTACTGAAAATGTAATTAAAGGTAAAATATTTTAATAACTGGAATTATTTATAATTATGAAGTATAAATCTAATGTTGATTATTTAAAAAGTGCCATTAGAAAAAATTGGTTAAGAATAATTCCATGGCTTCTATTGCTTTATATTATTAATTATTTAAATAGGATAACAATTAGTTTTGCCATACCAGGAATTGAATCAAGCTTAGGAATTACTGCTGAAATGGCAGGTTTAGCATCAGGAATATTTTTTATAGGTTATTTTATTTTTCAGATACCAGGTACTTTTCTCGTACATAAATATGGTGCGAGAACAATGGTAACATTATTCTTAATCGGTTGGGGTGTTTTTTCTATTTTAAATAGCTATGTACAGAGTGTTATTGAATTATACATTGTTAGATTTATGATAGGTTTTATGGAGGGGGCATTTTTTCCAGGACTGATTTATTACATTTCATTCTGGTTTCCAAAAAAGCAAATGGCAAGAGCCAACGCTCTTTTTTTAACTGCTGTACCAATATCAAATATTATCGGTTCACCTATTCTTGGCAACATTGTTTCATTATACGGCTGGAGAATAGCATTCACATTTGGAGGTATTCCTGCGATAATCTTTGGTATTCTTACCTGGTTTTATCTTCCAGATTTCCCAGATAAAGCGCCCTGGCTCAGTGATAAAGAAAAAACAACATTATTGAATGAAATAATGTCAGAAAACCAAATAATAGAAAAATCTCAGGGAAAATATACAATTTCAAAAGCATTTAAAGAGAAAAAGACAATTTTACTATCGATAATATATTTCTTCTGGATGACAAATCTTTTTGCTATATTAATATGGTCACCGGACATTCTCCTATTGGGAAGTAAATATGGTATATCATACATTGGATGGATTCTTGCAGGTGTTTGGCTAATCGGTTTGATAGCAATGGTTTCTTGGGCATGGCATTCAGATAAAACAGGAGAACGACTTCATCATACATCATTGGGATTATTAATAGCACTTGTTGGTTCAATTATTGCCTTTTTTTCCTCTAAAAATTTGTATTTATTATTATTTGCATTAATTTTATTAGTGTCAGGTTTACTTATGCCTTTTGGATCATTCTGGGCAATGCCAACAGAATTTCTAACTGCCGAAGCTGCAGCCACAAGTATAGGTCTTATAAATTCGATTGGTAATTTAGGTGGTTTTATTGGACCATATTTAATTGGCCTTTTTGAAACCTCTACAGGAGGCTTTATTTTTGGTTATTCACTAATTGAATTATTTTTTATATTGGCAATCATACCCATTTATATTCTAAAATTTTTATATAGAAAATCTTAGAACAATTTTCTATAATTTTCCTTATACTTTTTAGCGTATTTTATGGATTTTTTTATCGCTTCCAACATACTTATTTCATTTGCAATTCCTTTTCCAGCAATGTCGTATGCTGTACCGTGATCTACACTTGTCCTTAAAAAGGGTATACCTACATTCAAACTAACTGTTTTTTCAAAATCATACATTTTAGCAGCTATATGACCTTGATCATGGTATAGTGAAAGAACAATATCATAATTCCCTTTGGCAGCTAAATAAAAAACTGAATCTGCAGGAAATGGGCCGTATACATTGTATTTATTTTTACATTCTTCTATTGCTGGAATTATTTCGTTTACTTCCTCAACACCAAACAACCCTCCTTCTCCACCGTGAGGATTTAATGCTGAGACAGCAATTTTTCCATTTTCGATGCCTAATAATTTTAATGATAAATCCGCATCTTCAATACCTTTAATAATGTTATCCTTTTTTATTTGCTTACAGGCTTCTATTAATGAAATATGTTTTGTTAGAAAAATTATCCTAAGTCTTTTCACTTCAAATATTGTGCTTATCATTTTTGAATTAGTAAGTGCTTTAAGCATTGTTGTATGATCTATAAATTCAGAACCGGCAAGTTTCCAAGCCTCTTTATTTATTGGGGCTGTAACTAACGCATCTATTTCATCTTTCATTGCTAAGGAAATTCCCTCTTTAACGCTCAGATAAGCTATTCTTCCTGATTCCTTTTGTATTTTTCCGAATTCAATATCATTTCCTTTAACATCAACAAAATCAATATTTTTTAAAATTTCATCATTGATTTTTAAGATTTTTAAAACTTTTAGATATTGATCCTTATTACCTATTAATATAAAATGCTGAACTTTACTTTTTAAATGTAACAATGATTTTGCAACTATTTCATACCCTATGCCTGCAGGATCTCCTAATGTTATGCCAATTTTATTTTTCATATTTTTTCACCTTTAAGAAAATCTCTAATCCTTATATAAACATCATCACCGCCAATACTGCCCCCCTTTGTAATTATTATTTTTCCATTCAAATCTCCTCCTATAATTTTCCCCATCCCTATTAATGGTTGTATATCGCAAATAGTTTTAATATAAGATCCCTTTGCCATTTTAAATATAAAATTAGCTGTTTCACCACCGCTTAAAACTATAGCATCAAAGCCTTTCAAAAATGTTATTAAATTTTTATTAATTAAATTTATATCTTTAAAAAGATCAAATTTAATAATAATATTGTCATTCTTTAAACTTAAAAAATTATTTAAATCACCTAGTTCAAACCCTCTATTGCAAGCCCAATCTACCTGTTTTTTTGTGTTTAACTCATTGCTTCCAATAATAAATGATATTTTTTTTATGCCCATAAAATTACATTTTTTTTCATCCTTCTTTTTTAGAAATAAACGACCTACATTACTCACCATTGGAATTGGATCAACAGGAACAAAGCCTTTTTCTAAAACAATTTTTGAAATAATTCTTAAGTCCTTATGTGTTTTTGAATCTACAATAAAAACAGTTCCTTTATCTTCTTCAGGATCTATATTTTTCAAATTTTTTAAATCGATAGGTAAGGCTTTAATCTCTTGAAACTTTTCAACAATACTCAATTTTTTATCACCCATTATTGTAAAACCATTCTCTGTATATCTCCCATATTCAGGTATTGTATCCGTAAAAATAAAAACATTGTCTTTTGAAAATGGTAAAATCTCTTTTTCAATATTTCCTCTTAATGTACTGTCAATTCTTTTACCAAATTTTTTTATATTATGTTTTTCAAAAAAATTTTTAATTTTTAAACTTATCTTATAAGACTCCATTTCATTTACCATTCTAGTTTGTGTATTTATAGTTGCACACTCAAAATCTGCATCTATCACATCTCTAGAAAAAATTTTTTCTACATTAAATGTAATTGTATCACAATATTTTGCCATCATTCCAGATATACCATTGGAACCTGTTAAGTCGTCTGAGATCACAAAAAATTTTTTTCCATTTTTAATTTTTAACACACAAAAAAATAAGAAAAGGATAAATATAAAATTTTTTAAGCTTTTGGAACCATTAATACTGCGCCTTTGGAAGCCGAAGTGACGAAACTTTGATATTTTGCGAGTGCACCATATTTGTACTTCGGTTCAGGTGGATTCCATTTCTTAAATCTATTCTTTATTTCTTCATCTGATACTTTTAATTCGATTTTTTTCTTAATGGCATCAATTATTATTCTATCCCCATTTTTTACAATGGCGATCGGTCCACCAAGAGCTGCTTCAGGTGCAACATGACCTACCATAAAACCTCTAGTTGCTCCTGAAAACCTGCCATCTGTAATCAATGCCACCGAGGTACCGAGTCCTGCACCAACCAGTGCTGATGTTACACTAAGCATTTCTCTCATCCCAGGACCCCCTTTTGGACCTTCATATCTTATTACAACAACATCACCTGGTTTTATTCTGTTTTTTGAAATTGCCTTAAAAGCATCTTCTTCAGAATCGAATACAACTGCATTACCTTCATGAACCAGATTTTGTAATCCAGCTATTTTTATCACTGCACCTTCGGGTGCGAGATTGCCTTTGAGAATTACTAGTGTTCCAGTTTTTCTTATTGGAGACTCTGGATCCTTTACAATTTCTTTATCCTCGAATGAAGGGAGCCTAAACTCTTCTAGATTCTGTTTCAAGGTTTTACCTGTAACCGTCAATACATTTTCATTTATTATTCCCAATCTTTTTAATTTTTTGAATATCAAGGGTATGCCTCCTACTTGATCAAGCTGCCATACGGCATATTTACCACCAGGTAAAAGATCTGCAATGTGCGGTACCTTAGAACTCATTTTATCAAAATCATCTATATCTAATTTCACCCCAGCTTCATTTGCAATTGCTAACAAATGCAGTACTGAATTGGAAGATGCACCCATTGACATATCTACGGCAATTGCATTTTCAAATGCTTCATATGTTAATATATCTCTCGGCTTTATATCATTTTCTAATATATTTATTATTGATTCACCCGTTTTTTTAGCATATTCTCTTCTTTTACCACTTACTGCAGGTGCAGTAGAACTACCTGGAAGAGACATTCCAAGAGCTTCTATAAGAATTGCCATACTATTAGCGGTATAAAGGCCAGCACAAGATCCACACCCAGGACAGGCATTGTTTTCAATGATTTTTAAATCATCGAGAGAGATTTTACCTGAATAATACATTCCAACACTCTCAAATGCATCTCCTAGTGTAAGCACTTTTCCAAGAGCAAAACCCGTAAGCATCGGACCACCATTTATAAAGATTGATGGAATATTAGTTCTTGCTGCGGCCATCATCATCCCGGGTTCAATTTTATCACAGCTAGCCATTAATATTAATGCATCAAAACCATGTGCCATTGCCATTAATTCTACGGAATCCGCGATTACTTCCCTACTTATTAGTGGTGTTTTCATACCCTCATGACCCATAGCTATACCATCGCATATTGCAATGGTATTAAATTCAACAGGCGTTGCATTTACTGCTGAAACACCTTTTTTTACATATTTTGCCAGTTCATTCAAATGTATATGCCCTGGAACAATTTCATTCCATGAATTGGCAATTCCAACAAAAGGTTGTGTTATGTCCTTATCCGTGTAGCCAATTGCCTTCAAAAGAGATCTATTAGGCATCCTTTCAGGGCCACCAAACACTAATTCACTCCTTTTTTTAAGGTTAGTTGTCATAATACTATAATTAATTAACTCTTATTTAAAAATATTCTTAGATTAGACATATAGGAATTCTAAAAAATCATTTATTATGGTGTACTTTGTTCTATCTATGTCATACTTTTTATATAGAATAAAATCTTTTAATCAAATTAACAATAAGATTTAAGACCTAAACTCTCGGATTTTTAGGCACATATTCTATATCAAGGTTTAATTTCTTTATAATTTCCCTTTGTTTTTTTGTTATTTCAGATACTACTTCTTTCCCATTTACTAGTATTATTTTCCTTATCTTCCCTAGTTCAAGCATTAATTTTTCCAATGAGTATTTCTTTAATAGCCCTTTTTCAAGCATTATTTTTAAAAGCCTATGCCTTAGAATTAATGCTATGAAATTTATGAAAAATAATGCATTTAATGTTTCAATGCTCTGCACCCTCAATGGCTTTGACCCAAGATAACTCTTCAATGATAAAAACATCTTTTCAATGCTATCCCTTTCCCTGTACCATATTAGAACCTCTTCAGGCTTGTAATT
>OGCG01001793.1_pt1 | contig 10067 bp, 7 predicted proteins | sample 1570061 | NCBI WGS metagenome assembly OGCG01 (sample SAMN06268698, study PRJEB24515) | hot springs metagenome | isolation source: Joseph's Coat, Yellowstone National Park, Washington, USA | place: USA:Joseph's Coat, Yellowstone National Park, Washington, USA
TTTTTATGGGCTTATCAGGCGTTAATTCCCCACTGCCCGTGGGTACTGATTTTGATCTCGTCTTGATTGATAAACTTTTCGGCTGGCAATTCATCTCCTCCCTAAAGGTCGCAGCTTTCTTGCCAACATGCTGTAAGGCATTTTCGAACTTTCGGTAGGGCTTAAACTCTCAAGCAACAATCTGAGGAAAAAAAGCAGATGTTTACGCAAGATTCTGGCCGCCGTCGCGGGAAGTACTTAGCAAATTCGCCGACGTGTTCGAAGCTAGTTTGCACGCAAACGACGGCCAAAAGTAGCGAGGCGAGGGCGAGTAACAATATGGCAATCCACAAGAGTGCTTTGCTCTTGCTGTTAACTGCAATTCCGGTACCGATGCCGGCGATCCCCTCTAACACAAACATACCCCACACGAAAACGGGATCGAGGGAATCCATGGCGATGACCAGCCCATAAAGTATGGCTATCAAGCCTACCGGTATTGCCAATCCCTCTATGTTCTTTAGATTTCCTGCAAAGATCAGTTCGGCCCCCGCCGAAAGCAGCAGCACGGAAAAAGCCGTGAAGGGGTCGCCGAATACGAAGTTATACGGCCCCGGCAGAGGCCAAGCGACATCCATGAATAGAGACAAGCCCAGCGAAGCGACCCCCAGGAAGAACGGTACGTAGCCCATTTCTTTAGACATCGGGGCTCCCCTCGCTGTCTTGACCAGTGCGTACGCAGCATAGACGTCAGCTATTAACAGCAGGTATCCAGTTGTACTCAGATAATCCACGAAACCAGGCATTTTCGCGCGATTTACCATAATGACGTATTTAAGCGTTTTCATAACAAATTTAAAGAATCAGAAAGCACCGCACAAGATCAACAGTCCAGAGCCATACCTACAGAGGTTTGGTTCACCCCCTCAGTGGGTAAGCCGCATCAGGGTCGCTCTGGGAGCCAATTTCTGCGCATCACGCCGGAGAATCCGATTTGAGGGTGAATGCGACAACGCGCAAAACCGAGTAGGACATTTCTGGCTTCTAACTAGATCCATGGGCTTTTCTGGTAAATACATTTTTGTCGCGCAATTTCAACTCGAAAACCCACGAACAATTAGGTCGACAAAAACCCATCGAGAAACTACGCGCTACTTTCGTATCACCCCTCGAGTTTGGCCTTAACGCTGCTCACCAGCTGCCCAATTATTTCGTCTGCAACCTTCTTAAAGTTCTCCTCCCCCATTAGGCGCGTTATCATACCCGCGTTTACATCAGCATCCCAATTTATGACCGTTTTGTTTTCCGACCCCTGCAATCTCATGTTGAGGTCGATGGTCACCTTCATGCCCATGGACCTGCCTTCTCCGTGAACAGATACGGTATCTCCGGAAGCGACGCTCTTGAAGTTCATTTTTATGCCAACGTTGGCGAGATTAGCTAGCAACCCTTTCCTCATATCAGCTGGCAGGTTTACCTTAAACTTGGCCGAGAAATCCTCGTCGCTCTTCTTTTCGAACCCCTCCACGTTCGGCAGGCACGTGGAAAACTCGTCGGGGTTCGTCATGAACGCCCTTACCCTTTCCACTGGAGCGGCCAGCTCCAAGCTACCGTTCATTTTGGTCATATCTCTCACCCCAAGCTCGAAACTACCTTGAGCGCGGCTTCCTGTAATGACTCGGAAACGGTGGCGTGCTCGTAATTGGAGAACGCCAGATCCGAAGCGGTGGCCCTCATTTTCATGGCCAGCACCACCTGGTGTATTACTTCGGAGGCATGCGCCCCAAGTATCCCCCCTCCGAGGATGTTTCCTTTCTCATCGGCGACCAACTTAACCATGCCCTCCGCCTTACCCTCTACTATGGCCTTCTCGTTCCCCTGCAGGTACGCGGTTCCAACCACTGGCTTTTTGCCAAGGTTCTTGGCCCCCTCTTCGGTCAGACCCACACCCTCTAGCTCAGGTATGGTGGCGCAACCACGGGGAAAGAGGTCATAGTCCATCTTTATTTGTTTTCCCGCTATGTTGTGGGCTACAACCCTCCCCATGTACATGGCTGAAGCCGCGCTCATGTGGGTGGTCACGTCACCGATGGCGTAAAGCCACGGTAAGTTAGTGCGACCATACTCATCGACCTTGACGAAACCTAGCTCAGTCTCAACTCCGAGCTCGTTTACCCCAAGACCATCGAGGTTGGGCATCCACCCATAAGACACCATCAGCGCGTCGTACACCGCCTCTTTCTTTTCTCCACCTTCCGAATAAATGACCTTATTGCGCTCGACGGAAATGGGCTCTATACCCATGCTGAAGGAAATCCCTTTGGCCGTCAGCGATTCGCGGAGCGCCGATGTAAGCTCCTGATCCTCCCAGGGTAGCAACTCGTCATTCTCGTCAAGGAATGTGACCTCTGCCCCGGCAGAGGCTAATACCTGCGCCAGCTCCAACGCGTCAGAAGCAGGTTCCCCTCCTTCGAGCACAACCACGTGTCTCGGTAGCTCCTCTAAAGACCAAAAGTTTTCCCTCGTCAACACACGGGCCGGGTCCAGCCCCTCGACATCGGGCATGTTGGGAGTTGCACCGGTTGCCAGGACCACCGACCCCGCCGACAGAGTTTGGCCTTTGACCCTCACGCCCCTTTCAACCAACTTGCCCTCTCCCATTACTATATCGACGCCCAGGCTCTGCAGAACGGCAGAAGCCGCCTCCGACGTCTTTTGGGCTATATCCTTAGCCCTCTTCATGTTAGCTACAAAATCCAGCTGCACGCTCCCTTTGAAAACGCCCATCCCGTACGAGTACAAGGCATCAACAGCGGCAAGAGCAGCATCAGCCGGAATGCAGCCCACGTTAACGCAAGTCCCTCCTATTTTCCTCTTCTCCACTACGGCCACCTTTTGGCCCAGCAAGGAACTCGTCACCGCGCCGACGTAGCCTCCCGGCCCTCCTCCCAGATATATCACGTCGTAACCCAATCTCATATGAACAAGCGTTTTTGACTTTAAGCGTTGCGGCCTGACCCCAAATGACGCCTTTTGGGCATTTAAAGCGCACATAAGGCTAGATATGCTTATAAATGTGCACTATTTTGCATCCAGGTTCGAAAATGTCAACAACCGGAAAAAAGCTAAGGTCGGATGCTTTGGGTTTCGCTGAGGTGCTTTTCCAGGGTGTCGCGGCAGTTGCACCGGCTGGCGCGGCGGTCTCCACCATGACGGGGGCAGCTGCGTTCGCCCTAGGATCGCTGCCATTAAGCGCCACTCTCGCCTTCTTCTTGGTCCTGCTAAACGCCATAATACTCAGCAGGATTTCCAAGAGGGTAGCCAGCGCGGGCGGGTACTACGCCTATACGAAGGCGGGCCACGGAAAAGCGGCCGGGGTTTTCACGGGCACCATGTACATTTTTTATCAAATAATGGCCATCGCCCTGGTAGGGCTCAGCGTTGCGGTTTTCGTCCCCGCCATGTTGTCGGAGGTCTTCGGGCTTTCCATACCGTCCTATCTGTGGTTCGTCTTGTTGGTGATCGACTTGGGAGGTAGTTTCGCGCTTTCCTACGCCGGGATTAGAGAATCAACAGTTTACGCCACTGTGATGGGCATGATCGAAATGGCGACGGTGGTGACGTTGGGGGCCGCGCTCGTCCTGATGAGTCATCAGAACACCCTGAGCGTTTTCACCCCCCGCTATGCCGCGGACGGACTGGCGGGCATAGGGCTGGGGACGCTTTTCATGTATACCGCATTCGCGGGTTACGGAAACGCTACACCGCTTGGAGAGGAAGCAAAACAGGCCAAGGCGGCCATAAGCAAAGCCCTGATCTTGACCGTAGTCATACTGGGGGCCTTCTTCATATTTTCCGCGTACGCCTTTACGGTTGCGTGGGGCCCATCGCAAATGGGAACGTACGCTAGCGCCCTCGTCCCCGGGGTTTCCCTAGTCTATAGTGAAATCAGCCCCATTGCCGCCATAATATTAACCGCACTCTTCATAAACAGCCTCTTCACGGGAGCGGTTGTCCTGACTAACAGCACCTCGAGAGTGATGTTCGACATGAGCAGAGACGGAGTACTACCGCGTCAGCTCTCATCCGTCCACGGCAAGCGCCTCACGCCTTACGTCTCAGCTTTCGTAACATTCGCATCCGCTCTCGCCGTCGCCACCGTTTCCGCTCTTATACTGGGCGGATTTAACGCCTTTCTCTTCACGGCTACTGCTGCCACGCTGGGCACCCTATTAGTTCACATTACCGTGAACACTTCTTTTCTCACGATGCTAAAGCGCCTCGGCTCCGCCATCAAGTTAACGGATGTACTTTTGGTGGGCGCCGCGGTCGCAGCCTTAGTGCTCGTATTCTACAGCACTTTCATCGCGATTAGCGTTCCAGTGGTGTACGGCACCTACACGCTCATAGCTTTCGCCTTGGTGAGCGCCGCGTTCGCTATTAGGTCTGACAGAAAGGAAAGGGTCCAGCCCCCCATCGATCGGGACCAAACAACTTCAGGATAACGTCAGGTGGTCGTGAACGTCATTAAGATCGTTTTTATCTGAATATCGGCAATTTCACCCCGACGATATACTGGACATCGACCGCCCTGTCAGCGTGAACTACGAGATAACCGCTTACAACGATATCCTAAAGAAGCGCAGCCCATTGCTTGTTTTTCACCGCATAAAGGGATACTCAGATTTTGAAGTAGTCACCAATGCCTTGGGCACGCCCCAGCGGCTGTGGTTTGCCCTCGGTTCTAACAACGAAGAAGAAGCTGAGAAGACTTGGGAAGGCTTAATGAAAGCCAAAGGCGTCCCCGCCCATTCTGAAGATGCCCCCGTAAAAGAAGTTGTCCAGAGGGGTGAAGCGGTGGACCTGTTTTCAATCCCGATCCTCAAGCACTACCCGCAGGACGGAACTAGATCGGGTCACGGCAGGTACATAACGGGCGGCGCAGTAGTCTCGAAGAACCCTGACACGGGGACGTTGAACCTAAGCTTCACAAGAATACAGGCGGTCTCAAAAAACACCTACGCGTTCGATTGCGGCAGCAAGGGCCACCTATTCTCCTACCTCCAAAAGGCCAGGAAAAAGGGCGCAAACGCTCAGATTTCGGTGGTCATTGGCTTGCACCCATTGCTGTACTTATTGGCGGCCTCGTTTATAGAAGATGAGTTCTCCATCGCTGCTTCAAGACTCCCTCTCACCTTGACTGGGGGTATTGAAAACGACCTACCCGTACCCGCAGAAGCGGAGATCGTCATAGAGGCGGAGGCCCTCGCCGACGAGCGGGGATTCGATGAAGGACCCTTCAGCGAATACACCGGTTACGTGGGGAGGGATTCCACAAGAAACGTTGCGGTGGTCAAGGCGATCTTAAGGAGAAAAAAAGCGATCTACTACGACGTACAGCCATCGAACTCAAGAGAACACGTCTCTCTGTTCACTTTTCCAAGGCATGTAAAGGTCAAGAGCGCCGTGCGCGACTTCATGCCGCCGATCTCAAATTACGAGATAAGCTGGCCTGAAGCCGCTTCCAACTACCTGAGCCTCGCTTCACTCGATAACCCCGAGCCCGGGCTCGCTAAGCAGCTAGGACTGCTGCTCATATCTCTCGATCCCCTTTTCTCCAAGATCGTCCTCGTCAATGAAGGAAAGGTTCAGCTCTCCCTTTATGCCATGTTAGCAAACATCGCTGACAGCTACGCTCATGACGCTTCAGACTTGCTAAAGCTAAAAAACGTCTACTGTATAGGGTCGAACCCGACTTCACGCGGTAGCACATCAGGAAAGCTCATCTTGACTGGCAAGGGGAGGGGAGAGTACGAATTAGCTAGAAGGGGGGACGAAGTTGTGATTACCAGCAAAGATGGAGGGGGAAGCGTCGTTATATCTCATGGCAAGATAAACGAAGGAAACGTTAGAATAACCATACCCCGGGGATTAAGGCCAGACGATGAGGACCAACTCGCCTGGGCGCTGGCCACCAAGGTCAGACCTGAGACAGACATCGCGGCCCATCCAGGGTACCTCAACATCAAGGCAGTCAGAAGGGTTGGAGAGACGCCAAAGCTGCCGAAAGCCGTCATCCGCAGGGTTTTGCAAGCGCTGGAAAGTGACCACATAGACGCCCGCATGGGATAAATGGCCGACCGCGTGGCCGTGAATCGCCCTTGTCATTATGGTACACGCGAAACAAAATTCCTTGATAATTACGACGCGCTACTAGCAATGCAGCGTCCATGAATAACGAAGGGAATCTTTTTAGCCAACGAGGGATTTCTTAACTCATGGAAGTCATAGTTCTCGGCGCAGGATTGACTGGGATGTTCACAGCCCTGGATCTTGCCATGAGAGGCGCAAGCGTGGTATTGGTAGAGAAAGGTGCGCGGAGCTCTGGCTCAAGCGTTTCTATAGGCGGGGTAATCCACAGCGGAGCCAGGTTCGCCGCCATCAATCCCGTTCTGGCTAAAACCTGCAAGAAGGAAAGCGAAACCTGGAGGGCGATGGCCGGAGATTTCATAAATGCCGACGGTGGATACTTCATCAGGGTACCTGAAACCGATTCGAAATACGTGGAAGATTGGTTAGCAGGCCTAGATAGCGCAAACATACCGCATGCGTCTCTCAGCGTAAACGAGGTACCGTCTCAAAAGCTCAAACGCCAGTCAGTTATCGAAGCGTTTGAAACGCCGGAGCAAGTGATTCAACTCAGTGCTTTCATGAAAGCACTTCTCAACGAAGCCGTAGAGAAGGGGGTGCTCTACGTGAATGCGGCCGAATGGATGGCGGTCGGAAAAGAAGACAGCTATTATGAAGTCAACCTAAAGAGGGGCTGGTTTGAAACGAAAATAAAAGGCTTTATAGTCAACGCGACGGGCGCACAGATACCTGAGGTAACCCGGGCCATTGGCGGGATCCCGCGCGGAAAATTTGCGAAGTTTAGGGGATCACATCTGGTGTTCAGGGAAAAGCTAGGAGGAGTCATTGAAAAAATTGGCAAGCCGGGTCAAGCGGATCTGTTTTCCCCTGCACCATCAGAAGGTTTATCGCTTGCCGCCCCAACGCTCACGCCCTGGGATGGAGATGAAATGAGCCAGGAAGAATACCTCACGCTCCTAAGGGGGACCAAGGAGGTTTTTGACATAAGCGACCCCGATGTACTTGGATATCTCTCCACCGCTAGGCTCAGCTATGATCAGGCATCCAGCGAAATGCCAACGGACTACTTAGAGGAAATCGGCGGCTTGGTAAACGCGTACAGCTCTAACTTCACATGCGCCAGGCTAGTGGCGGAAAAGGCAGCGGACATACTGGCAACGAAATTGGGCATCCAAAAAGCCTCTTCCACAGCTAAGATCCAGATCTCTAGCGAAGAATTCTCATTTAAGCCCTTAAATCACTCCGCTAGAGAGCGAACTATCCCACGCTGACCGATGGGCTTACCGGTTCATCGGCGCGCATGACCTCGAATGAAAGCTGAGGAGTTATTCCGCGCATCGACGGGGGAGACGGTTATCTCTGGGCGTCTCGCCCGAGTTCCATGGGCAAAGCCCCTCTTTGAGCGTGAAAAAGGCTAAGGTCACGTCCACGTCAAACATGGGATTGCAGGGACAAGTTGAACACTCATATGACGCGCTACTTCATCGGGCGCATATATTTCGGATATACACCGTGGTCTTTACGAACCCATCGGCCTTCACGGCATCTTAGCTTTCCCCTTCAAGGCAACGCGGAGTTCCAGTACCAAGGCATCTTGGATCCTCTCCCAGAAGGCCTTTTGTCAGGAGTGTGTGCCTCCCAAAAAATGTGAAAATAATTACTCATTATAAAGCAGGCCGCCTCGTTCACTGATGCCCATCTCCGCGTCGTTTTGTTTGTGGAACTCCTCCCCGTTCTTCTGTAAAAGCTTCTTCAAATCCCTTGGCCCGCGTCGGTGAGAGAAAAAGTGACAGGACCCCCTAACTATATATAAGCGGGAGCAGAATAAAATGGACTAACGCCGTCGAAGAGGGTCACCCCGACCCTTGAATCTGCGACTGTGAATACGCCGCTTTCATTTTCTGAGTTGGTCTGCTTGAAAACACAAGAAATAAAATAAAATAAAGCAGTAGTAGGTCCCGGTCCTCTTGATGCAAGCGGTAGAAAAGTTGGCGCCACCCGGTAGCAGATCGAGACCTCAGACCCCGGAACCTCCGACTCAAACCTACGCTATTTTTCCTTCCCGTCCTCGTCGATCCACTACGCTGGGTCGTGCTGGTTCGTAAGAATGAGGCGCACTATCACGAGAGCCTCAACCTCTCGACCTTGACACCCCTCTAATTCAAAAATAACTAAACTCCCAACGTCTTTCTGAAGCCTCTTAATGAAGGCCCGCCTGACGCAATAGGAGAGACTTAGATCCCCTCCAGTTGAAGAGTTCCTTCTGGCTCGATTTGGACGCTATTTTGCTTGTGAACCAATCGGGACCCGAGGTACAGCACCTCGTTGGTTGTAACGCGACTTGCAAATCATTTGGCCTATAGGATTATAAAAAGCAGCTACGCAAACTTCCCCTCGGAAGTCTTGCCTTGCCGAGCTTTGTTTCGCACGTTTTAGCCTCCCGATTCCATCTGGCAGCGCCTGCTTCCTCCTCCCCTTGGTCCTCGCTTTCTCCCGCAGATCAGGTGACCCTGCATCAAACTTTTTCCTTTCTAATAAAAATTTATCGTAAGTATAACCTCCTTTTTCGGAAGTGGGCTTTCGTTCTCCAAATCCCCCAATAAGTTAATTCAAGAAAGTCTTACCAGCCTAACACAGAATTCTGCCTTACCTGTATACGATACTTGCGGCAGGATAACTATATCAGAAGCACAAAATAGGACAAAACTAAGAGCAACAAACCTTCGGCTATTGGGTAGCGCTGCTGCTTCGCAGCGCTTGCCTCGCCGGCTCAACGCGACGAGCCCTCAATTAAGGCACATTTAACTTATTCCTGCGTGGCGCCTTTCCCGTGACGGTTTTTACCGCTGTGGCGGCAGCAACACCTATCCCGTCGATCGATCCCCAAAGCAACGCCGGTTTATTTAAGAACACTGACCTGACCTCCTCCCCACCCTGAAGGGCGAGGGATCCCCGAGGTCTCGAGGGTTACATCCCCATTACGGGCGCTACTGTGTTGTGGTTTACGATGAAGGAGAGAGGCTTCTTTACCGCTGAAACTACTATGCCGGTAGCCTTCTTCAGTATGTTTAACGCACCGTTTAGATCTGAATGCAGCTTATGTCCTTTAGGGCAGCTAACGACTCCCCTTGGATGTCCCTTTACTTCCACGTCGTGTTAAGCGCAGTACTTCGAGGTGTTGTATTCAACGACCTCATAAACCTTCATCCCGTACTCTTGAGCCTTCAAATCGATGGCGTCCATCAACTCGCGGTAAGACCACAGGCTTGACGTGAACTTGTTACCCTTCTCTCGTGCGATGTTGAAGGGATAGCCGAGGTAGGTCGTTGATACGCCGAGATCATGTAACTCCTTCACCAGGTGGGAAGCGAAGTTTCTGTACAAGTGAAGGAGCCTTCTGGTTAACTTCTTAAAAAGTCTCCTCTTCTCTCTTGATAATTCAGCGCATGCTTCGCATTCCGCGGTGTTTTTCGTCTTATCCGCCAAGGACTGTACTCCTGCTATCTTCTTCTCGAAGTAGAAGTAGTCCTCCTTAGTCCTGAGGCCTTTGTAGAGCAACCAAGTGCCGTCGTCGATAACGACGCTCGCTAAGACGTTGATACCTAAATCGATGGACGCCAATTTGTTTCCTTTCGAAGGTTCGATTTGCGTTGATTTCCTCTCCCCTCTCACGATGTGCTCGCTCTTCTTTCCCGTTTTAGTTTCCTCAACACCTACCTCCACTGGTATGGAGGCGTACCGCGCATTTCTTGTTTCGTCGTAGTATATTTCTAAGCGACCTCGTTTACCGTACCACCTCAACCTACCCACGAACTCCACTTCGAGGTCGAAGTCCTTGAGGACGATGCGGTTTCGCTCATCTACTTCAGATCTGTCCTGCCTAACGACTAGAAGGAGTTTTCTCCTCTCCTTTGTCTCTCCCTCCTTCCAGTAACGCG
>OGCG01001794.1_pt1 | contig 10067 bp, 7 predicted proteins | sample 1570061 | NCBI WGS metagenome assembly OGCG01 (sample SAMN06268698, study PRJEB24515) | hot springs metagenome | isolation source: Joseph's Coat, Yellowstone National Park, Washington, USA | place: USA:Joseph's Coat, Yellowstone National Park, Washington, USA
ATCAGTTCCCTGAACACGCCGGCCACGTTTACTACCTTCAGGCCGCGGGCCTCGATCTCCTCCCTTATCTTTCCCTTCTCGCGCTGAAACTCCCTCAGGTTGCTCTCCCCGTAGACCTCGAGTTCTAACGCCCTGAACCCGAGCCTGACCGCGTCATCGATAGTCCTGAAGACGTCGGGCAAGGGCGGAGGATACCCGTACTTGGTTATGGCGTACAACCACGCCATGTTTACTCTGTGCATAATCGCGTAACGCGGGCGAATAAAAGGTTTGACCGAAGATGCGCGCGAAGTTGGACGAAGGGGAGTGGAAAGAACCAGTCTCTTGGGTTCCGCGTCGCTTTGCTCCATTTCCTTATCTCCGCTCTCCTCTTTTCTTTCTCGCTCAGCGTTCATCTTCGCTCTGGTCATGCTGAATGAGTCATAGATCCCTCTCCTGGGAGAGGACGACCGCGGCAACTGGGATGCCCTTAGGCTCACTTTCATCGATCATCCCATGGCGGTTCTTCTTCGTTCTCCTTGTTCCATTCCCGCGTGATGAGGATGGCGGGACCCTTTTTCGGCCGTCGCTGCGGCCGGCCATTGACACGCGTCCTTCTTCCTCTGTTCCCTCGGCCTGCCCCGCGGTACACGCAGGTCCCGTGGATCCAATGGCTGAGCACGAACCCGTCCTCGACATCGCGAGAAGCGGCCTTCCCTTCCCCGCTGCGTCGCCTGAGATCTCTGACCGGACGCAACGGGTAGCATGACGTTTGGGTGCCTGCCCACGAGGAGTTGCAGGTCGCTATCTCGGCAGCGACTGCAACTTCGCCGAGATGTAGACGTCCCAGATCCTGATGACCGCTTCCCCGGGGCCCCCCGTGGATTTCGGTCTCCGCCTTTTCCAGCCTCAGAGCCCGCTAAGGCGAGAGTTTGACGCAACGCAATCCCGCTTTTACCACCTCACGCTTAACTCATGGGTCAGTAGCCTCGGCATCACCGTGACGTGGGGAAGAGCTCGACCGCCCTGCATTCGAGCAGGTCCGAGCCGCGCTTAGGGGCTTGGCCACTTTTGGCCCGCACCCGCGAGTAACGCGCCCCGGGGCTTATCAGAACGCTCGCCGCTTTCTTGGCACGCACGGGTTTCCTCACGCGGGGTTGCTGATTTTGCGTCTTATCCCGCTACGTTTTGGTCGTCGTTTGCGCCTTCAAACCGAAAGCCTCTGGGGGAATCTTGAGGGTGATTATCTCGTAGTTCTTGTAGGGGAGGGTCAGCTCCTTTCCGTGCGCCCTCAGTTCGCTCCCCTCATCTTCAAGCAGATTGGCCGTTCTGAAGACGAGGTCGGGCTCGGCAAGCGGGAAGACGACCTTGGCGTTTCCCCTGTTGTTCTTTGCCTCGTAGAGCCTTGCCACGATGCAGCTTCCGTCCTCTGAACGCTTGAGCGATTCCAGCAAAAGAGAGTCGTCCTCGACGCGCATGAACGACTTCTCGCACGCATTTCCCGTGTTCACCCCGAGCGGGAACGCGAACTCGTAGGCCTTTCTCTGGACGTTTGCGGCCCTCCAATCACCGTCATGGGGTAAGATTTCCAATTTGGCCTCGACTTCTTCTACCTCGGCCAACGGGTCAGGCCAGACGGGAGTCCTGCTGACAGAGAGGCCGAAGGAGGAACCATCGAACGATATCCCGTGCTTTGCCTCTGAGATGATCGCCACTCCGAAGTTTCCCTCACTGACGTCGGCCCATCTGAGCATCGGCACCTCGAACTTGGCAGCATCCCAAGACGTGTTCTGGACGGTGGGCCTCTCGACGTTTCCAAAGGGTATCTCGAACGTGGCCTTCTCCGCGTTCAGCCCCGCGTCGAACCAGACCTTTAGGAGTAACTCCCTGTCCCTCATGGATGGGGTTATGCTCAACTCGACTTTTCTCTCGTCAGCCATAAGCGCGACCTGTTCGCGGATGGTCGAGTCCCTGAAGCTGTAAGTCAAACCGATAGAAGCCCTCAGGGGGCCACCGTCCACCAGCTTGGCCTCCGTCAGCTTGGGCAAAAATGAGACCTCTTGGTAGGACTCCTCGATGTCCCAGGCGTCGGTGGACCAGTTCGGTATGTTTTCGTAGAGCACCAGCTTGTTGCCAGAGAAACGCCTGCCGGTCTTTTTGTCGGTGATCGTCACGCGCCCATCAACCCTGTTGACCTCTACTGAGAGCGCCCCGTTCTCCAGCACGAGCGCGTCGTCTCTCTCCTGGGCCACGGCGGGGACCGCAGGTGACAGAGGTCTGAGAGGGGCAAAGCCGAGCGCCGGAGCGGCTACCCTCACCAGCAACTTGCTTCCGCTCTCCTTTTGCGCGACCAGCCCTTGCTCTTGCTTGCCGAGTTGAGAGAGCCCGAGTTCTTCGTCGATTTCCACGTAGCCCTCTCTTTCCCACGGGAGCGAGTTGACCACCAGGAGGGCCTCTCCGGGGCCCACGACGCGTCTCAGCCAGCCTTGCGCGCTCGAGGAGGCCTGCTCCACGAGGGAAGAGAGCTCGGCGTACGCCTGCTCGTACACCTGCCTCGTTGCCGATCCCGGAAGTACGTCGTGAAACTGGTTTCTCAAGAGTACCTTCCACCATTCCTCGAAGCTCTGCTCGCCTCCGGCCAGCGCGGACCAGAGCTCGGCCTCCCTCAGGGCTTCTTGAGCCCTCGCGTTGAGCAGCTTCATGAGCGAGTGGGACGTGTAGACTCCTCTGTGCGTCTCCAGGTAGATCTCGCCCCTCCACTTTCTTGGTTCCGCTGGTACGGAGTCGACGTCAGGAAGTCCCATCCTGATCGAGGGCAGGGCCGGCAACTCGTCGATTACCTCCTTCCTGACGAGCATCTCCGGGGTTGGTCCCCCGCCTCCGTCTCCGTGCCCAAAGGCATAGAGCAACGGGCCGCCCGCACTCGCCGCGTTCTTCCATTGCTCCACGAAGTCCGCCAGCTGGAACGTGCCCGCGTAGCCGGTCCTCCCGTGCCCGAAAGCCAAAGATGGGATCGGGGTGCCGTCGATTCCAATCCAGGTGAAGGCCGCGTGAGGGAACGGATTCGTGTCATTCCAGAAGACCTTATGCGTGGCGAAGAGCTTGCACCCGCCGAGGACGGCCACCTGAGGCAGGTTCCCGGAAAAACCGAACGAGTCGGGGAGCCACAGGACGTCGGCCCGTCTGCCAAACTCGCGTTCGTAGAACCTTTGTGAGTAGAGCATTTGCCTTGCCAACGACTCGCCCGAAACCATGTTCGTGTCGGGCTCCACCCAGCCTGCTGCGAGCACCCACTTTCCCTTCTTGATCAGCTCGGAGATCCTTTGGAACAGCTCCGGACTGTCCTGCTCGATCCAGCTGTAATAGAGGGCCGCGCTCTGCACGAAGATCATCTCGTATTGCTCCGCCAGCGACGCGGCAACAGAGAAGGTGCGGAGGACCTTCTTCCTCGTCTCAGACAAGGGCCAGAGCCAAGCCGTGTCTATGTGAGCATTCCCAACGGCATAGACTTCCGCCCTTTTGCCGTACTTTTGCCTGAGGGTTGTCAGTCCCTTCCTCAGCTCCCTCAAGGCATCGGAATACCTGCTCAGGTCCTCGTCCTCTTTGAAACCAGCGCTTTGCGCTAGGTCAACTAGCTCCTTTGCAGCCTCCTCGGTGCTGACCTCCTCACCTTCATTCATGCCCAGCATCTGGCCAAGGCTCACCCCAAGCGCCTCCTTCGCGAAAGAGGTGGAGACCTGGACCTGCTGCGGGGAAAAACCCTTGAAGTAGGCCTTGTCAAGGCAGGAAGAGACCAGAGCCATGAGGTCTTTCTTCATCTCTGGGTCTTCCACTTGCCCTGCCAACTCCAGGAGAGCGTCCAGATACAGGTAGAGAAGATAGGCGTCCCGCGACAGGCCAAGTAGGATCGGCTGACCTGGGCTCACTCCAACCGCCTCACCGAAGGCTGCCAAAGGGGAGAACTCAGCCCGAATCCTTAGCTTGCCTGCGGGAAGCGGCACGTAGGCGTGGTACCCATCAAGCGCGTAGTATGGGCTCCCGTTCAACCTGACCAACGCGGATCCCCTGTACCCCTCCACGAAGAGCACTAGCATTTCAGAGGGGTCGTTTACTTCTTCAGGCACGTCTAGATCGTACGCATCATGACCGGCATCCTGCCATCTCAACGGCTCGATGAGCCTCAGGGAAGACGCTAACACTCCAAAAAGCCTAGCCTGAGCCTCCTTACTATTTCTAGTCACGACGTTCATAACCGCGAACGCTTTTTTAACCCTATCGCGGACGTCCTACCACTCAATGATTCTCATGGATTTGCGAACGAGAAAGCTCGAGGTGGATAAAACGCTGAAAGTACGCGCGTGAAAAAAAGGAAAACAGCACAGCCCACTCGGCACATGCATGTATACGGATTAGGAAAAGGACATCGTAACGAAGACGGTATGGTGTATACTTGTCAGTGTGCTGTTAGATTTTGCCCGAAGCACAGAAAAGAAAAATGCGATCACTCCGCCAAGACCGGAGGGACCGAGGCTGCCGAAGAGAATTGTGAGAACAGCTAAAAGGTTACAACGCGGGGATAAAGCTCGAAAACTCGATGTTGCATCGAGTAATGAGAAGCGCGCCAAGTAAGTGCTTTAAACTTGGTCTGAACTCTTGGTCCTTCTGCCAGCTTCAGTAGTTCATCGAATACACTACAAGGCTCGAACGGGTTCCCGTAACATATATTGAGCCAGAAACACGTCGAAAGAGCGCTCTAGGTGAGAACGCATAAGGATTAGAAGCAACTAGCCTCCTCCTCGCCCCGAAGGGCGAGGATTCACGAGGTCTCGAGGGTTACGCTCCTTTACGGGCGCTACTCCGTTGTGGTCTACGATGAAGGAGAGAGGTTTATTTACCGTTGAAACCACTGAGGTGGTGGCCTTCTTCAAAACGTTCAGCGCGCCGTTCAGGTCGGAGCGCGGTTTACGCCCCAAGGGGCAGCTGACCACTCTTCTCGCTCCTCCCTCGACTTCTGAGCAGTGGAGGCGCAGTACTTGGACGCGTCGTGCTCGACGACCTCGAAGGCCTCCACTCCGTACTCATGAGGCTTCGACTCGACCGCGTCCATCAACTCGCGGTAGGACCACAGGTTCACGGTGAGCTCGTTGCCCTCCTCATGCGCTACGTTGAGAGAGTAGCCCAAGCAGATCGCCGAGGCGCCGAGCTCGTGGAGGGCCTTCACCGAGTGGGAAGCGAGATACCTGTAGAGGTGAAGCAGCCCGCTCGTCAACTTCTTGAAGAGCCTCCTCTTCTCCATCGACGCTCCTCGCTCGCTTCGCTTTCCCCCATCCCCTTGGCCTTGTCCGCCAGGGATCGTACCTCGGCGATCCTCCTCCTTTTCAGGTAGAAGTGGTCCTTCTCTGTCCTGACAGCCTCGTAGAACAAACAAGCGCCGTCGCCGACGACAACGCCAGCCAGGACGCTCATTTCATGCCCAAGTTGGCCGAAGCGGCCTCGTCACCCTTAGGGACTCGGCTTGGACCGACCTCCTCTCGCCGTGAAGGATGTGCCATGACTCGTTGCCATTCTCAGTCGTCTCAGCGCCCACCTCGACCGGGACAGAGGCATACTAAGCGTTCTTGGCCCCGTCGCGGTATACCTCGAACCTACCCCTTTGCCGCCCCACCTCAGCGCGCCCGCGAACTCAAGCTCCAAGCCGAAGTCCTTAAGCATTGACCAGCGTTTTTCTCCGTCCACGACGTACCCGTCCTGCCTTACGACGAGGGGCGACTTCCCTCTCCCGGTCCTCCTCCCAGCAACCCGGCATCCCCACGCGGAGCGCCCGGGGTGGGAGCCTTCCATCTTCTTCCCTCTCATCTTATCTTATCTTATCTTATCTCATCTCCTAATCCTTAAAGAGGAGAAGGACGATGACCACTCCTTGTTGTTTTCGTTCACGTCTCGATCGGCGTTGACCTTCAGCGCGCCCCCGTACTTCTCGCGGTACCCCTCGCGCCCCTCCTCGAAGTTCGCTTCCCCTCCGCAGGTGAGCCCCTGTCTATTCTCGTAGTTGAATTCTTGAAAGGCTTGGCTGAGAGCCGGTCACTTCTCGAGCTCCCTTTCTTTTCCTGAAAACCGTCGGGCAAAGGGCGTACGACGATGCCCTCCTATCGGCGTAAACAACTTCGCCGATGCCCTCCCCGGGCACTGCGGGAGAGATCGACCCTCGCCCCTCACGTTTTAAGAGTTGATCCCAGGAGGGCATTTGACGGTTTGGCTTAGAGACTTAAAAACTCCACCTGGCCCCTAAAGGAGCAAGGCTTGCCATTCTTGTGTCACGGCCTCGGGATGCATCAACGAAACTATCCACGCGTGCTCCCTCACGCCCTCGTCGTGCAACCGTTTAACGGTCTCTTCAGCACCCTCCATTTCGACCGCGTTTGGACCAGTCACGAGACAAAAGCTTTTGCAAGCCGCGCCAGACTCCACGAATGCGCCGATTAAGACATCGGTTAGCCCCATCTTTTTCGCGCCAGCGATCAACAGCGATCTGGACTTTCTCCAGATTGTCATCCTGGACCATACTATACCACGTTTTCCCGCATATAGGCTTCCTAAAAACGCTTAGGGCGCCCGTTCGTAACTGCCCTCTTACAAAGTTGAGTACTGCATCATGGCCTATGGCAACAGCCGTTATAAGGGCCTCCATAGCCTCCTGCGACCCGGCAGCCCGCAGAAATTCAAGAGAATGAGCAGGTATCCCCTTTGGCCCTATCTTTATGGTAAGGTGCGAGGTTGGAACGACCTGAGAAACGTTACCAACATCCGAAGAGGCCTCGGGGATTCTGCTGTAAGCCTCACTAACTGAGATCAGCGAGTCGCCCAGATACTTCTTAGCAGCAGCATAATACACGTCGTCCAAGGCCTCATTCCTCTTAAATGGACTGATCTTCGGTGTTATTTGAGCTATGTCGATTCCGCAGCCGTTAATCGCCGCGGCTGCTCTAGCCCTGTCGTTCACTTTGCCTATCAAGTCGTCGAGATAGCTCTCTTCATCTGCCCTTATGTCCGCCCATACTTCAGCACGACCGGGTATCACGTTTGGGGCCGTACCGCCGTCCTTTATTATGGCGCTCAACACGAACTGGTGTTTCCTGTCCAGTAGGCCATGCATCATGCGCAAGGCGATGTAAAAGTCAACGGCGGCATCAAGGGCATTTATCCCCTTCTCGGGAGATGCAGCAGCGTGGGCATCCCTTCCTTTGAAGACGTAAGAGTATCTCGAGACACCAAGCAGATTTGCACCCACCATCCACTCCCCGCCCGGATGAACTGCGAAAACCGCACTTACCCCCATCTTCAATAATTGAGGCGCTATCAGGACCTTGCTTGCCGCATACTTTCCAAGGCCCTCTTCAGCTGGCGTACCGACCACGTACAACGTGGCATCCCCCAGCTCGTTTACGAGCGAAAGCCCAACCCCCATGGCCCACGCGCCTATTATATTATGTCCGCAAGCATGACCTATTGGAAGCGCGTCGTATTCGGCCAGAACCGCGACTTTTTTGCTCCCGTTTCCGTAACGCGCAAGGAAGGAAGTGTCCATACCCATAAAACCCCTTTCGACGTCAAAACCAGCGCTTTCTAGCTTATCCGCTAAAAGCTTGCTGGACCTCCGCTCTTGGCTTCCCAACTCTGGGTGCTCATGAATATCCAGAGATATGGACTTTATCGCTTCGGCGTTCTTCAAAACCGAGCTAGGGAGTGCAGAATCCCTTCTCAGAATCTGTGCCCTCTCCTTAAGCTCCAGTTTTCACCACCTTTTTTGGCAAGACGCTGGCGATGATCAAGCTGAGCGCCAACGGTAGCACCATAGAAAGATAACCCGCCGTTCTGTAGCCCTTGGCAATCACGAGGAAGCCCATCAGCGGTCCTCCTATCATAGCTCCTACGTTGAAGAGCGTAAACATGAAGCCTACGGCGGTCCCCCTCCATTGGTCCTCCACTACCTCCTGGACGTACGCATTTATATTGCCATAAATCGCGTAACCAGCTCCAAGCAAAGCGATAGATATGAGCGCCAGCTCAAAGGAGAGCTTAAGGGAAAAAGCGAGCAAGGCCCCAACAAATATCAGAAGCAGCCCTAGCTGGACGGCCATCTTGCGATCTCTGCGATCCCCAAACAGGGCGCCCGGATAACTCAGTGCGAGACCAGCTATGCCGAAAGAAGAGATCGCAAGGGCCGCCTCTCCTTTCGACAAACCTTCAGCCAACAGATAAGGGGTAAAGTACCCAAGGTAAGCAAAGTACGCTATGCCAAATGCCAGATAAGAGACTGAAGCAAGGATGACGGCCGAGTTCAGGTTTGCGAGCACGCCATTCTTGGGAGGTTCTTTGATCTTATACTCAGCGGGCACAAATGCAGTTATAAGTCCCATAAGCACAAGTCCCGCGATCCCAGCCAATGCGAAGGGGACATCAAAGGTAGTGCTAGTGGAAAAAACCGCAAAAATCATGGGACTTATGGCTAACCCGGTCATGAAGAAGAACCCGGCGCTCGCTATTAGCGTTGCCCTATAGCTTACTTTTAGCCCTCCCAAAAAAGCGGAAACCTGTGGTTGAATCATCCCCACCCCGAAACCGACGAGAAACCTGAAAGCGAGCAACTCGTACCAGTTCCTCGAAAAGCCCGTAAGCGCGCTGAACACGGTTATTATTCCAAGCGACACGAGTATGCCGTTGCGAGTGGTGATCTTATCGAACACTATTCCCCCCACAAGGCTGAATATGGTTATGCCAGCTGCGAAACCAGTGGCCGTTATGCCCAGGAACAAGTCGTTCACCCCGATGTCCTTCATTATATAAGCTCCACCAAAGAAGTAAAGGTTATTATCAAAACCCACCAAGAACATGCTAAAAGCCACCAAAAGCGAGGTTACCAGTAGCCACTTCACATCTTGCGCTTTCTCTACCGCAGTCTTGCGTTCCATGGCCGTTTTTGTGCGGCCCGATATAAGCTTTTTGTCATCTTGAGGAGCTCCATTACCTTAAGCTCACCTCCTACCCGAGCGAGAAAATCGGGCGCAGCTCGTTCAGCTACGGGGCATCTCATCCTCCTTCCACTCAAGCGGGGGCCTCACGAGGTACCCGTTCTGGAACACGAAGTCCTGCGTGAACGTGAACGCGGACAGTGGGCTGCGCGCGTGCTCGAAGGCGCGCCCGGCGCGAGCCTGCGCTCGCCGACAGGGAACAGGTCGTCGAACGCCCCCGTCCCCTCCTCCGCGTACTGGACAACGTGCTCCACGCCGACCCGCCTGCAGGCGTCCGCGTCCCATCCGGCGCCGTGGGTGTAGATCGGGACCCTATCGTGCTCATGTACGGGCCTCCTGATGAACTCGTGCGCGTCTATCGAGTTCCGCGCGGGCTCGCGTGGAAGTCGGGCATGACGCGCAGATACGGCTCGAAGGCGACCCATACCCACGCCGCGGTCCCTCCCACGTTCACCGTGGTCTCGCCGACGGATATGCGATGGACTTCCTTAGGATCCGCGCCGAAGGATCCAAGGATAGGACCCAACCTCTGCACCCACCCACATCCACACCGGGACGTGACTCCTGCTCATGATGAGGCCCAGGGATTTCGAGGCGCGCCTCAGGGAGCGGCCCGAGAAATATGGATAAACCGCGCAGGCGATGACGGGAAGGGGGAATCCTCCTCCTGATCTGTATGTGATTCGCGCTCATGCCGGACCGGGCGGTGGACTCCCCTTGGATTTAGGTTCATCGATCAGCTTAAGGTAACGAAGCCTCTTGAGGCGTACATAGCCATATGAGGGTGTTTTACGGCCGTTTACGAAGGCTTTACGATAACTCGTGGTCCTTTACGGTAACTCACGGTCCGATGAGATCAATCCTCTTAAATGTACGTTGTTTTCGAGTACCAAAAAGTTTACATTGATGCTCAATACTGGAGAAGACCCACGTGATCGACTGTTACGCCCGCAAACTTTTTTCGTCGGCATATATTACGCCCCATCGAATGGGGCCGTCATAGCTCATCAGGTTCTCCAGCATTTCGCCCGTCGGCCTAATCCCGTAGTTGATGTAGGC
>OGCG01001795.1_pt1 | contig 10057 bp, 13 predicted proteins | sample 1570061 | NCBI WGS metagenome assembly OGCG01 (sample SAMN06268698, study PRJEB24515) | hot springs metagenome | isolation source: Joseph's Coat, Yellowstone National Park, Washington, USA | place: USA:Joseph's Coat, Yellowstone National Park, Washington, USA
GGCTGAGTAGTTTACCAACTGCATTTATCCTAGATATCTAAAACTGACCTCCTCCTCGCCCTTCATGGCGGGGGTTCCCTGAGGTCTCAAGTGTTACACCCCTTTACGGGTGCTACTCCGTTATGACCCACAATGAATGACAACGGTTTCTTCACTGTCGAAATTGTAATATCAACAGCTTTCTTCAAGATGTTCAATGCACCGTTCAAATCGCTGTGCAGTTTATGTCCTAAAGGACAAATGACTACTCCTCTCGGTTGTCTCTTGACTTCAACGTTATGGTACGCACAGTATCTTGACGTGTTGTACTCAACGACTTCGTACACTTTCATACCGTACTCTTGAGCCTTTAATTCGATGGCGTCCATCAGCATACGGTAAGACCACAAATTCACGGTGAACTTGTTGCCCTTATCTTGAGCGATGTTGTGCGGATAGCCCAAGTAGATGATGGAGACTCCTTTATCGTGAAGTGTTTTAACCATATGAGATGCCAAGGTTCTGTACAGATGAAGTAGACGCCTAGTTAACTTCTTAAAGAGTCTCCTCTTCTCTCTGTTTAGTTCTTCTTGAGCTTCATACTCTCCTAGATTTCTTGCCTTATCAGCAAGAGATTGAACCTCGGCTATCTTCTTTTGAAGATAGAAGTAGTCCTCCTTAGCTCTGACGCCCTTATAAAGTAACCAAGTACCGTCGTCTACTACGACGCTAGCTAGGATGTTTATACCTAAGTCGATGGACGCTACCTTGTTTCCCTTCGGGGATTCGATCTGTATGGTCTTCCTCTCTCCTCTCACAATGTACTTGCTCTTCTTTCCAGTCTTTGTATTCTCTACTCCAACATCGACTGGTATTGAAGCATACCATGCGTTCTCTGTGTCGTCGTAGTATATCTCCAACCTGCCCTGCTTGCCGTACCATCTAAGCCTACCAGCAAATTCTATTTCTAGATTGAAGTCCTTGAGGATGAGTTTGTGGTTCTTCTCATCTACTTTGTATCTATCATATCTAATAACTAGCAGTAACTTCCTCTTCTTCTCATTCTTCCAATAACGCGGTGGCGAAATGCGATCCATATGAGATGGCAATTTTCCTTTTTTCTTCAGATTGAGTAGTGAGAAGAATGAAGACCATGCCTCGTTGTTCTTCTGAAGCACTGCCTGTGCATTAACACCCAGTACGTCTTTGTACTTCTCGTAGTATTTGTTCCATGTTGATTTGAAGTCCACTTTATGTTGTTGGAAGAACTGTTGCCTCCTCTCATAGTTAACTTCGTTAAACAACCTAGCAGAGACATCAGCTAACTTCCTTAATTTCCTCTCTTGAAAACCGTTTGGTAGAAGTCTGACCACATTTGTCCTCTTATTTTCATATTTAACTTCGTAGATGCCCTCCTCTGGTATTGCGGGAGAAATCGGCTCCCGCTCCTCATGTCCATTAAGTTGACCAGAGGAAGGCATCTTAAAGAGAAATAGATGTTTAGATTTAAAAACTTTACCCCGCCTTGGAGGGGCGAAATTTGTCGTTCGTTTTATCGAATTGTCCAGTTCCAGCTATGTTTTGTATTATAATGAATCCTGTTGCACTTCTATGGATTGTAGTAAACGCTTCTGCGTATTGAGATGTGCTGCCTACTAACGTTACTGGTATTTGTTCCCCAGTAGGTACACCTGCTATTGGGTCGTAATCACTAATCGTTAATGATACACCATATCCGCTTAATTGTACTGCTCCAAATCCAGTATAATAAATTAGTTGTGTGGGCGGGGTTACATTATTACCATCTTGTATAAGAGATGTGATTGTACCATTCGATACTGTTACTGACACATGTTTCACTTTCTTTGGCGATATTACTGGAACAGTGTTAATTATACCAGTTAACTGTTGAGATACATTTACTGTAACATTAACTGGCGACACGTTTATAACTCCGATTAATCCAGAAAGTTTCAAACTACCATGAACTGGAATTACGACTGTATTAGAACTAACGGCATATTGTTGAAGAGATGGTGGTACAGATGTGCCAAATGTTATCTGCAGCTGTCCTACACCGTTAGCTTCTATAGTTAATGAAGCAGTAGGATCTGTAGATACAGCTGAGGAGGTAACTAAATTTGATAAAATCTTCTTAAAATTTGGCATATGTTCATAGATACTTAAGAGTTTAAAAATTTTCGCTGTTGTTCCAAGTGCAGGAATGTGGGTTCAAGGAAGGATTTCAAACTTTTTCGACCTAGCTTTGAGGTAATCTAACATTTCGTTCGCATAGATTACATCACATATCTCATCCAGCCGTCTGGCAACAACTCCTACAATATCAAACATAGACGGGTTAATAAAATAACAGAACTCAAACTTTGAATCTTCTGTGAATATGTCAATTAGTTTTGCACCGTTATTTATAAATAGAGTCTTCATTGAGTTGTTTGTTGTGTAAATTGTGACATCCTTTTGGTTTATAAACTTGTTTGTTACAACTAATGAATCTGGCTTAAATTGGTACACGAATAATGTGTCATCATATCCATCTTTTATTCTCAACCCAATAGACGCAAGAGAATTAAGTTGTTTGTAGATAGGTGTATCTTTTATCGTTTGTAAGAAATCATACAACGCGAGGTTAGCGGCCTGCCTAAAGAGTTCCCTTTTTGATTTATTCTCATCACTTAAATATAATATTCTGACCAAATCTGGTATAGTAAGTTCTCCTTTTCTTAGTTTTTCTGCATATGTAGATAAACCAGATTGGTCTGGATCTCTTTTTAGAATGACATGATACAAAAACGTGACTATGTCCTCTTCCTTTTGAGGAAGTTGTAATGACATAAAAGAAAAAGGGAAAATGGATTTAAAAATTTTTCCTTGTATTTTCAAGAAGAAATAGGTGGTATGTTTTCAGTTTTTCTATAAATTGAGTTAATTATAGCTTCTACTACTTTATCATTAGGCATATCGTAATAAGTATTTAGCCCACTTATATCTATAGGTCTGCCTAATAAGTGCATATATATCCTGTTCAATTCGGCTATCCTATCTATGTTTAATTGTGGGTGAGTTGCTACATAATATACTAGGTATGGGTCGTATATTTTCACTTTCTCATACAATTTGTTGGCGATTTCCGCATAATATGGAGGATCCAGTGCACAACCGTCGTTGGGTACATCGCCGAAAATTAGGTAGTAAAAGGCTCTACGTTCATCGCAACTGGTTTGTTTCTCCGCCCAGTTCTTTAGTTCTTTTGTAGGACTTTTAATGATCTTCCTGAATTTATCTACAGTTACTTCTCCGCCTATAATTTTCCTGAGCTCTATATCTGGTACAGTTAGATAATACGTCCTAGCCATTGAATAATAATAATCGTATATACTCTTCTTATGTATTAATACGACGTTATCATCATAAATTCTCTTTATTACGTCATCACATACCAATGTTTCATGTGCTGGCCCTACATACGAACAAGTAGTAGGATGGGAAATTAGTTTAAAGCCTTCGACCCATGAATATTCACCTACTATAAACTGGAATTTAGCATAAACTAAGGATCCCAATATATCTTGTTTTAACTGAACAACACTGTTTTCATCGATTTCCTCATCCGCATCAAACCTTACTACATAGTCTGCAGTACGGTCTATACATTTGTTTCTCGCATCGCTAAATGAATAAAAATTATGTGTATACACAGTTATTTCATCGAAGTGTTTTTGTAAAATTTTTATTGAAGGATTTTCAATTGTTTTTTTAGGATTAAGAATACAAACTTGGATTTTCATTTCTCTAACACCTGTTCGGCCGTAGGAGCAGATTACAAGATGAAATTTGTTATAATAAATATAAAAATATTTCTATCCATGTGAAGAGGAAGTCGAGATTGAAAAAAGTGCGGGATGTACACTGTGAAAGGTGCAGAAGAGTTAATCTTTTGCAAATCCGATGTATACGGTGAAAGGTGCAGAAGAGTTGATTATTAGATATGGATAGCCAGCGTATTGGCTAAAGTTAGCACTGGTTGCGAACAAACTGGTATTTGGAATAACAGTAGGGGATATTATTTCTATTGCTGTATCATCTACTTTTCCTGTCATACTTAAATATGCAGAAAAGTATTGGTTAGAAGTAGTAGGCGAAACTACAACAGCCCATTTGTCTGTAATTAATGGTAAAATTGCTTGTTTATTTGCAGATTGAGACATTACTAGTGGTGCTTGTTGACTTTGTGGTAATGAACTGGATATCGTACTGGTAATAGTAGTGGGTTGAGGTACTGTACTTGTAGCAGTAATAGTGGGTTGAGATAATGTAGATGCTAATTTAACTTGTATATAGATAAAATACAATATGATTGCCAACAGAACCGCTATTACCGAAAGTAAAACAACTTTTGTTCTATCTAACATTCCCTATCACCATAAATGAGCTACATAAGAGGTTAAAAACGTTTGGCCTCCTCCTCGCCCTAACGTTCAATAAATCTTACGAATATTGCAATTATCAATGCTATAATAATAATTGATACTATAATTGATGCTACAACACCCAAACCGAACCCTAAACCAAACGCGAAACCTTTTTTAGACTCCCCAAAGCTTGACATATAAGACACTGTAAATGAGTTACATAAAAGTTTAAAAATGTATCTTTCTGTTTTCTTTTGACCTCCTCCTCGCCCTTAGAAGGGGCGAGGTTTGTAGCTCATTTTGTCATTTAATTTGCCAGTTCTGGAGAATGGTTTGGATTTAGAATTTTTATAGTAATTCCTAACTTTTGTGATATCATATTAATATTATCAATTATCCACCTATATATTGTAGGTGCTGGAACATCAAATTTCATTATTTCTGCATAAATGTCTCTATATGTAGCATCGGTCTTCTCTATAGTTTTTCCATTACAAATTATTTTGTCTCCATCATAAAATATTTCTTTCTTACATATAGAAATATATGGACAATCGTTCTCATCCCTTTCGCAGCTCACCATATAAATTCCTTTTTCTCCAAAGACTACCTTAGTACCAAAACCTTCACTAAGACGAGTGGATTGCATATAAATTTTGTCCCAGTTTATAAATATGATGTGTGGCTCTAATCTTAGGAATTCGAAGCGGTTAGCTAGTGTGTTATAGACTTTTGATGCAAGAACTATAGCCATTTTTAATGCGTTTTCTCTCTGAAGCTCCCAAGATTTTGGATAGACAAAAGGATATATATCTAAAGATATATTCCCTACGCTAAACGAGACATCGTATGTTATCTCCTTTGCCAAATATTCTCCTGAAAAGAAAGGAGTACGTTTTAATATAGTTGCCTGTCCAGCCTGGCTACATGACTCACAACAATCATCTCCGTTGTACGTAAGTTGTAACATTCTACAGTATTCTTCCAGGTTCACAATTTCATTTTGTGCTGACATAACTATAGATAAATACAACTGGTATAAGAGTTTTTCTGACCTCCTCCCCACCTGCGAAGTTTGTAGATTGTTTTCAGAAAAGTTTAATAATTTTCAACTGTAGTTTTGTACAGGTACAAGAGATGGGTTATAGTCATTATTGGTATCTTTTCAAATTACCTACGAAGCAGCAAATGAAACAAATAAATGAAGATTTTCTAAGGGTGTACAACGAGTTTCTTAAACCACGTGGTATAGAATTAGCTGGTCCTATGGGCGTTGGAAAACCTATTTTTTCGGATACTAAAGTTGAGTTTAACGGCCCTAGGAATTCCCCACGAGGTGATCTATCATACGAAACTTTTCAGTTTCCATTAAGTCCTCTTCATAGTAAAAATCCTGTCTATGTGCCCAAAATCTCACCGAGTGAATTAGTCGGAATCGTAACTAGATCTCCAGACACATTTGAAGCGTATGAGGAGATATTTGAAAAATATTTTGTAAAACGAGATGTCTATTTTGATTCCGTTAAAACAGGGCCGGGATCGAATTTATTTGGTGGCTTTGGCAGTTTTCTACTACCAAAAGAAAAAATATCAGCCTTACCTAACCCATATGATGCGGCTGTTATGGTTTACCTACTGATAGCAAGACATTACCTCGGTACTAATATCGTAGTTTTGACAGATGGGAACGACACACTATGGAAAATCGCGTACGATGCTACACAAGAGGTATTGGGATATGGAGGGAATTATACAGTAGAATGTGAAAACATTATAGAATTACAATTCCCACAATTCGCGAAGTTTATAGAAACGCTAGATAAGTTCGGTGTATGGTTTTTATTGCCTGGTATCATGGGCTTAAATCCAAGATCAGACTGCTATTTAATGCCTAAACCCCATCAGCTTGGAGCTTCACGCTAACCTGTTTAATTTATTCTTTACAGTGTTAATATTATCTTCTATTTCTTTCTTTATCAAATCTGTAATATCTTTGACTATCTTATCTTCTACTTTAACGGGCTTATTGTTAATGGTTACATTCTTCCCTTCAATTTCAATTTCATATCCGTATGTCTTTATTTGTGATTGTAGAACTAACTTTATTACGCTATATAAAATACGCTGTGAATATTTATAGATAACCATACCAATTCTGAAAGCTTCTTTAGGTTCATTATTATCCTGTCTTTTGTAAATAATGAGTGAATCTGGAGTATATACAACATTATAAATATATTCTGGATTGTATACCCAATAACCTTCTAATGAAGGATTTCTAAATTCATATGTGTAATATATAATAATTCTATTAAAATTTAACGGAAAGTGATAGGATGAGAAATTGTTCTTGACATAAGAGAGTGTAGTATGGAAAAGCTTGTCTATTAAATTTATCATTTTATTGTTGTCTACTTTTATCTCTTTACCATTAATCTTTACCTCAGAAAAAGCTTTAATATATCTTAAATCCACCGAATTACCAAACTCGCTTAAAATCTTCATAATTTGTTGTGAAAAATTAGAATTATTAATATTTTTATTAAGTAATTGAAAGCTTCCCAACTCATAATCTTCTACGCTTACACTATAGCCAATTTCGTTTATCGTGAATACAATGTTTCCACCATCATAATCTAATCTAAGGAAAAATATCTCGCCTGGAAGTTGGTTGTAACGGATATCAGAAGCATACAAATCGTTCTTTCTGAAGACCATTAAGATATTATAAAAACCTTTTAAAATTTAAATTTTGCCCTGTCCTAAAGGACGAGTAGTTCACACAGAAAAGTTTAAATTGCACTACGTTAACTACTAATTAAGCGGGGTTCCCGCAAGGGTAGACCCGTGGCCTGTGGGGCACGCACCCCCACGTGAAGAAGAGACGATGCGGAAGATAGAGACCGAAATGCGGACGGACGAAGTTCTGTAAAAGTGCGGGTACAATTGTTTGATCCTTACTGCAACTGGTACAATTGTTTGATCCTTACTGCAACTTTATCGTAATCTTCTTTGCTGAAATCAGGTGGCAAAAGGCCGTGTTTTTTGATTAATTCGATTGCTTCGTTTGTCTTTTCTTCCTTCAATTCATCCACAAGCTTACTACTGTTTATTCCTTCTCTTATTTTATCGTAATCGGTGTGAATGTGCCTAAAGTGCGTTACAATGACCACTTTTTTCGCGTCCTCATAATCTATTTCATCTTTTAGAACGGCATCCCGTGTATACGAATACCTTAGTGGTCTAATTTTTGCATTACATATTGGACAATAAAATGAAATCTTTGAGATCTTTCTTGAACGTTTATTGTACTCTTTTCTCTTCTTTATCTCATTTTCGGAATATTTCTCTAACTTTCTAATCTCTTCTAGATGCTGAAGAAGTTCTTCGTTGTTAATTATAAGCGATTCCTCAGAACTGTAGTAGGGGTTCGGCACATATTTATAATCTTTTATTATGCCCCTTTCAATTGCCTGCTTAATTTGGTAATCAGTTAAATTATATTTCTTTTTTATAGTCGATTTGTATGAATATTTATGTTTAATATATTCTTTTTCAGACATGTTCTCGCCCATTATAGAAAAAGAATGGGGATCTAAAAAGCTTTCACTGGAAGGACATGCTTCAATATATCTTCAGTTTCTCAATTACTTTTGCTAATTCTGAGTTTTCATTGAGTACTCCCTCTAACTGTTTCTTTACGTTTTCATAATTCCCGTACAAGAATTCTGTTATCACATTACGATCTATGGGTTTAATGTGGACTTCATCTTTTTGCAAATATAGTACAGAATACCTCGGCAATTTATCAACATACGGAAATTTGATCAGGGCGTACGGCCAAGAGTATATCGACCTCACCTCGGCTCCATCATTAAATTGAGAGTATATTTCCGCTGCTATAGGCATGTATTCCACCCTAGTCAACATGAAATTATTCCTGTTGTCTTGATCAATGAACCTATCGATAAATAACTTATAGATCGTGAAACTTTTTACGACGGCGTAGCTCAAAAGAGATGTATAAATAGTTTCCCTAAACAGCTCTTCGTCTCCTTCTAAAAAAACAATAATTGCTCCTGTATCGAATACGTAAAATCCTATAGCTCTCTTTCCATCAGCAGTATGACATGGGGGAGCCACGTAAAAGAATTCTCTCCTAGTTATTTTACCAGGTTCACATACGACATCACCAGTAACTTTCAACTTATCAACGTCTAGTTCCATCTCCGAAATTATGATTGTGTTGTTCTTAGTTAACCGTATTATCGAATCGACATACTGGTTTATATCTACTGTTTCTTCTTGATTCGACATCTTAAATCACTTGGAGGCTATGTTGTTATATTTGTTATACAAAGAGTCTATAAGGTAAAATATCTGTGTAGTTACAACTAGCTGCTGGACGTCTTTGATACAGGAGTTAAAGACGTCTTGTTTGTCCAAAATGCGTAGATAATGAATTATGTTATGGGGTATATCGTCCAGTACAGGGTTATCTAATGACACTTTTTCGTTAGTGAACGTGAAATCTTTAGCTCTTCCGTTGACTATGACCATTACCTTTGGATATAACGTCAGGTTAAGGTGCAATTCACAAAAGGTCAATCTGTCTGCTATGTATTCGCTAACCCTATAGACGAGTTGACGTAAAACGTGCTCAGCATACTGCGATAGTAACGTATGCTCATCCGATTTGATAACACTTAATAACCTCCTTATTTGCCCAACAGAAACTCCATAGTAACTTGAAGTGATGAACGTAGGTTTCTCTAGCTGTATGGACGTGAGTCTCGAAAGATCACTTTTGATCAAGTAAATATATCTTGTATCGTATCCAACGTGGGATTTGAACTTGATATCAAATGTATTGACCATTTTGTCACCCACTCAGCATGTCTAGTATCTCTTGCACAATAACCAGCGGTAACTCATCGTGATAGCAGACGCTGTTCATTGAGTTCCTGATGTCGTAAATTACGTCCTCTATTGCTTGACGTATATCCTCTTCCTTACGGTCGGGATAGTACTCCTTAATTACCTTCAGTAACTCGTCCTTTACGTAATCCAGTTGGTTCACGTCTATTAAATCACGAACAGCTAAAAAGTTAAACACTGTATCTGTTACAGTTTCAACCAAGCATTTCTTAATCTCTTTTCCCATTTTTTTCACCCAAGAAAAAAGGGGGAAAGGGGGTTTAAAAAGCTTTCGCTTGAACGACTTAGTTTTAATTTCGTATCTATAAAACGGAATTAAGGAGGGAGGGAAAAGGGAAAAGTTCGAAGATGTATATAGATAAAAAGTACGAATTAAGGAAAGATAATAACATTAATTAGAACTGGACGTGATCATTTTCTGGTAACACCTCTAGAGTTCTGAATGCACTTCCATATCCCCTGCCTCGGGACTCCCTCGATGCACCTCGCGGAAACGAACTCCTTCTCCTGATCCAACGTGACTGGGTCATCCTCGGGCCTCACGAAGTTGTCATGTATCACACAATTTGGCCCCGCGAACCTAAATAGGATAGGGTGGACTCTTCTGACCTCCTCCAACATGAGCCAAGCCACCTTCCTGATCTCCCACTGTGCTCTACTGCACAGTCTCAAGCCGAAGAAATTGTACAACTCCCTGGCGTTCATGGTCA
>OGCG01001796.1_pt1 | contig 10054 bp, 8 predicted proteins | sample 1570061 | NCBI WGS metagenome assembly OGCG01 (sample SAMN06268698, study PRJEB24515) | hot springs metagenome | isolation source: Joseph's Coat, Yellowstone National Park, Washington, USA | place: USA:Joseph's Coat, Yellowstone National Park, Washington, USA
CGATGCTGTAGCACTGATAGTATTTATTATTATATTGTCAAATCCTAATAGTTCTGCTTCTCTACTCCTATTAATAGCTGTATTGGTGCCTACAACTGCTCCTGAGCCTAATGGTGATCTATTAATATTTTTTAGTACGGAGAATAATATGTTCCATCTAGAACTAAGTTCTTCTTCAATGTATAACATGTAATGAGAAAAAGTAGTAGGTTGTGCTGGCTGAAAATGAGTATATGATGGAAATAATACATTTTTAAACACCTTAGATTTTTCAATTAGTAATTTTCTAAATTCTATTATACTTTCTAATATCTCTATAATTTCTGCTCTCATTTTTAGTCTGAGAGCTGTAGCTACATGATCGTTTCTTGATCTCGCTAGTCCAATCCAGCCTCCGTCTTCTCCAACGTTTTTTATTATAAAATCCTCTAAAGCCTCATGAATATCTTCATAACCTTCCGGTAACTCATTGAAATTATTTATAGCGTCCAAAATCTTCTTAGATATTTTCTTATCTATTATCTTATCGAGATATAATTCTATTACATGTGCTTTCATTACAAGTTTTACTTCTTGAAATATTTCTTTATCTGAATCTATAGAAGAGGTATACTTAATTACTTCATCGTTCTTTGATCCCCATTTCCTATATAGCATTTTTATCCGTACCTCATCTTTCTAGCTAAAAGAGAATGCATACCCCATATTTCTATAAAACCTTTAGCCATCTCTTCGCTTGGATACCAACCTTTATTGTAACTAGCTATTTTGTCAGAATAAGGAGAATATGGAGAATCCCTACTTACTATTGTAACACCATTACCTTCTATTTCCATCTTCACCTCACCAGATATCCATTTATTCATTTCATTGCCTACATTCTGTAAGGTTTCTCTAAGTGGTTCATACCATAAACCTTCATAAACTAAATCAGACCATTCTTGATCAATATTTTTCTTAAATCTATATTCTAAAGGAGTGTAAATCGTCTTCTCGAGATCTTTATGAGCTTTTATGAGCAATAACGCGGCCGGGGCTTCATATATTTCTCTTGATTTAAAACCGACAATTCTATTTTCTAAGTGTTCCAATCTTCCAAATCCATATTTTCCTATTTCAGAATTCAAAAATCTTATTAGATCAACTAAATTCATTTTTTCTCCATTTATTCTTGTAGGCACTCCATTATCGAATTCAATCGAAATTTTTGTCTTTCCATTCTTTTCTTTTTTTGTCCATTCAAATGCGTCTTCAGGAACTTCCTTAGAAGGATCAGAAATTATATCGCCCTCTATACTCCTTCCCCATAGATTTTCATCTATACTATATTTTGTACTTTCAATTTTAATTGGTATTTTTTTCTCCTTTGCATATTCTACTTCGTCTTCTCTAGTCATTTTCCAAACTCTAGCAGGAGTTATTATAGTAGCATTAGGCATTGTAGCCTTTATAGCTAGATCAAACCTTACTTGATCATTACCCTTAGATGTTGAACCGTGAGCTATATAAGTAGTATTCTCTTTTCTTGCTATCTCAACAGTTTTTTCAGCAATTAATGGCCTAGCTAATGCAGTAGATAAAGGATATACATCTTCGTATAATCCATTCATCTTTATATCATACGCTATGTAATTTTTTGCGAATTCCTCCCTAGCATCTATTGTATAATGTTTAGCAGATCCTGCTGCATATGCTCTTTCTTCCAATTTTTTAAAATCGTCTTCTTGTCCTACATTTACACTTACTGTGATAACATCAGCGTTGAAGGACTCTCTTAACCATCTTATTGAAACTGTGGTATCTAAACCACCAGAGTAAGCTAAGATTATTTTCATCTTACTCAAAACGTATCGACTTTAGTTAAAAATTATGAAGAAAATGATTTTAACGTATTTCTTAATATAGAGAATGTTGAAGGATTTCCTCAAAAATCACATTCTTCGTTTCATATAAAATTCTAGGGCTTTTTTTATGAATTCAGTTCTACTTTCTAAACCCATGTCTTTATACTGTTTATCTATTTCTCTCAAGATATCTTCCTTTAGTCTAACGCTTATTACCTTTCTCATATACATCAATGTAGAAAAGATATTATTAAAATAAAAATGTTTTAGCTTGAAAGACAAAAAGAATAGTTAGATAAAAATATCTGTATTTAAAAAACTTTTATTAACTTGCCGAAGTAAATATTACAGGCTTTTCCTTTTTAGCCCTAATCTCATCAAGTTTCTCTGACATGTTTGTTATGGCTAATGTTAACATATCTTTATGATACTTTCTTACATGTTCTTCTGAATCTTCTTTAGCAACTACTGTATTACATAGCGTACATGTATAAACTCCATTTTCATCACGAACAACAATCGGTTTAACGTCTACTGCCATTTGCTTAAGTATCGGAATAATTTTTTTAGCTCTAATTTCACTTCCGCTCTTTTCAATAATTCTCTGAGCATAACCTCTAAGCTGATGTTTTGATATGTTATATTTATGTGCTACAATAGCAGGTCCTTCGCCATTTACTAAGTATTCTTCTAAAGCATCTAATAGATAGTCGCTTCCTCCCAATATTTTTAGAGATACATAATTTATAAGAGACTTTATATCTACGGGTTTCATATTAGTCACTAGAGTCACATTTATAGCTTCAGAGTTTAAAAAGACTTCATTAAATTCTATAGATTGAGAATAACGTTTTTGTATGTTATAATATTTATGCTAGATCCTTCTATCACTTTACCTATCTCAAAAACTTCATCATATTTTTCTAAAAAGTTTTTAACATCTTCCATATATTCTTGTGAAGTGAAAATGATCATTCCTATACCCATATTAAATACCTTATACATTTCATCATGCGGGACTCCTGCTTTTTCTATTTCTTTAAATATTTCTTGAGGTTCTGGTAAATGTAGTTCTAAACCATATTTTGTTATTCTTCTTAATTTAGTAAAAGATCCACCGGTTATATGAGCAGCAGCTTTTATTTTATCTAAAACACCTAGGACCTCCTTAACATATATTCTCGTAGGAGCCATTAGTTCATTTTCCCAATCTTTTAGTGAAAGTTTACCATCATCTATTAGTTTTCTTATTAAAGAATAACCATTAGCATGAATGCCATTACTTCTAAGACCCAATATATAGTCACCAGGCTTTACGTCATTACCTAGTTTAGGCTGATTAACTACGCCAAGTGCACTGCAAGCCATATCAAATCCATTTATTACTCCCGGCATTATGGCAGTTTCTCCACCTACAATTTCAGTTTCAGCTTCCTTCGAGCCTTTTACTAAACCTCTTATTAATTGGTCTAGTTCCTTATCCATAGGTTTTTCCATTGCTATATAATCAACTATAGCCATTGGTTTAGCTCCAACAGATACCAGATCGTTAACATTCATTGCAACACAATCTATACCTATAGTTTCATATTTTCCAGTTCTAGAGGCAAGTAAAGTTTTAGTGCCCACTCCATCTGTGTGTAATGCTATTTTTACTCCATTTATATCTATTATTCCCGAATAATGTCCAGCGCCTACTATTGTATTCTTATATGTAGAAGAGACAATCTTAGAAATATAAGCATGATAATCCTTTAGTTTATTTATATCTACACCAGAGTCAGAATACTTCACCATAAACCACCATTAGGGGACCAATCTGCCGAAACTCCTAAAATTCCTTTTCTCTCTCTATTTTTATACGAATATCTTACTATCTCTGCTTTTTCTATTTGATCTTCTATAGATCTTCCTATGTCAGTTCTATAGATTAACTTAGACGATGATGAAATAAATGATGTGCATATATCTAGCTTTTTAACTGCCGTTTGATAATCCCCTATTGCAACTAGTTCTAATGCTCTAGATCCAGTAGTAATTAATTGGTTATTTTCTAATGATACTGCTCCAAAAAATACATCACATCCGTTCTCTCTTATTTTATTTATATTTATAGATATTATATTTCCTTTCGCAATATCTTTGTTTAATGGATAACCTAATGGAGCAAATGCTCTTACTACTACTGGCTCATCCATAACTTCTAGTTTAGCTCTATTTAATCTCTTTTCTGCAGTTAATTCCAATATTTCTCCAAAATCACTAGATATTCTCGGTACTATTGCCGCAGTTTCAGGATCTCCCATTCTAGAGTAAAATTCTATTACAGTTGGGCCCCATAGATCTGTAAGCATCATCTGACCAGAAATAAAACCTATATAATTCTCATCTGTTTCCTTGTTAATTGCCTCAGTACTCTGTTTTACTATTTCGAATGTTTTTTCATATTCTTCCTCTGTAATAAATGGTAAGTATTTTCCAGGGCCGGAGATTGAGCCCATACCACCAGTTTCTGGCCCTATTCCATCTTGGTAAGCGTGTTTGTAATCTTGAGCTAAAGGTAGAGGCAAATATGTATAACCGTCTGTTAGAACATGCAAAGTATATTCTGGCCCATCTACTTTTTCCTCTATAATTATTTTTATTTCATCTTTAACTAAGTTTCCTATTTCTTCTACACTTCTGCTCGCAGCCGATCTCTTATCTTGAGATAGATAAGCCTGCAAATCTGCTACGATTTTCACTCCTTTTCCTCCTACTTGTTCTGAAGGTTTTATAGCTATAGAACCTCCATATTCAGACACGAATTTTGCTGCTGCTTGCATGCTATCAAATGCCTTAAATCTAAGCCTGCCCGGAATCTTATATTTCCACATTAAGTTTCTCATCCAAACTTTTGATTTCTCTATGGTAGATCCCTTACTTGAAGGACCAACAACTGGTATTCCTTCTTCTCTAAATACATCACCGATTCCATTGAATAGAGGATCTTCTGGACCTATTATTCCAAAATCTGGACTTATTTTTCTAATTATGGTTTTTACATAATCTTTAGAATTTATGTCTCCTCTAAAGTACGTTCCTCTAGACTTTTCAACATTTTCTTTTATTCCTGGGTTTATAAAGGAAGATATAGCATATAATGTATAATCGTTAGAGGATTTTGTTATAGCCTTAGCCAATGCATTCTCTCTTGCTCCATCTCCTATTAAAAGAACCTTCATTTATATCACCTTAGGATAATTACCAGTCATACAGCCTACACATATTGATTTAATTCCAATAACATCATACAAACCTTTTAGGCTAAGCCAATAAATCGAATCTGCACCTATTACTTTTGCTATTTCTTCATCATTTAAATTAGCAGCTATTAAATCTGAGGACTTAGGAACATCCACACCGTACGGACAGTAAGATATTAACTTCGGACTTCCAATTAATACATGAACTTCCTTTGCCCCCATTCTTCTTAGACTATTTACTGTATTTTTTAACGTTAATCCAGTTACCATAGAATCATCTATTAATATTACCTTTTTGCCATATACTGCGGATTTAATTGTATTAAGTTTTAATTGAACACCTACGACTTTCATGAAGCTATCGTCCGCTAGCATAGTTCTTATTGGACTTCCTGTTCTAGCAAAGCCTAAATCCAGAGGAATACCAGACACTCTAGAATAACCTACTGCAAAAGGTAATGCAGTATCCGGTACGCCAATTATAGTATCACCTTTTAATGGTTTTTCCTTAGCTAATTGCTCACCTATTTTCACTCTTAAAGAATAAATCTCTCTTTCGTTTATTTTGCTATCTATTCTAGATTGATATATATATTCTATTGAACAATATGACTTATTAGATTCCTTTAGTTTTACTGAATCTATATAATATTTATCAATAATTATCATCTCTCCGGGATTTATTTCTCTTCTAGTTTCGCCACCAATAACATTTATACCAACATTTTCCGAAGATACTATAGCTATATCAAATCCAAAAGCACCAATAGAAAGTGGTTTCAGTCCACTCTCATCTCTATATGCTATAATTTGTCCTTCTTTAGTTAATGCTATGAGAGAAAATGCACCTTTTAACTCTTTTAATGTTGTATCCGGATCTTTATTTACTTTATTTAATAGTTCTTTATTTTTTATTATACCATCTACTACTATAGCTACATCATCAAAAATTATTGGATAATAAGCGCTATTTCCAGTATATCCTATTCCAGCCCAACCATCAAGTGAAAACTTAAGATCTTCTGGAGGTTTTTCTCCTTGTATTTTAGAAAATCCATTATTTAAAGTAACTACTCCACTACGTAGATAGCCTCTGTGTTGTAAACCTATTAGGGAATAATAAAGAAATTTAGATATATTCCAGATTTTATCAAAAGCCATAATTCCTATAATTCCTGCCATTTTTTCACCCATTAAATATTGATTCCAATTTATCTATTGGATACCTATTTCTTAGTGGATAAATTCCAGAAAAACATGCAGTACATAAGGTCTCTCTACCTATAGCCTTTATCATTTCATCAACTGTTAGATATTCTATAGAATTGGCACCCATATATTGTGCTATGTCATTTTCACTTTTAGATGAAGCTATTAGTTCTTTTCTGCTAGGAAAGTCTATTCCCATATAGCATGGAAACTTTATGGGTGGAGATCCTATCCTTATATGAACTTCTTTTGCTCCTGCGTTCCTAATGAAAGAGACAATTCTCTTCATAGTATTACCTCTAACTATAGAATCGTCTATTAGAACTATTCTTTTATCTCTTACTGCGTTTTCTACTACTCCGAATTTTTCTTCTATTACTTCATTACGCTTATCGTTAGTAGGCATTATGAATGATCTTTTTGAAGCTATAGTACGAATTAAGGCTTCTTCAAGTGGAATCTTACCTTTTCTAGAGAAGCCTATAGCTATAGGTCTTGAAGAATCTGGAACTGGAACTACTATGTCTGCATTAGCAGGATGTTTATCATAAAGAACTTCGCCTAATTTTATTCTTGCTTCGTATACCGAAATATTATCAATAGTACTATCAGCTCTTGAAAAATATATATATTCAAACGCACAAGTACTTACCCTGGAATTTTCAATTCTTTCTGATACTATTTCAGAATTTTTCGCCCTAATTATCTCCCCTGGCTTTATGTCCCTTATTACTTTCCCTCCTAATTGCTTTATAGCAGAATCTTCAGAAGAAAATACTAGATTTTGGCCGATTTTACCCATTACCAGTGGCCTGAATCCTTTTGGATCTCTTACTGCAAGTATTTCGCCTTCTTTTGTCATAATCAACATAGAATAGGCTCCATCTGCAATATCCATAAAATGTTTTATAGCTGAAACAATAGATTTTCCCTCTTTTATATCCTTATCTATGAAATCAAGTATAAATTCGGTATCAGTAGAATATTTACCAAATTCGAAGTAATTTGTTATAGTTCCGTTAAACGCTATAGAGATCTTCTCATTACTTAATGGTTGTGCTTCTTTTAGACTAGTCTTACCCGTTGTAGAATATCTTACGTGCCCTATACTTATTTTTGAATCATTGAGAGTAATATTCTCATCTAATGCCTCCTCAACTAACCCTAGACCTTTTTGCGTAATTAGATCATTAGCATTAATATATGAGATACCTGCAGATTCTTGTCCTCTATGCTGTAATAATTTCAAACCTTCATATGTATATTTTATAGAGTTATTACCTATAAATCCAAAAACACCACAGTGTTCTTTAATCATTCTATCTCATCTCTTAAGTAATTATAATAATGATCTACTATGTGAGATATATTGAATTTTAACGAATCTATTTCTAAATAGTTTCCTTTCCTTACTTTACCTATAGTAGATGCTATCATACCTTTTTTCTTAGCTAAATCACTAATTGAAAATGGATCAGATGTAATAAAAACGAATCTACCACTATTTTCTGAAAATAGCTTTGCATATATGTCCTCAGTTCCTATAATTTTGGAAGTGTCTATGGATACAGTATAACCATAAGCTAGTATAGGCATAAGAGAACCTATTATACCTCCCCTACTAACATCCTTTGCAAAATATATTTTGTCATCATTTATGAGATTTAATGTAATTTCACTCGCTAGAAGATCTTCTTGAAGCCTACTTTTAGGTATATTTCCATATTTTCCAAATATCTTTGAAAATAGCGAGCCTCTCATCTCATTTCTAGTATACCCTAAAATTACAATATTGCCTTCTTCTATTCTAGGTTTTAATAGTTTTCCTTCAATTAAACCCGCCATTACAATTAGTGGAGTAGGTTTTATTGGTATGTTATTCTTATTTTCATTATAAAAGGAAACCTTTCCACCAACTATAGGAATAGAAAAGAACCTAGCAGCTTCGCCTATACCTCTTACAGATTCTACAAAATCATTATAGATTTCTGGTCTTTTTGGATCGCCGAATTGAAGATGATCTACTGCCACTATACCTTTAGAACCTACAGATGCCAGGTTCTTGTAAGCTTCTGCAAATATATATTTTCCACACTCATAAGCGTCTTCTTCACATAGGTCCGGATTTGCGTCGCCTTTTATTGCTAATAATTTTCCATTAGGCAATGATATAACAGAAGAATCAGCCATTCCTGGTTTTAACACTGTAGAAGTGCCTACTTCATAGTCGAATTGGGAATATGCCCATTCTTTACTTACTAAATCTGGATTTAACAATATTTTCTCTATTGCTGTCTTTATTTCTATATTAGGTTTTACTTCGTTACTTTCCTTCTTTTCCTCTATAGGCCAAGCATAGAGTGGGGGATATAAAAGAAGGTCAGAAGATAATGACACTATTTCTTTATTATTATAAGTGAATCTTACTACACCATCACCAGTAATTTCTCCTATAACCGAACATGGATAGTCATAATATTCGAATGCCTTACATACGTCTTGCACATTCTCGTCTTTTACAGCATAGAGCATTCTTTCTTGTGTTTCAGAAACTAGTATATCTTCTGGTCTCATATCTTTTACCCTTAGCGGTACTTTATCTAGGCTAACTACTACGCCTAATCCATTAGACATTTCAGTTACAGCTACGGCTAAACCTCCTCCGCCAAGATCTTTTATGGCTTCTACCTTGTCTTGAATTTCAAGTGTAACATCCATTATTATCTTTCCAGCGAAAGGATCTGCTATTTGCACAGCACCTATTTCATCTTCTCCACTCAATTTTCTTGATGCAAATGACGCACCTCCTAGTCCATCTATTCCTGTTAGCCCAGCAATAACTATCTTTAAGCCTTTCCTATTTACTATACTTGGTTTTATTTTGTTTTTATTTACTATACCAACACATGCTACATCAACCAAAGGATTATCTGAATAAGAATTATCAAATGCTAGCTCTCCACCTACAACTGGAACACCTATACTATTACCATAGAATCCTATTCCAGAAATAATATTTTTCAATAACCATTTATTTTTATTATCTGATAGGTTACCTACTCTTATCATATCTAATAAGGCTAATGGTTTTGCACCCTTGCTTATTATATCTCTTATAATTCCTCCTACCCCAGTTGCCGCACCATTAAAAGGATCTATAGCAGAAGGATGATTATGACTTTCTACTTTGATTACTATTGCATAGTTATCTCCTATGTCAACAGCACCTGCGTCTTGCCAATCTTCTATACCCATAATTACTCCTTTTCCTTCGCTTGGAAAACTTCTAAGAAAGATTTTTGATGATTTATATGAGCAATGCTCAGACCATAAAGCATCTATAGTCTTCCATTCCGCTTCATTAGGATCTCTCCCCAATGCCTTTTTAACATAATCTATTTCGTATTGAGTAAGATTTACCATTTCAAACCCCTAAGGAGTAAAAGTCCATCAGTAGATCCGTCAATAGAAGTTAAGTTAAAAGAAGCCCTTTCTGGATGTGGCATGAGACCTATTATATTTCCTTCTTCATTAGCAATTCCAGCAATATTCAATATTGAACCGTTTGGATTATATTTTTCTTCTATGTTTCCTTTCTCATCTGAGTACTGAAAAACCATTAAGTCCTTAGCCTCCTCCTCATTTAGAAAGAACCTACCTTCTGCATGAGCAATAGGCATTCTTAGAACTTTTTTCTGTAATTTTTTTGTTAATAACGTATTATTTCTTACTACCTTAATATTCACCCACTTACTT
>OGCG01001798.1_pt1 | contig 10052 bp, 9 predicted proteins | sample 1570061 | NCBI WGS metagenome assembly OGCG01 (sample SAMN06268698, study PRJEB24515) | hot springs metagenome | isolation source: Joseph's Coat, Yellowstone National Park, Washington, USA | place: USA:Joseph's Coat, Yellowstone National Park, Washington, USA
ATAGACGAGGCGCTATATCAACACCGCCAGCACAACCGAAGCGACCACGGTCACAAGCCCCACCCAGACGATGTTCCCCCAGTTGACCTTGGTCGATACCGAGACAGCCTCCAGGATGGTGTAACTGATGAAGGCGCCAACCATGTATATGTCGCCGTGGGCGAAGTTGATGAGACGCAGCACTCCGTAGACCATGCTGTAGCCGACGGCTACCAATCCGAAGAAGGCACCGAGGAACAGTCCTGCTACGACGTCCGGAATAACCACGTTCATAGGAGCTCCTCGGTGCCTCTTCAGACCACCCCGCTATCTCGGTAACAGGACTTCTTCGTTACGACGTGGGCTGTATGGGTGCCAGGCGATACTGGCCGCCTTCCACTTCCAGCACCACAAAGTGAGCGCCTTGGCGAGCTCCGTTCGGAGCAAAGGAGACCTCGCCGGTCAATCCCTTGAAGTGGATCCGGTGCAACGCCGCAATCACCTTTGAGGGGACCAGGCTGTGAGCCATTCTTGCGGCGTAGACGAGCGCATAGATCCCGTCATATCCATATGCGGAGTATGGCCCGGGTTGGGAGTGGAACTTCGCCATGTAGGCCCTGTCGAACGCCTGAGCAGCCGGTCCCCTGAGGAAGCTGGTGAGCACGGCAATGGTGGAGTAGGTGCCGTTGGCATAGGGGCCGGCGTCCTTGATGAATGTGGGGTCAACTGAGCCGTCAGCCGTCACGAATGGGATCTTCAGACCTGAGGTGCGCAGTTGCCGAACGAACTCAGCTGCTTGGGCGAAATAGCCGGTCCAATATACGGCATCGGCCCCGTCCGCCTTGATGGTGGCAATCACTGACGAGAAGTCCTGCACCGTGTCTGGAACGGCCTGGATCGGCAGGACCTGGGTGGATGTGTGGCGGAGGTCCTGAGCTGTCAGCTGAGCCACGTTCACCGCGTAGGTGGATTCGTCGTCAGCGATCAGGAGCTTCTTTACGTGGAGGACTTTGGTGAAAAACGCAGCGGCCTCCAGAGCCTGCTCTGAACCGCTCGGGTCCATCAAGAAGACGTTGTGGTATCCCTCCTGCGTGAGGGTAGTGGAGTTTGCGGATGCCTGGATGTTCGGGATCCCAGCCCTTGCATAGATTGGCTCGGTGGGCTGGGCTGCCGAGGAGCAATAACCGCCTACCATCGCTTGGATCCCAAGCGATACCAACTTGTTGGCAGCGTTCACAGCCGTCTGGGGATCACACGCGTCGTCCTCCTCGATCAGGCGGATCTTGTGGCCGAGCACGCCACCTGCCGCGTTGATCTGGTCGACGGCCAAAAGCTCGCCGTCGTAGATCTCCAAACCAGCCTCGGCTTCCGGTCCCGTCATGGGCTCCTCTGCGCCCACCAGGTAGGTTGGTCCAGAGGACGTGGCCGCAGAAGCCGCTCCCGCCCCAATGCCCGGAGCAAATGCCGCCATCAATAGGCACCCCGCTGCAAGGGCTGCTGGTTTGAGCCAGTGAATTCTGTGCTTTGTGGCCGACTGGGTCATTCTGCCCCCCCTTTCGCCTAGAACGGCGGACTTAGACCTCACCAGGATGAGCGCCCGGCGAGGCGGCCACAACCGACAGCTGTCGAAATTTGGAATGCCCTCTCCCTACAACTGGCGCGGGAGCTTTGGTCCCCTAGGGACCGACCGGGGGCCAGGATGGCTTTAGCTGGAGAAACTGACTCCCACGGTGTTCGGAACTATCTCCACCCAAGTTCTGCCGGGGGCGAGGGGGATGGGCTTGCCCTGGCGGTCCAGAATCAGCGCAGGATCCGTGGCGGGGGGCCGAGACCAGGGGCCCCGGATCGCCTCCCCGTTCCGCAGGACCCAGGCCGGGCCAGATCCAGTGGTGATCGGCTCGATCTCAGTCGCTCCGTTGGCGTCCTCCACGTAGGAGGTGGGCTGGATCGAGACCTCTTCGATTACGACGTTGGTTGCGGTTACGCTGGCGCCGTCCGCGTCCGATTCGGGAGTGGCGTTGTAGTAGCGCTCCCACGTCCCTGCAGTGGGATCCCAATGCCAAGAGATTGGTTCCTCCCCGCTGAAAGGGATGTCCACCGATTGAGTCGGGCTGCCCTGTGGCTTGGCGGTGGAGTAAGTAAAGATCGGGGCGGGCGGCTGACGGGAGTGGTCAAGTGCCCAAATCGAGGCGGTGTTCAGGTAGAGGTTTTCCGGCGGTACCCGATTGGAAGTGCGGAAGTATGCATTGCCGTAGGTGAAGAAGTTGGCGTCGAACAGAGGCGCAGATGCAATTGTCTGCTCATCAAAGGCGATTCCTCCAGCGAAGGCGAAAGCTGGATGGTCGAACTGGGACATGATCTGAGCGTCGATCCATCTCCCGGAGCGGACCGGCCCGACCTGGGTGTCTCCAGAACACTGGTAGATGGCGATGAGCCGGGTGATGCCCCCCTCGACTGGAACCTCGAAGACGATGTCGGCGTGGTCCAGACCCGACTGGGGAAGAGCCCCGGGGTCGTTTCCGATGCTCACACCCAAAGCGGGCCTCGCTGGAACCTTGCCACCTGGGGCAGGGAGGTCGGTCAGCGGACATAGCGATTGGGCAACCTCTGGGATCTGGCCTCCTGCCAGCTTTCCTTGGGGAGGCACAAAGCGGCTGGGAGCCGCCGAGCTCTTGTGTCCTGCCTCTGTCGCCACCACTCCGGCCACCACACCGGCCACCACCACGGCCAAGGCGGCAGTGGCCTGGATCTGGCGAGTGCGTCTGTTCTTCCTGCGCCGCTCGGTCCGGTTTTGGCGGAGGGAAATGGATCCTTTCGTGCTGCGTGCTTCGCCTTCTGCCACTTTGCCGGTGAATCTCCTCTCTGGTGGGCCGCGCCTTGGAGGCCGCGACAAATCCTCTTAGTTCCTGGCGCCCGCGACCGGTGCGGAACTCGACCAATACTAGGCGTGCAATTTCAGCTACTAGGGCAGACCAGGCCCTTTGGAGGAAGCGTCAGGTTCTCTAGGTAGCGGTCGGCCCAGATCTGGACACAGGTGCTATTCAGGTATCCAGTGTGTCCAGGGCCATTTCTGGTGAGGAGCACGCCGTGCTGAAGCTGGCTAGCCAGGGCTTTGGCCCAGGAATAAGGGGTGGCCGGATCGTTGGTGGAGCCGACCACGAGAATCGGGGGCGTTCCATCTGCGTGTATGGGGGCGGGCTTGCCGACGGGAGGCACTGGCCAGTAGACGCAGGGGAGCCCTCCCCATGCCTCGCTCGCCCCGAAGTCTGGGGCTATCTTGGCCAGCTTGCGAGCCAGGGCTTCTATGGCGCCTAGGGTGGAGGGTCCGGGACTGTCGACGCAGCTTATTGCCACGTTGGCCGAGAGGATGTTTTGATAGGTGCCGTTCGGCTGTAGGCCGGCGTATTCATATGCGAACAGCGCCAGGTCTCCCCCGTTGCCCTGAAGGGCTTGCTGAAGGCCCTGAGCGAGGTAAGGCCAGTCGCTTTCGTCGTAGAGGGCTGATATCACGCCAAGTTCTGCCAAACCGACCGTTAGTCGCTGGCTTCCGCCGAACGGAGGCGTAAAGCGCGCCCAGATTTGAGCGCCCTTGCCTAGGCGCTCGAGCAGGGTTGCGTAGGCAGCCTTGGCACCCTTGGGCAGCTCCCGGCGGCAGGTGGTATTGGTGTTGCACCAGTTGTAGAAGTCATGCAGGTCGACCTCGAAGCCGACTGCCTGTTGGGCGTCGCTCACTGCTGCAGATAGCGCTGGGTCTACCGCTCCATCGAGGACCATTGCTCTCACATGAGTGGGGAACTGCTCCGCGTAGAGGGCGCCCAGGTAAGTGCCGTAGGAGAAGCCAAGGTAGGTGAGTTTGGGCTGGCCCAACGCCGCCCTCAGTCTCTCCATGTCCTTGGCCTCGTCTATGGTCGCGATGTTGCGAAGCAAGAGCATGGAGTTGTGTTCCTCGCAGCTCCGAACGAAGGCCTTGGTTGCGGCAACCACCGTGGCAATCTGCGAGGGGGTCTCTGGGTCGGGGTTGAGGGCGATCCACTGGCGGAGCTGAGATGGTGTGAGGCAGTTAACGGGGTCAGAGAGGCCGACCCCGCGGGGATCGAAGCTAACCAGATTGAAATGAGCCCTGATAGAAGCCGGGAAGGAGCTCCAGGCCTGTTCCAAGAAATCTACCCCGGATCCGCCCGGGCCACCGGGGTTCATCACCAGATCCCCCTCTGGATGCCTAGAGGTGGCCGGCAGCTCTATAACGGCAATGTCCAAGCTGCCGAGCTGGGGTTTGGAGTAGTCGATTGGCACGGGGAGCTTTGCACAACGAAACACACCGTCGCATTGGTGCCATGCCAGGGGTTTTATTCCCTTGTCGACGGCGGCCGCGTCCAGGGCTGTCTTCTCGGCTGGTGTCTCGACGTGTGGAGCGGGCTTGGAAACCGAAGCCGCGGCTTGGCCGATTGGGAAAAGCGTTGCCATCGCTAGCAGTCCGGCCACCAGTCTGAAGCGGCCGGCTGCTGCAGAAATGTCCCTAAAGCTCACTCCATGAGGGTAACTGAAGCAAGGCCAGCCAATGTGTCGCGCTAAGCACTGCTGCCCAGACACGAGAGGAGGTATTCGAGGCTCTGGCGGACGTAGGAAATGGGGCCTTCGCCCTCGGGTGGCTCGCCTGCGAGCATAAGGTCTTGTTCTAGCACGTACCATCCTCTATAGGAGGAGCCAGTAAGGCTGGCAACAATCTCTCTCACTGCTACGTCGCCTGCTCCGAGCGGACAGTAGAGGCCTCGGCGGACGGCATCGCTGTAGGAGAGGCTTCCCTGGGCGACGGCCGCAGCCAAGTCCCGCTGCACATCTTTGAAGTGAACGTGCCCGATGCGCTCGGCCGCCTTTCGGACTAATGCCATCGGATCGCCGCCCCCGGCCATGACGTGGCCGGTGTCCAGGCACAAGCTGATGTCGGTTCCGTCTAGAACCCGGCCTATTTCCTCTGGAGTCTGCACCAGGGTCCCAACGTGGGGGTGCAGGGCGGCAAGAAGCCCGGCCCCTTCGACCCTTTTTGCAGCCTCCGTCAGGGACTGGCAGAGTCGTTCCCAGTCAGCCCGGTCCAGGCTGGGTCGAGCATCGTATCCCTCTCGGCCAGAGGAGGCTGCCAGTACAACCACTTCGGCGCCTGCTCGGCTCAGCTTGGAGAGATTGCGTGCCAGGGTTGGCTGCCAGTCGCCGAGTACCTCCAAGGGGACAAAGCCGCCCACGAGACTCAGGCCGAACTTCCCAAGCATGGACGCGAGCTCCTCTCCGCTGTCTGGGAGAAAACCGTCGGGACCGGCTTCGGTCGCCTGAAGGCCAAGGGATGCCATCTCGGATAGGACTCGCTCGGCCGGCATCTGGTAGCCCCAGCCAGGGACCTCGCAGACTCCCCAGGAGATTGGAGCTCCTGCTATCCGTGCGGGGCCGGGGACCTTGGGAGTACGCGCCGCAGGCTGGGAGGCAGAAGTGGGTATATCCTCTGGGCTCACGTCTTGCTCCTTCTGATATCGATTCAATGCCATCCGCAATTTTGGCTGGGAAGTGGTGTCGCTGCCAGTTCGGGGTCGCTTGTGAGAAAGGTGGCTTTTGGCACCGGCAAACTAACCAGCCAGTTGGCGGTGGAGTTGCGCGGCCCTCTCGACCTCCTCTTGGCCGGGTCCACCAGTCGAGTGAGGTCGAAGCGACCTCTTTTCGCCCATGGCCCCAAGCAGCGACGCCAGCATGCCCCCTCGTAGCGCATTCAGGTCGTATCCGCCCTCCAGGACCAAGACGAGCCGGGCTTTGGGGGTCAATTCACGGAGCAGCGCTGCTGCATGACCATAGTCCCATTCGGAGAAGGCGAGCCCGGCCAGCGGGTCGGCTCGGTGGGCGTCGTAGCCTGCGGAGACGATGAGCCAGGAAGGGTCGAGCGCATCCACTATGGCCCCGATCCCGATCTCGAGGGCCCTAAGCAGGCTGTCGCCAGTGGCCCCGCTCGGGAGGGGGAAGTTGCGGGTGAGCCCATAGGCGTCTGCACCCCCTAGCTCGTCGGCCCGGCCGGTTCCTGGATAGATTCCCCACTGGTGCGTGGAGATGTAACCCACGGCAGAGTCGTCCCAGAAGATCTCCTGTGTGCCGTTGCCGTGGTGTACGTCCCAGTCCACGATGCAGACCCTTTCTGATCTCCGTGCAAGCCACCGTGCTATGACAGCCACGGTGTTGATTAGGCAGAAACCCATCGCCCTGGAGGCTGTTGCGTGGTGGCCGGGTGGCCTTGCCACGACTACGCCGGTGGACGCCGAAAGCGCCGACATGGTCTCGACGACGGCGAGTGCCGTGCCGGCTGCAGTTCGGGCCAACTCGAAGAAGCCCTCGGTTGCATACGTGTCGGGGTCGATGAATCCACCCCCGTTGGCACAAAACTGCTCGAGCCAGTCCAGGTAAGAACCATCGTGTACTGCCTCTAGCTCGTCTCGGGTCGCCTTCCTCGCCGGGGCGACGACCAAGTCCGAGCCGAACCCAACCTCCTTTACGGCCTCCCAGGCTGCCTGGGCCCGAGCTGGCCGCTCCGGGTGGCCTGGGAAGCTGTGCGATTCGTCTGCGCCGACGGGACCTCCGGCAACAAGGCCAGGCATTGGCTTAAAGTTAGCTTTGTATGCCTGCCTCTTTGCCGATCAGGACCAGTCCGCGATGAGGACGGCAGAGCCGTTCACTCGGTCCTCGGCTAGATCCACCAGAGCTTGGTCTGCTTGGGCCATGGGATATAGCTGGCTGTGGACGCGAATTCCGAATCGAGCCGCCTCCTGGAGGAATGCTTGGCCGTCTTCGCGCGTGTTGGCAGTAACGCTGCGGAGGTCTTTCTCGTAGAAGAGATGCCTCTCGTAGTTGAGAGATGGCACGTGGGAGAGGTGGATGCCTGCGATGACGAGGACCCCTCCCCGGCCGAGCGCCTCTAGAGCTACTGGGACCAAGTCGCCTACGGGTGCAAAGAGGATGGCCGCGTCCAAAGGCTCAGGTGGCGGGTCATAGGCACCTTGGGCGGAGGCGGCACCAAGTTCTAAGGCGAGGCGGCGAGCCTCTGGCGATCTCGTCATCACATGCAGCCTTGCTCCTCTGGCCAAGGCAATTTGGGCCGTTATGTGGGCCGAGGCCCCGAAGCCATAAATGCCCAACACGCCGGTGTCCGACAGGTGGGTCCGACTGAGTGCCCTGTAGCCGATGATCCCTGAGCAAAGGAGGGGGGCAGCATGGATGTCGTCATAGCCTTCGGGCAGGCGGTACGCGAAGTCCTCCCATGCGACCATGTATTCGGCATAGCCGCCGTCTATGTCCCACCCAGTGAAAAGCGGACTGGAGCATAGGTTCTCGTGGCCGCTTATGCACTTATCGCAAGTGCCGCAGGTATGGCCAAGCCAGGCCACTCCGACTCGATCGCCGACCGAAAGCTTCTCGCACCCCTCTCCGGCGGCCACTACGGTTCCTACCACCTGGTGGCCAGGTACGACGTCAGGCTTGTGGACGGGAAGGTCGCCTTCTGCTACATGCAGGTCCGTTCTGCACACCCCACAAGCTCTCACCTGTATCAGCACTTGGGAGGGGCCAGGGGTGGGGTCCGGTAGTTCTGCCAGTTCCAGGGGGTGGGCAGTTATCGGACCTGGCTTTCTTACGACCCAAGCACGCATAGTTTCTAGGCTACGCTGGAAGGTCGATGCCTGCCCAGGGACTTTCGCGCAGGCTTTTAGGAAGAGGAAGCTTGGTCGGCCGGAGGACCTTCGCGCCCTTTCTAGCAGCGGCCGCGGCAGCCTTCATGGCTAGTCCCAAGCCCCCCCCAAAGCCTGCACAGCTGGCCAAGCCAGTGATCTACGGGGTCACGTTCTCGGGCAATGCCAAGAACCCGACTATCTACATCCATGGGAAGGGCTTTGGCGGACTGCCCCCTCACGATCCAGCCTGCCATCCTTCCACGGACGACCAATGCGGCAACTGGACCGGTTATGACTTCGGTACCCAGCTTGCCTTCCGCAACCTCTCCAAAGCGACTGGGTTCTCCGCTGGATACTTCAACCCCGAGCTGCCGGAGATGGATGCCGTCTCCTTGATGGTCACCAAGTACACCAACACCTTGATCGTGTTTCATTTCGGCGACTGGTACACGAAGGTAGGTGTGCCGGAACTCGGCTTTCTCACCGAGCGAGGTGACCGTTTCGAAGTGATCGTGAAGGGTGCCACCTTCTATGGAGTCGTCGAGTACTGAGCGGGTCGATGATTCTTGCTCGAACCCAAGGCCAGACTTTGCTCCCGGCTAGGTGCCAGGTGCGCATCTGGCCTCAGACCAGTGGGCTTTGATATGGATTGGACTGGCTGGATTAAATCCTTCTGGATTGAACATGGCAGGCTGACCCCCACTGGGGGTGTACCCTTGGGCCGAAAGCGAAGCTAAGCCTACTCTCCGGCTTGGCCCTGGTTGGCAAGGAGGCCGGAGTCATGCCCAGGGGGTTCGGTAGTGCTGATCGGAGTGGATGCCGGTACTACTGCCATAAAGGCGGTAGCGGTGGATGAATCCGGCGCCGTCAGAGGTCTCGCTTCGCGGGGTGTGGGTATCAGCTACCCAAAACCCGGCTGGGTAGAACAGGATCCCGAAGAGATACTTGCGGCCCTAAAGGGGGTCCTCTCCGAACTGGGTTCTCAGGTCGGCCGGCACGCGGTAGCGCTTGGACTGGCGAACCAGCGGGAGACCGTGGTTGCTTGGGATCGACGTGATGGTAGGCCTCTCGGCCCCGCCATCGTGTGGCAGGACCGCAGGGGATTGGCTTTGTGTCGCGACCCCAAGGTGAAGCTCATGGAGGCCGAGGTCCGCAAAGTGACCGGTCTCTACCTGGACCCATACTTCTCAGCCACCAAGATTGCCTGGTTGCTTCAGCACAACCCATTGCTGCAAGCCCCAGAGGTGGTGGTTAGCACCCTGGACGCCTGGCTCGCTTACATGCTCACGGGACCCGAGGGCCAGGTGGCATTTACAGAACCATCGAACGCGTCACGGACTCTGCTCTTCAACCACCTCAGCCGCACTTGGTCCGAGGAGCTCACTGAGCTCTTCGGAATCCCCTCCTCTGTGCTGCCTGAGATCAGGCCGTCCGTGGGAAGATTTGGCATTGTAGATCTGGGCGATCTAGGCAGGGTGCCTCTTGCTGCATTAGTCGGAGATCAGCAAGCCTCTCTATTTGGCTTGGGCTGCCGTGACTTGGGCGCGACCAAGTGCACTTATGGAACTGGTGCTTTTGTTTTGAGCTGTGCCGGAGCGAGCCTACCGGAGCCGCCAGGTGGATTGCTTGCCACAGTGGCTTGGGATCTTGGCGAGCAAGGTGGGCTCAACTATGCCCTAGAGGGTTCCGTTTACGACTGTGGGTCTGCAGTGGATTGGGCATGCCGTGCCCTGGGCATTGCCAGCTCAGGAGCAGAACTAGCCGAGCTGGCAGGCTCTGTGTCGGAAACGGGAGGACTGCGCTTTGTGCCAGCGCTCAATGGGCTGGCTAGTCCCTGGTGGGATCCCACCGCGAGGGGAGTTATGGTAGGCCTGGAGCCAGGCGTAGGCAGGGCTCAGATCGCGAGATCAGTATTCGAGGGGATTGCTGCCCAGGTAGCTCTGATTTGTAGGGCGATGTCGGGGGCCCTCGGGGCACCTCTCGCTGGTCTGGTCGCAGATGGCGGAGTGTCTCGGGCCGATGTACTTCTCCAGTTGCAGGCCGATCTCTGTCAGCTGGAGGTGCGTCGGGCCCCGCACGCCGACGCGACTGCCGTTGGTGCTGCGGAGCTGGCTGGCATTGGAGCGGGAATCTATCACTCGGTGGGAGAAGTCCCCTCTCAGCTCGAGCCGACTGCGAAGTGGGAGCCCAGGATCTCTAAGGATGCCGCAGAATCTCGCCTTCAGGCCTGGGAGGATGCGGTGCAAAGGGCAAGAAACTGGGCCCGAGACGCCGATGTTGATCACTGAAGGTCGGAACCGGAGCTAGTGCCCTGACCACAAAGGTTCGCGCGCCTTTGTCCTGGTAGAGGCGGTGTGGGCCAGGACCCGAGCTTTCTCG
>OGCG01001799.1_pt1 | contig 10042 bp, 11 predicted proteins | sample 1570061 | NCBI WGS metagenome assembly OGCG01 (sample SAMN06268698, study PRJEB24515) | hot springs metagenome | isolation source: Joseph's Coat, Yellowstone National Park, Washington, USA | place: USA:Joseph's Coat, Yellowstone National Park, Washington, USA
AAGGAGTACAGGGCAAAATCATTGGCAATAGGGATTTTGCTGATTCTGGAGTTCATGGCAATGATCCAGCCAATGGGATGGATTAAACGATGCATTAGCATATTATTATGTTGTGGCGCACAGCGCACATGAATTCAACTACACGCAGCTCACAGGCTGCTTCTACGAGAACGCAAGTGCTAACGCATATATTATATACTTAAACATAAGCTACCTACAAAACGGCACAGTAATAGCAAACCTTTCAAAATGCCTACCGTTTAATAAATAAGCACAAGCCAGACCTGTAAGTAAGACATATAAATTTGTCCATTATTATTGTATTATTGGGTGGAGGCTGGTGGTTATACAAAGTTGAAAGGTTGCGATAAGCATTGCTTGTAGGAAAGTATAGCTGTGGCTGTGTAATGTACATCGACTACCACATGCAAGACGCTCAAAATTTGTATGAATCAAGCTTAGTGAAATTAGTTAATCTACTGCTGGTCAGATTCGGTCAAATAATCGCTAAGTATAATTTTAAATTTGTTGATATATGCCTTGCAGGTTTGCAAATCTGCACTCACTCCATCAACGCTCCTTGTATGGGCTCTTGGTCCCCTATTTCTGCTCAAGGTATCGCAAGCAACTTCGAATTCCTTTTTATCCTGAAACACCCCATTTTCTGTTAACAAATCATTAAATATGGCATTCCAATTGTCACTCCGCACTATAATGTCTTTCTCATCCCCTATACCAAAAAGGTCTTGTAGGTTATCGTTGGGGCTCATTTGCTTTTCTAGCTGGTCAAGCAGACCTTGTGGAAGCCTATGTTTTTCCCAATTTGGGTCTATGCTTTCCAGCTTATCTGCAATAAAGTTGCCTAGAGCCCTTTCAATTTTTTGTATTTCTACAATAATTTCTGAGTTTCCTAGAGAAGGCCAGAAATTCGCATCTTTTACCCTTTCTTTTATAAATTTTCCTATATCGTATGCCATATCCCTTCTTGCACCCTCTCCTGTAACGTGCTTTTTAAGCTTCTTAATCTCGTTTGGGTCATGCGGGAGTGTATCATTAAAATAGCTTATTATATGGTCTGTGTAAGTTCTAAGCTCCTCCCTATTGGGCACTGCCGTTCCTATCCTAGCAACTATGGGCTCTAGAACATATAAGAGTATTGGTACTCCTGCATTTCCTAAGAAAAAGTCCTTTAATTCTTGATGGAATGGGTCATCATCTTGGACTTTTTCAATTAGCATATTAAAGTACTTGGCAATTGTTTTTGCTACCCTGTCCCTTGCAGTCGTCCTCTTTTCCACAGCCAGCATAGGGTTGCCTCTAGGGTTAAGCTTTACAATTGCATCTGGAAGACCTTTGTCAACCAAGCCTGCATTAACAATTCCGTTACAAAATGCTGATAATTTTAAGAGCGGTGATTCTTTTTTGCTAGACGGCATGTCGATGTGTCCAATAAACGGGGATGCCTCCTCTGCAACGCGCCAAAGATCAGAGTTGCCATTATCGAGCTCTTTTACAATGTTTGATACTAGCCCCTCATCTGTGTTGCATTCAGGGTCTTTTTCACCCTCCAAATCCCATATGAGGTCTGAGGAAACAGACTTTTGCTCTTTGTTAATATCTACAAAAAAGTCTCTCTCCTTCTCAAAGGGCAAGCCCTCTATTGCAAGGCAAGGCACCGGGAATTCGATGTTTGCCTTCGCAAAAGAATAGAGCCTGTGTTGGCCATCAATAATCCAGCAAGCAGCGTAGCTATTCCTAATCTCCAATTGCCCAAGCTCAATGCTTTGACTGGCTGCAATCACCCTATTATTGGTGCGAAAATAGTACTTATTATTCCCCTTCATAGATATTACTATATTCGTGGGAAAGAACTTGCCCACAGTAGCTATGAATTTTCTTATTGAGGATAATCTTGACTTATCTAATGCCCTTTGGTAAAACCTCTCATCTGGGCGGTACCTTCTAGCCACATAAGTAAACTTTAGAAGCTCTTTTGGGTTTGCGTAAAATAAGTAGCAGTTGTAGCCCTTTATTTCTGCCTTAATCGCATCTACTACTAGCTTTTCATCTTGTGGTGGGTGAATGCCAAACTCGCTCAAAATACTAAACGTTGCATAGTGCCCTATTTTATCTATTAAATCCCTATAGTATTCTATAAAGTCCTCATCTATATGGTAAATTTTATGCCCTTCAAAGCCTTGACTAAGCAGTCGCTCATTATCGCTAGTTATTGTGTATTTTTTAGTTGCAAATATAGGCACTATTTTGTCACAGTCAGCATACTCTTTCATATTCTTATAGCTCTGTTCTGCAATTGACATCTTTGCGAAGGTCTCCATAATCTTTTTCCTAAGGTCTGCTGGCTTGCTCTGTCGCCTTTTGGCTGCAGTGCATTCTACTATGAATAGTATCTTCCCATATCTGCCGCAAGCATCAATTTGATTTTTTTGACCTGGCGGGGCTATGTTGAAATTTGGACCGCCATTTACCATTTCACAGCCCATAGAAGTCAGAAACGTCCTCATTTCTTCCTCAAAAGCATATTGCTCCAAATTATCAGATGCTTCGTCCTCTAAGGATGATGAACTGGAATCTAAAGGGGCTTCACCCATTGGTACCACAATTAAAAGATAAAAATTAATGTATTTAATACTTTTTGTTTCTGACTGCTATTTCTGACTGCTATCAATTTACTAACAGGCATTTAACAGAATAAATTTGTATTACAATGGAATATAGATATATATTAAATGCAAAATAGGTGGAATGATGGCTGACGTTTTGCTAGCAATTGCAAATATTATAAAGTCTGGGGGCAAGATGCCTGAATACAAGGCTAATTATGATATACGGATAAATTCATCTGGCGAGCAATTTAAGCGCTATATAAAAGACGCATTTGTAGGCTTTTCCCCTAATGCATACCCTACTTATGGAGGAATATTCTCCTGGACAGGCAACCAAAACAACCCCCCAGACCTAATGCTTGCTGGCGGTGATGCCTTTGAAATAAAGAAAATAGAGGGCATAAAAGCCACGCTGGCACTAAATAATTCACCGCCTCGTGATAAGCTGAGGAGTGATGACCCAAGGATTTCACAGGGATGCAAGGAGGCGGAAGAATGGGCTGAAAAAGATCTGTTTTATGTTGTTGGCTGCATAGATAAAAAAGAAAAGGCAGTAAAGTATGTTTTCTTTGTGCAGGGCACATGCTATGCCGCAAGCAAAGATGTTTATGAAAAGGTCCCAAAAGTTCTTGCAGGTGGCATAACGGATACTGCTAAAATGGAAAACCTAGAAATAGTAAAAACAAAAGAGCTTGGAAGGGTAAAAAGGATCGATCCACTCGGCATTACAACTTTTAGGGTACGAGGGATGTGGGAGATAGAAAACCCTATTAAGGTATTTGGGGGAAAAATAGGCTATAGCCCAAGCAGCAAGTTTAGTGTGTTTGGCATAATGGAAAAAAGTAAGTTTGAAAGTTTTCCAATGAGCAGCAGGGATTTGCTAAGCTCTACCCCTGGCATAAGAATTTCTAATGCTACTCTACCCTCACCAAACAATCCTGCAAAGGCTCTCGATGCTATTATTATATCGTGGCGATTAATATGAATATAATTTCATTGTTTTCCGGGTGTGGTGGGCTTGACTTAGGGTTTGAGAATGCAGGCTTTAAGGTTGTGTTTGCAAATGACATAGACAAATCGCTCAATTACACTTATGAAAAAAACCATCATGTACCGTTGGACAATAGGTCAATAACCGAACTTAAGGCAGAAGACCTACCTGATGCAGATGGCATAATAGGTGGGCCACCTTGCCAGAGCTGGAGCTTGGCAGGAAAGATGGGTGGCTCAAAGGACAAGCGCGGCATGTTATTCTTTGAATATGTTAGGTTAATAAAAGACAAGCAGCCTAAGTTCTTTGTCGCTGAGAATGTGCCTGGGATAATGTCAAAGACACATATTTCTGAATTCAAAAAGCTAATAGGGCTCCTTGAGGCTGCTGGCTACAACGTCTCTTATAAGCTGCTAGACGCTAGGGATTATGGCGTGCCACAAGAGCGCAAGCGCGTAATAATAGTAGGCTATAGGAAGGACTTGCACATGGTGTTTAAATTCCCACCGCCTACGCACTCGAAGGAAAGTGTAATGACAATAGACGGAAGGTTTTTGAGCAAATACGTTACCCTTAAAGAAGCTATAGGAGATTTACCAGATGCACTCCCAGCACAGCCAAAAGGCAAGGCAAATGAAAACTTGCCTTTTCCTAACCATGAGTATATGGTAGGCTCATTCTCACCTATTTATATGTCGAGAAATAGGCTCAGGGGATGGGATGAATGCTCTTATACAATACAGGCAGGGGGTAGGCATGCCCCACTGCACCCCTCTTCGTCACCTATGTGCAAGATTTCTAAAGATAAATGGGCATTTTTGGAAAAAGACCCGAAGTATAGGAGGCTCTCTGTTAGGGAAGCTGCAAGGATACAGACTTTTCCAGATAATTTTATCTTTTACTATAAAAATGTTGCAGACGGCTATAAAATGGTAGGAAATGCGGTACCTGTAAAGCTTGCTGAGGCAATTGCAAGAAAAATATATTTAGACTTAAGCAAGATGCCACATAGCAAAGCTTCAGTTTATTACTATAGCGTAGCTGAGAAACACGAGTGATTATGGGTGGAGAGGAGCCAAATAATGGCTAGGATAAAATCTGTAAATACAGTCCCAGAGCTTAAGCTAAGGAGGGCGCTGTGGAAGCTCGGCATTAGGGGCTATAAGCTACACCAAAGCCAGCTTCCTGGGTGCCCCGACATAGCATTTACAAGAAAAAAAGTTGCTGTGTTTGTTGATGGCGACTTTTGGCATGGTTATAATTGGAAGTTTAAGGGCATTGTGCCTAAAAAGGGCTATTGGCTGAGTAAAATATCTAAAAATATTAAGAGAAGGAAAGAGGTTCGCGCAAGGTTGCAGAAGAGTGGCTGGGTAGTGGTTGAGATTTGGGAGCACGACATTATTAGGGATGCATATAAGCAGGCAAACATAATAAAAAGTATATTAAAAAAGAGGTCCTCGTTATTGAATAACAATTAATTTATGTTGATAAAGAATATGAGAGGCAACTAAAAAATGACAATTAACGAATATGGTGAATTCTAATAATGGGTTTATAGAGATTACTTATCAAAGCCGGATGCGATATAAGCAAAACTTTATACTAATCACCTTTTTCTTTCTTTTCCACCTATTAGCTACTGGTGGTAGTATGCCAGAGAAGAATGCTGCGCTTGTTGTGAAGCTGCACAAGTGCCATATTTTTGAAAAAGCCCTTCCTCTATAAGCGATGTTACCAAGGAAACGCTGCATGAAGAAGAGCTTGCTAAAAGAGCAGAGGGAAACGAAAAATTCAAGCTTAAGAAGCTCAATGTTGAAGGCTTCGATGCTGAGCTATACTTTGATGTAAAAGATATGCAAAATCTTAAGCTTGGAGAAGTCATTAATCTTATAGACAAGCTACAAGCAAATGATAAAAGGATAGAAGCTTCATTTAGATTCGAGGAATGAAACAGAGAGGGTTACCCAATAGGAAAAATAAAGGGCATTACTATTTTAAAGTATATACCTGGATTTAAGCACGGAAAATCAGAGTATTCCATCATTTTTTGCTTTTTCTATTAATTTTTCGAAAGTTCGTTTAGTTGCTATAAAAGTAGTTTGGCTTCCCCAGTGATAATCTGCATCTGAGCTGCCTTTATCCTTTACGTAATAACCTAACCTTATCAAATCAGTTCCATCATCTTTTTTCTTAAGGAGTTGCAATACTTTTTTATAATCTCCCCAATCGTAGGTCTCGTCAACACAGATTTGTTTGATTACTACTGCTTTTGTTCGTGTTTTCTTATCCCTTTCTAGCCAAGAAGCATTTTTAGGTGGTTGTTTTATTCCCATTTAAATCACAAATATTCTACGCTATATATTTTTAAATCTTAAAATCGATACTAAATTTATGATAAAAAGCTTTATCTATTCCATAAAAATTTCCGAACTGAGCCAAGGTAGTGGAGCAAACCAAATTAAAATATTAAAAATTAAAATTGGAAAATCTAATGATACTAACTCTACTATGAGACAATACAGAAGAAGTAGCCCTGATGCAGAACTTATGGGTTTATGGGAAGCTAATCCTTCATTGAAACCTCTTGATTGCGAGAAAGGGGTTCATATGCTTGCCGAGAAATACGCATATAAACGTGACAGTGAAGTTTTTAGTTTTATCGGTGATGATTCTTATAAAAAATTTGAAGAGAATGTTAATCATTTATTAAAGCCCATTAATCTTCAAAAGCATACAGAAGATTATGCACCTAAAAAGATACTCAGTTTTGAAGGATCAGAAAAAGTATACAATCAGACAAAAAATTTTGTTGCTAGTAAAACGCATATATCTGTACCCCACTACAAAATGGAGGATTTTTACCCTATGATTATAGAAATATTGAAAGCACAGAACGCACCATTGAAAAGAAAAGAGATTGTCGCTAAAGTGGAAGAACAAATTTATGATAAACTATCAGATGCAGATAAAGAAGTATTAAAGGGTGGTAATCAAAGATGGAAAGAAACATTGCTGTGGGCTATAACAAACCTCGCAAAGCAGAAAATCATAATTAGCAAATCTAAAAATCAATGGGAACTTAAGAAATGATGATCGAATGTCATTCACTTATTAAATTTCTTTTTAAGCACGCTCTTAATCGCGGTTGATGAGTTGCATACTCTAATACCTTTACTCCTGTCATAACCGCAAGATAGCTGTCCTTCAACTTTTGCCTAATCCAACGATAAGATTCGTTATAGAATTAGTGTAATCTATGAGTTCATCGGTTGAGAAAGCCTTCTCAACAAGAAGTGGTATTATATGAACCTCGTAATTCCAAGAGTTGCCCAACTTATCCATTAAATTGAGTATGTTATCCCTCAATATTGTGAGTTCATTTATGCCTTCTACTTTGTTAATTCAGCCCTGTAGCGCAAGAACATTGTGTGCTTCCTTCTTTTATTCTCCAAACCCGTGCTTGTTCTTATCACCGGGAATGGAATTGCCTGCTCTGAGTCGCTCTCCTTGCATGTTTATTAATTTCATAGTAACGATTTAGAGAAAACCTTTAATGCTTTCGTGCTAAAGACTTATTATGCGCACCATATATAAAAACAGAACAATAACCGTTGGCGAAGCAAAAGCAAAGATCAATGGCAAGCACTCTAAATTTCTAAGGATTGTAGAGAACGATATTATTGTTGTTCTGCCTGTAATAGGCGAAGAGATAATAATGGAAAGGCAGTACAGGCCCGTAATAGGCAAGTACATTTACGAACTTCCTGCAGGCCACATAGAGAAAGGCGAAAGCAAGGTTGGTGCGGTGAAGAGAGAAATGCATGAAGAAACAGGCTATGTGCCAAAACGCGTTTCGCTCCTATTCAAAGGCTACCCACAACCAGGAACAAATACAGCAATGCAGTATTTCTACATTGCCAAAGACTTTTCAAAAGAAGATGCTCAGCCAGAAGCTAATGAGGATATAAAAGTGAGGAAGGTGAGGCTTGAAAAGGCTATAGAAATGATAAGCAAAGGAGAGATTGTAGATGTAAAGACAATCGCATGCCTGCTTTACTATTATTATATTTTCAAAAATGGCAGCTAGCTTATTTCTTCTCCAATATAAGCATGACTGCTCGCTGGCGCCTATTGTTTCATATTTCTGCATATGCTAAAGTGTATTTTAAGCCACTTCTCCCAGCGCTTTTTGTTATGCCTGAGTTTATCTACTCTTTTCTAGAATAAGAGGCAAAGCCTTCGAGACCACTTCATTCAACCAATCGCCTTTTTCTTAATACTTTAAATGTTTTGTGCAAATGTTGCCAAGCAAAAGGTACATTATATAAATTTAAAAACAATTCTTAATTAGGATATTTGGGGGATAATACGGCAAAGAATTATATTATTGCCTGTGATTTAGACGGCGTTCTTGCTAATACCGTAAAACAGACGTTGAGGAATATTGAAGAAGAAAAGGCAATAAAGAAGACAAACGACGATATTAAGCACTATGACCTGACCATAGACCTTGGCCTACCTCAGGATTATATAATGGCTGCTTTTAGAAAGGCATGGAGGGAATATGAGAAGATTGAGCCTGTTGATCCCAATATTCCATACATTTTGAATAAGCTTCGTGAAAAGTCAAAGATCTATATTGTTACAAGTTCAGTTGGGGATGACAAAGAAATAATAGGCTGGCTAAAAAAGAATAATATAGTTTATGACAAGATTATACATGTAAAAAGTGATAATGAGAAGCTTGATGTTGAGGCAGATGTATTCATTGAAGATAATCCCAATTTGGCTGTCGAGCTAAAGAATGCCGGTAAATTCGTAATAATGCTTAAGCAGCCTTGGAATGTTGAGTTTGGAAACAACGGTATAGCCTTTGCAATGGACTGGAATGAATTGTTTAACAAGATTAATGAAAAGCTTAGCTGAATTTAACCTTTGGCAAGAACATGCAGGAAATAGGTCAAACGGCTACTTTCCTATCAAGCATTCTTGACATAAGCTGCAAAGTGTGCTTATGAAGCTTAAACTGAAAATAGGCCATCACGTATCTACTGCAAAGAGCATAGACCTTGCGTTTGACAGAGCGCGGGCAATGCACTATACTGCAATGCAGCTGTTTGTCAGCAACCCCAGGAAGTGGCGTGCAGATATGCCTAGAAATGAGCAGATAGACAGCTTCAAAGCAAAGCACAATGCATTCGGCATAGAGCCCGTTGCGCACATGCCCTATCTGCCTAACCTTGCAAGCTCAAACAAAGAAATATACAACAAGTCTCTTGAGGCCTTTAACGAGCAAATAAACCTCTGCAAAATTCTGGGAATAAGAAAGCTTGTAGTGCACCCTGGCAGCAACAAAAACAGAAAAGAGGGCATAGAAAACGTTGCAAACGCTGCAAACAGCATAGAGCACAAGGGTGTTGAGCTTGTAATAGAGAATTCTGCGTTGCAGGGCAACAGCATAGGTGATCTTAATGAGGTATTTGAAATATACGACCTTATAGAAGGAGAGAAGGGTATTTGCATAGATACCTGCCATACGTTTGCAGCAGGATATGAGATAAATGCAGGTTTTGTAAAGCTCTTTGAGGGCATGCACGGCTTTGACTATTTAAGCGTTATTCATCTGAATGATTCTAAGTACGAGCTGAATTCAAGGAAGGACAGGCATGAGAATATAGGCTTTGGCAAAATAGGAACAAAGAACTTTGCTTCCTTCTTTTCCTCATTTCCCATAAGCAAGCTTGAAAGTACAAGCATAATACTTGAAACACCAAGCAGCGAAAAGATAAGCGAGGCTGCAGAGTTCAGGCTTGTAAAGCGCATAATCAGCAATGCAGCAAAGCTCTAGCCTGCTTACTCATTGCTTGGCATTACTTACTCACTACATTACTGCTCTTTACTTTACTGCCTTCTTAGTATATGTGAAGTGGCCTTCAAGCATATACACGCTTGCGCTTTTGCTTATGCTTCTTGCTAGCTTTTTCACTTCCTGCTCACTGCCCCTGCTTGTCTCTACTACAAACCCGTATGCGCCGCTTGTTACATGCACGCTGCTTACGCACCTGTTCTTTGCTATTGCTTCAGCTGTCTTTTCAGTGTTCACCACAGTGCCGCTTGGAGCTACTAGCAAAAAGTGGCTTTTTGCAGCATACCTAGCTACAGCTAGGCCATTGTGTCTTATTGCCATTGCACCACGTTTTAAAAATAAACAACAAGCAATTGTTTACTTGACTTCTACCCCTACTTCTTTCTCTACCTGCTTTGCCTGCACCTGCGCCGCAGCGCTTATATCAAGGCGCCATGCGCCTATGCTCTTGTCATATTTAAGAGGCATGCCCTTTTCCTTCACTGCGCCGCATACCTGCAAATGCCACAGGTACTCTGCAGGATTATCAAACCTTTCTCCACATATCCAGCAAACCAA